>Ga0315284_10016285_pt1 | contig 10552 bp, 7 predicted proteins | sample YL17G09_16_MG_FD_203696 | JGI IMG/M metagenome (GOLD analysis project Ga0315284, IMG submission 203696) | Sediment microbial communities from Yellowstone Lake, YNP, Wyoming, USA - YL17G09_16 | ecosystem: Environmental > Aquatic > Freshwater > Lake > Sediment | place: USA: Wyoming | collected...
TCGCTAAGAGCTGTGTGAACTCTGGTGAAGAGATCCCGGTTCTGCCGCCGGGAGTTCTGGTGACAAATGGCTCCAAGCCAGGCCAGGTCCGCACCCTCGGGTAATGCATCGGTGTAATAATCGCCTCCCACAAAGGTAACTCTGTCACTCGATCCTGCTTCGGCGAATTGCTGCTTAGCTATTGGTATTACCGCCGGCAGGTCAAATAACGTCGCCCAAGCCTCAGGTACCGCGTGAAGAAACGCAATAGTCCACGTGCCGGGCCCGCCGCCGATATCGAGTATATGACGAAATCTAAAAGGCTTGATTTTATCTATCACCCCGGCGGCTATTGGCCTTGAAATAGTGTTCATACCCCCTATAAAGTCCTCTATGTCGGCGTCGGCGCCACGAATACTCGGGGCTATTTCTGCGCATTTTCCCGTTTGTGTCACCTTTGGCAGCTCGGCCCAGCGACGAAGGCAATTGGCCAGATGCCGAACCATCGGCAGGATGTTTTCGGCTGATTGCTCACACATCAGCCCCGCCACGTCCTCAGGAACGCTGTATTCTTCGCCCTGTTTGCTCAGGAATTGTAACGCTACCAGTGCATCCAGCAGGATGGCCGTCGCCCGCGGGTCGGTACCAAGCTTGCCGGCCAGTGCTTCGGCTTTCATGGGTTCTGCATACAGCGGACTGAAAACATCCAGAGCCGCCGCCGCGGTCAGTACGCATGCCGGCTGGAATGACCTTGATAAATCTAAAACCTCCTGCGCAGTCCATCTTTTTGCCATCGATACATCCCCTTCGACAAAGAGTTACTATCTGAATCATGGCCCTGTTATTAAGGCTTCGGCAAATAAGATACCGAATCTGCTGCGGAAATACAACTGCTTCGATATGGAAAAAACGACGCCGGAGCATCCGGCATACTTTTGTCTGACGCCAATGAGTCTGTAAATGAGCGAATCGACCGGAGAGGAATTTGTGCCGGCCCGGTGAGTACCTTGAAGTAAGAAGTATTATGTGGTTCAGAAACTAATTGATTCAACAATGCCCGCATGACAAATTTGCCATAATCTCGATTTTGCTTTCCCATTTGTGTGAATCAATACCGTTCGACAGGCTCGCTTCCAGGTTCCACAGGCTGAGCAGCCATTTTCGGATGATTTGTAAAGCTTTCATTTTAAAGCCTCCTGCATTCCTGAGTTCTTCACTTTTCCGGCTTCAATCACGCTGAAACAACCGGTGGCGAGGGCATCTTGCCCTTGATTCCTTTCCGCTGGCAAGATGCCAGCGGGACGCGAGGGCGGGACGCCCTCGCCACGAGTTCTATCTACCTAATAAAGGCCACAATTCGACGACTGGTAACAGAAATAATAAAAGTAATTCCGGTTCCGATAACTATCAGCCAGCTCCAGCCGAGATCGATTTTTTCCCACTTTATCAAGAGCAACAGCACCAAACAAACACCTGTGCTGACAAGCATCGCGATAATATTGGCGTAGTTGGTTTGTTGCCGTGTAAGCAGGCCCAGCAGGAAGACACCAAGCATCGGCCCCCCCGTAATCGAGAGAATCTGGAAGGCAAACCATAGGATATTTTCTACCGGAGCACAGGCTACTGCAATCCCCGCCAGAATCAGACCAAAACCTACCACGCAGGCCCGGGACACGAGCAGATAATGCCTCTCCGAGGCGTGCCGCCGGATCAAAGGTCGATAGATATCTGTCATGAAAGAAGAGGTAAGGGAGTTTAACGGCGAATCGATGCTGGCCATTACGATTGCACCCAGGACAAGGCCCTTGAGGCCGGCGGGCAAAACATTGCGTGCGAAATGAGGCAGGATTTCCTTGAGTTCCGCAGGCAAAGCCAGCGAAGGATTCTGATGGTAGAACACGTAGAGCAGCGTACCGACAAGCAAATAGAGCCAGTACACAGGCAGCACGGTGACAACGGTGGCAATAATGGTCCTCTGACTGCTCTTTCGCGTCTCGACAGTGAGCAGTCTCTGGACCATCTCCTGATCGGTTCCGAAGGAGACCAGGCCGATAAAGAATCCACTGGCCAAATATGCCCAGAATATGGAGGCGTCTTTGAGGTCAAACTTGAAATTGAACGTGCTCAGACGCCCGGCCTCTTGCGCCGTCTGCATAGCTGCGGCAAAGCCGCCGTCGATATGCTGGACGAGATAACCGACTACCACAATACCGGCGACAACGAAGAACAAGGCCTGAAACGCACCGGCCCAGACGACCGCTTTGATGCCGCCAAAAGCAATAAAAACGATGCTGATAAGGGTAAACAAGGTGATCGTCGCGGCCAGGGGCCAGCCCATAATTACACCAACGGCCATACACGTCGCGTATAGGCGCACGCCCGAAGCCAGAAGACGTGTGATGAGGAAGTAGATCGAACCGGTGTACCGGGTCGCCGGCCCAAAACGGTGACCTAAGAATTCATAGATGCTGGTGCAATTGTATTTGTAGAAGGCGGGAATAAAAAGATACCCCACCACAAGCCGGGCCAGGGCCAGTCCGACCAGGAACTGAATCCAGCGCCAATTCTCGATGAAGGCCATGTGAGGCATGCCGATAATGGTCAAGGCGCTGATCTCGGTGGCCACGAAGGACAGACACGCCACTACGGGCGGTACGCGGCGGCCCCCGAGGAAGAAATCGACCGTGTCCTTTTCCTCGCGACCGAAGACGTACGAAATCACGAACAGCAGCAGGGCCCCGACACCGACAATGCCCCAGTCGAGCCCGCTTAATTTGCCTGCCTCAGCGATAATGCAATTCACGATGCCCCCTCAATTGCTGTCCGCAGAAACTGGTCACATTCGTCCAGGATTTTCAGGGCGTCAGCCAGGCCGGTCCGGCGAAAGTGCATAACAATCGCCGCTTTGACCTTGCCCTGAGCGCGGGCCAGCAGCTTTTGAGCTCGCGGTCTGTTGAGTTGTGTTATCTCCATCACAATCCGCACTGAGCGGTCGCGCAGCTTTTCATTCGTGGCCTTCAGGTCCACCATCAGGTTGCCGTAGACCTTGCCCAAACAGATCATCACGCCGGTCGTGAGCGTGTTGAGCACGAGTTTAGTCGCGGTACCGGCCTTCATTCGAGTCGAGCCGGTTACGACCTCCGGGCCGACGACCGGATTAATGATAATATCGGCGGGGATGTGCGCGACGGCCTCCGGCGCGCAGGTAACGAAAATAGTTGCCGCCCCGATTCGCCGGGCCTGTTTGAGCGCGCCGTGCACGAAGGGCGTCATGCCGCACGCGGCAAGGCCAACCACGACGTCCCTTGCCCGCACGCGTTTCTTTTCTATCGCCGCAGCACCATCCTCAGGGTAATCTTCGGCCCCTTCGGCAGAGCGGACCAAAGCTCGCCGGCCGCCGGCAATTATGCCCTGCACCAGCGAAGGCGGCACGCCGAATGTCGGAGGGCACTCCGAAGCGTCCAGGACACCCAGCCTGCCGCTTGTGCCTGCCCCGACGTAAAATAACCGTCCTCCCTCTTTAAATCGCGCTACAATTAAGTCAACCGCTGCGGCAATCTGCTTACCCTGCAGGGCCACCGCCGCGGGGACAAGCGCATCTTCGGCGTTGATCAGATCGACGATCTGCTGCGTCGAGAGCCGGTCGATATTTTCGCTGGCGCGGTTGCGCAGCTCGGTCGTCGGCAGAATTTTACGTCTTTTCGTCATGCCGGAACTATCTTCCCCAAAATAACAGGCAACTCGGCGCCGGTGGCTGTCGGTACATTGCTGGCCATCCCCTTTATCGTCGCCCAGGCCAGAATCGCGAACGAAACCGCCTCTTTGGCATCGACACTGATGCCGAAATCATTGGTCGAGAGCATCTTAACATCCGGCAGTTCGACGTGCAACATATCAACAAGCGTACGATTGTGAGAGCCACCCCCGCATAAGATCAATTCATCCGGTAATGTCGGTAAGAAACGGCGGTATGCCTGGGCGATACTTTTTGCGGTCAAGGCCGTCACGGTCGCGATGACGTCGGCATCGGCCAAACCTTTCTTGGCAGCCCGGCGGTAAACCTGTTCGGCGAAGTCAGCACCAAACTCTTCCCGGCCTGTCGATTTCGGCGGGCGCCGCCGGAAGAAAGAATGCCGGAGTAGCTCGTTAAGCAGCCGTTTGTCGACAGTGCCCCGCGCCGCCATTTTGCCGCCCGCATCGTAACGTTTCCTGCCGCCGCTGATTAGGCGGACAATACCGTCGATGACCATGTTCCCGGGACCCGTGTCGAAGGCGATAATATCATTCTGCGTGCAGCCGCCCGGCAGGAAAGTGACATTGGCGATTCCCCCGATATTCTGAACGGCTCGCGTCAGCCGCTTGTGTTTGAACAGAACATAATCCGCGTAGGGCACCAGCGGGGCGCCTTCACCCCCTGAGGCCATGTCGCGAGGCCTGAAGTCCGCGACCGTCGTGACGCCGGTGCGTTGAGCGATAACAGACGGTTCGCCAATCTGCAGTGTGGAACGCACCATCTTGCGGCCGTAGCGTTTGCCGTGAGGCTGATGACAAATCGTCTGGCCATGCGAGCCGATCAGGTCAATCGAGCCTAAAGATATGCCGCTCTTTGAACAAAGCTTGATAGCCGCATCGGCGAAAACCTCGCCCAATACGAAATTGTAGTGACAGATATCATCCAGCCGGGCCGACTCGGGCCGGCACAAACCAAGGATTCGCCGCCGCAATGCAGCCGGATACGAAAACATCTCGAACGCCAGCAATCGAACATTCCGGCTGCTTATCTCGACAACCGCAGCATCCACCCCATCAGCCGACGTGCCAGACATCAACCCCACCACCCGCATCATCCCCTTGCCCGCAATTTCCCGAATCCGGCGACTCACTGTTGTCTCAGACCTCCATTTATCAAAGAATATTCTTCCACGTATTTGCAGTCATCAAAGGATTATATACCTGCTTCGCTTAATCTTCAACGTACTTGGTGGACGAAAAGTGTATTTACATCTTCCACCTAAAATGATACGAATATCACATTTGAATATTTGACTACCGGATAATAGTAATGTCGGATGCAATTAAAAGAGCTGAAGAATTTTTGACGCGGGAGGGGGCGTTTCGATTAGGGGAGTTGTTGACCGAAGCTTTTCATCCGAAGACCAGGACGCTGTCGCAAACGGCGGCGGTGGATTTGCCGGCAGCGATACGGATGCTGCAATCGGTAGATGACGAGATTCCGCCTGCGATGGAGAAGGTATTGCGGCAGGATTCGTTCGGCCGGCTCGTAGATGCGTTCGGCGAGGCTTTGAGTGCCGGTAAGAAGATTTACTTTACCGGATGCGGCGCAACAGGCAGGCTGAGTATCCTTCTGGAAGCGGCGTGGCGGCGATGCTGGCGTGAAATCAGGAAAGTCTCGCCGGAAATGGGCGAGATGGAGGATCGAGTTTTCAGTGTCATGGCCGGCGGGGATTTTGCTCTTATCAAATCGGTGGAGGGATACGAGGATTTTCCCGACTTCGGGCGATACCAGTTGCGGGAAAGAGGCGTCGGGCCGGGCGACGTTGTTGTCGCCATTACCGAGGGCGGAGAGACGCCTTTTGTCATCGGCACGGCGTGGGAAGGGCTCGACGCCGGGGCGAAGGTCTTTTTTGTCTATAACAACCCGACCGAATTATTGTGCCGGCACGTCGAACGCTCGCGAGAGGTAATCGAGGAGCCGCGTATAACCAAGCTCGACCTGACAACGGGTCCGATGGCTATCACCGGCTCGACACGAATGCAGGCCACTACGGCGGAACTCTTCATTGCCGGCAGCGCGCTCGAGATCGCGCTTGTGCGGTTTCTGCGGCAAAGGCTGGCGCCATCGGATGCCGAAAGGCTCCATCTCCGGGAACGCCGGCCGGATGAGTATTACAGACGACTGTGCGAACTGCTGGGCCAGCTTTCAAGCGACGAAGCGGTTGATATGCTGGCAGCCGCGACGGCGTTCGAAGAGGGCATCTATCGCAGGCATGGCCTTGTGACCTACGCGGCCGACGCGTTTCTGCTGGATGTTCTGACGGATACGACAGAGCGCTCGCCGACGTTCATGCTGCCGGCCTTTCGAAAACAGGGGGACAATCTCTCGCCGCGGTCGTGGGCCTTTGTCAAAGACCCATTCCGTTCCACCAAGGACGCGTGGCGAGAGCTGCTTCAGCGCGAGCCTCGCGGCCTGGAGTGGGGACGCGATGTTTACGAAAGGATGAACGCGCCGGGGAACCTGAAGACCCAGCCGCCTAAGCTGGACAATGCCGAAATACACAAGTTCATGATCGGCAGCGAGCCCGATACTTCGCGTACGGATGCCGCCGATTCGGCTCTGGTGGTTGTTGGGGTTGGTAACGAGAAACACATGATTCGTGCCGCCCTGGAGCGATTCGGCTCCCAATACAAGAAGACGGCTGCACTTATCGTCGGCCCGGCTGACGCGGCCGGAGCGCCCGATGAGACCTTCCGGTTTCCCTGCAAGCTGGCTGATTCACCGCTGCAGTTATGGCATCATCTCGCCGTCAAACTCGTTCTCAATACGATCTCTACCGCGACAATGGTTCGCATGGACAGGGTCATCGGCAATGCGATGGTCTGGCTGTCGCCGAGCAACAAGAAGCTCATCGACCGAGGCTCGCGGCTCATCGCTCAGCAGACGGGCTGCACTTACGAGCAGGCCTGTATCGCGCTGCACGAAGCGCTGGAAGAGGTGACATCCAGACAGAAACAAGCCAAAGAGGTTCCATCGCCGGTGGCTTTGGCAATCGAGCAGCTTCAATCAGGATAATCCATCCCCATCCCGATAACGACAATCAGGATGAGGCTGCCACTCAATAAAATTGGTTCGAAATGGGTGGCAGCCTCAAAGCCGAAGGCTTTGGGGATGGTCGAGGTTCGTAGTCCGTATGATGTGCAACTTGTTGCACACGCGTTACCTAAACCGCGTGGGCAAAAATGGAATTTGCCCACCCTACGAGTCTCAGGGTGAAGATGGATTATAGCGTGCTTCATGCCAAGCGGAGACGAGGCATGAGTAAAGACATGGTGCTCAGTCCGGGTAGATGAGATATCCGGCCCTGATTTTAAGGAAAGCTTCAAGCTCTTTCTGCCATCTATTCTGCAGAACATCCAGTAACGAATTATTCGTGATTGCATCACGGATTTTCGAGGTTCCACAAAGACGGTCGAAGTGTGCGGCTTTCCATTCGAACTGATCCGGGTACATTCGGCAGATTTCGTTAACGATTCTCACGCCGTTGGAGTACGGCTCAAGCCGGCCGCGATCCATGACGAGTATCCGGACGCCGTGACATTCCATACCCTGGTACTTCGAACTCGTAGGCGTGAAACTTACCGGTTCGAATCGCATAGCCGGCAGGCTCAGCGCATTGAGCCGCCCGGCCAGGAGTTTCGAATCGATCCAGGGTGCACCGAACTGCCTGAACGGCATTGCCGTGCCCCTGGCTTCGGAGACATTTGTTCCTTCCAGCAGGCACAGGCCCGGATAGACGGCGGCTGTTTCGAGGTCGGGCATGTTCGGTGAGGGCTTGATGAAACGCAGTTCAGTTTGGTCGTACCACATCCGGCGGCGCCAGCCTTCCATCGGAACAACGACAAGTTCGGCCTTTACGCGGCCGGCCAGCCAGCCTTGCCCATTGAACATTTTCGCCAGCTCGCCTGCGGTCATGCCGTGCCGGACGGGAATCGGGTAGAGCCCGACAAAGCTGGCCAGCGCCGGTTCGAGAATGTTGCCCTGAACGCTGGTGCCGTTGATGGGATTCGGGCGGTCCAGCACAACGAAGGTTTTGCCGTTCTGAGCCGCGGCTTCCATCGCCAGTGACATCGTGTAGATGTAGGTATAGAACCGGGCTCCGATGTCCTGGATATCGAAGACCAGAACATCGATATTCCGGAGCATGTCGCTTGTGGGTTTTTGCGTTTTCCCATAAAGACTGTAAACCGGCAGGTTATAGACGGGATCGGTTTGGCTGTCGATTTTCTCGCCGGCCCCGACAGTACCCCAAAGACCATGCTCGGGGCTGAAAAGGGCCGTAACCGTCACGCCAGTCATGCTCCTGAAGACATCGACGATGAACCTGCCGTCCCTGTCGTATGCGGTGTGGTTGGCAATGATTCCAAGTCGCCTGCCTTCGAACACGTCCTTGTGCTCTCCGACACGATCCAGCCCGGTCTTGACCGAGCCGTAACAGCTCGCCAGCATAATAAACAGAACGATGATTAAAGTTGTTTTCGCCGGTTTCATTTACCTATACTTTAAACGACTTTTAAAACTAAAACAAGCGGCAGGACAAGAAATCGATGACAATGCGGACAGTCCATGGTATGATCCACCTCGGTGATTATGAAACTAATCCGAACAATAACAACACTGCTGACGCTTCTGCTTTGCCTTGCGGCGGGATGTCGGCCGGAACAAGAACGAGAGTACCGGCTGCGGTTTACCGAGATCGACCGGGTCATCGAAGAAGAAATAGCTGAAAACAACTTCCCCGGAGCCGTTGTGCTCGTCGGCCAACAAGATGATATCGTGTACTGGCAGGCATTCGGCAATAAAGTGATCGACCCATGTGAGGAACCTGCCGGCAAGGATACGATTTTTGACCTGGCATCTATGACCAAACCGATTGCCACAGCGACTTCGATTATGATTCTAAGAGATCGCAAAGCGATACAACTGGATGATTATGTGAGCAAATATCTGTCGGCCTTCGCCTGCAACGGCAAGCAGGACGTCCGTATCGAACATCTCCTCACCCACACGTCGGGACTGCCGGCTTATACGAACGCCGCCGAGCTGACCGAGCAATTCGGCAGCCCATGTCCTGAAAAGGTGATTGAAAAAATATGTGCATTGGAAGCCGTCAGCAAGCCCGGCGAGGAATTTCGCTATAGCTGCCTGGGCTATATCACTCTGGCAAAGATCATCGAGACCGTCAGCGAACAAAGCATCGGCGATTTCAGCAGAGAGAATATTTTCGAACCGCTCGGCATGAAACAAACGTCCTACAATCCGCCGGAGTCCTGGGAGCAGGTCATTGCCGCGACCGAAGTTATTGACGGCCGGCCGCTTCGAGGCACCGTCCACGATCCTCTGGCCAGGTTGATGGCGGGCCTGTCGGGCAATGCGGGGCTTTTTTCCAATGCCTACGATTTGTCGATTTACTGCCGGATGCTGCTCAACGGCGGCAAGTGGCACGGCAAAAGAATTCTCAGCCCCGAAGCAGTGATTCTGCTGACCGCCGAACGGACGCACGGGCGGGCCTGCGGTTTCGATGTGAACTCGACCTACGCATGGGTGAAGGGCTCTTACGCACCTAAAGAAGCATTCTGCCATACCGGCTATACGGGCACCTCAATCGTCTGCGAGCCGGCGAGCAGAACCTTTGTGATTATTCTCACCAATAGAGTCCATCCCAACGATGATGGAACTACGAAACCTGTCCGCATTAAAGTTTCAGATATCGTTTTTAATCGAAACGGAGGCGAAAAGTGAAACGACGTGATTTTTTGAAAGCTGCCGGTTTCGGCGTCACAACCCTGGCCTTATCCTGCCGCACAGACATAATTAAGACAACCTCTGCGGAACGCAAGAAAAAACCCAACATCGTTTATATCCTCGCAGACGATCTGGGTTATGCGGAATTAGGCTGCTACGGCCAAGAGAAAATTAAGACGCCCAATATTGACAAACTTGCCGCCGAAGGCATGAGGTTTACCCAGCACTACTCAGGCAATCCGGTATGTGCTCCATCACGGTGCGCTTTGATGACGGGCCTTCATACAGGCCACGCCCAGATTCGCGCCAACAAGGAGGTGGGCGGCGCCGAGGGCTGGGTGCTGGGCTCGACAATCGGCGGGCAATGGCCGATAAGAGCCGATACCGTTACGGTGGCGAAAATTCTCAAAGAAGCCGGCTACACCACCGGAGCATTCGGGAAATGGGGCCTCGGACGCGTCGGCACGACGGGCGATCCGAACAAGCAGGGCTTCGACCATTTCTACGGCTACATATGCCAGCGTCAGGCTCATACGTTCTATCCCAATCACCTCTGGCGTGACGGCGAGATTGAATGGATCGAGGCCAACAAGGATGGAAAAGAGCAGGTTTACTCCCACGATCTGATAGCACAGGAGGCCCTGAAGTTTATCAGGACCAACAAGGACAGCCACTTCTTTTTGTATGTTCCCTTCACCATACCGCACATGGCGCTTCAGGTGCCGGAAGACTCGCTGGCGGAATATCGCGGCAAATGGCCCGACCCGCCGTACAAGGGTGACAAAGGATATTTTGCCCATCCGGATCCGCGAGCCTGCTATGCGGCCATGGTAACGCGAATGGACAAAGACGTGGGCCGGATTATGTCTCTGCTGAAAGACCTGGCGCTTGACGATAATACGCTCGTCATATTTACCAGCGACAACGGCCCGACCTTCAACGGCGGGTCGGACTCGGCTTTTTTCGAAAGCGCTAAACCTTTGCGAGGCCTTAAAGGTTCCGTTTACGAGGGCGGGATACGTGTACCCTATA
>Ga0315284_10016286_pt1 | contig 10552 bp, 7 predicted proteins | sample YL17G09_16_MG_FD_203696 | JGI IMG/M metagenome (GOLD analysis project Ga0315284, IMG submission 203696) | Sediment microbial communities from Yellowstone Lake, YNP, Wyoming, USA - YL17G09_16 | ecosystem: Environmental > Aquatic > Freshwater > Lake > Sediment | place: USA: Wyoming | collected...
CCGGCTTTTTTTGAATTTTTTCCAAGGATTCGGTTCCGCGTTTGTCTAAACCTATGCCGAACGAAATTTTGGAGGTTATAAGATGAAAAAGTATTTAGCGGCTTTGACGATCCTGGGATTCCTTTTCTTGAGCGCTGGAACTTTCGCCCAGCAGCCCCCGGCCAAGCCGGAAAAACCGGCCAAGCCCGCTCCAGCTCAACAGGGGCCCCAGGCCAATCTGAAAGACTTCCTGCAGCTGACGACCGAACAGGAAGCTAAGCTCAAGGACATGCAGAAAGCGCGCCAGGAAGAGCAGAAAGCGTTTCAAGACCAGATGCAGAAGCTTCGCGGCGAGCTGATGCCCCTTTTAAAGGACCAGAAAGCCGACCAGAACAAGATCAACGGGCTCGTGGATCAGATCGCCAAGCTGGGCGCCGACCGGACAAAGAAGGTGCTGGCGAATCGGAATCCGTTGGAAAAAGTCCTCACCCCCCAGCAGCTCGAAAAGCTGAAGAACGCGCCGGGTCGGATGATGGACGGGCGCGGCATGATGGGCGGCCGCGGCATGGAACCTGGAATGCAGGGCATGCGCCGGGGGATGGGCCAAAGAATGGGCCCCGGTATGGGGCAAGGCATGGGCCAGGGCATGGGCCGGATGGGTCAAGGCATGGGCCGGATGGGTCAAGGCCGGATGATGCGGCCCGGCATGGGTCGCGGCATGGCCTTCATGGGTCCTCAGGGTATGCGCGGTCGGGCGATGCAGATCCGCACTTTGCTGAGAGGATGGCTTCATCGCCGCGGTCTTGGACGCTGGTTTCGGTGGCAAGAATAAAATGCGAGCGATAATTTAACTCTGCTCCTTCCCCCGCTTCTCTTCCTCACCCTCCTTGAGAGCGGGGGATTTTTTTTGCCTCTCTTCCATTCTGTTTGGGCTCGAAGAGGAGGAGGAGAAGATCCGGAATCGGCTGCAGCGACCTGGATTAGAATTCCCGTCACTTGTCCTCCGGTGAGGACAGGCCCGCCGGTTGAAAGCCCTTTTTCCCCTGATCATCAGGGGAAGTTTTTTGGCACGTCTCTTGCTTAATAATGAGGTGTAAGGAGAAAGGCGATGAGAAAAACAACCTTGATCGCGACGGTCTTGGTGGCGATCGTCCCCTTGATCGCCTCGGCCCAGAGCTCCGACGGCTATTACAGCGGGAGCTACACCCGCCTGAGCTACGTCAAAGGAGATGTCTATGTCCAGCGCGGGCAGGACCTGGGCTACGAGCAGGGCGAGTTGAACCTCGTCATCGTCGAAGGCGACAAGATCGGGACGAAGGACGGCCGCGTCGAGATCCAGCTCGGCCGGCGCAATTATGTTCGCCTGGACGGGTTCACCCAGGTGGACGTCACGGGGCTTCCTCGCGGCGACGGCGATCCGACCAAGCTCCATCTCCTTACCGGAAGTATTTTCGTCAGGGTGAACAGCCTGACCCGAGAGAAGAATTTCGAGATCCATACTCCGGACGCCTCTTTCTACCTTATGGAAGAGGGTTTGTACCGAATCGATGTCCGCGACAACCGGGAGACCGAGTTCAGCGTCTGGAGAGGCTCGGCCGAAGCGGCCGGCGAGGAAGGCTCGATCCTCGTCCGGAACGGCGAGCGGATCACGGCCGCCAACGGCCGGGTCAGCTCGGAGCCTGAAGGGCTTTATACGCGCCGCGACGACTTCAGCGCCTGGAACGAGGACCGCGACGCTCTCTTCGCCCGGCGATCGACCAAAACCTACCTCCCCGCGGAATACGCGGACTACGAAAACGAACTGGCCGACAACGGCGATTGGGCCTATGAAAGCTCGTACGGCAATGTCTGGGTGCCGCGGCACACCAATTCCGACTGGCGGCCTTACTACGACGGCCGCTGGTCCTGGTATCCGATCATCGGCTGGACCTGGATCTCGTATGAGCCCTGGGGCTGGTGCACGTCGCACTACGGCCGGTGGGGCTGGGGCATGGATCTCGGCTGGTATTGGATCCCCTACAGCCGCTGGTCCTGGGGCCCGGCCTGGGTCCATTGGTACTGGGACAGAGATTATATCGGGTGGTGCCCGTTGAGCTATTACAACTACCCGGCGGTCTTCGTCAACAACAGGTTCTATGATCGTTATACGAATGGCCACATCCCGGGCAATTCGCGGACCCTGACCATGGTCCATCGCAACCAATTGCAGGACCGCCAGCTGCGACACGTCGCCCTGGACCAGAACCGGATCAGCAAGATCGGCAATATCTCGCTCAAGGCCGCTCAACCGGACCTCCGGCCCTCGATCAACCGCGACGGCGCGACCGCGGTCAAGGCCCGCGGCGTCCTCTCCCGGGAGAGCCTGCGGAGCGTCGGGAAGAGCTTCAGCGCCGGCGGCCGGAAGCTGTCCACGGACGAGCTGCGGTCCTCCATCACCAAACGGTCCCCGGAAGGCGGAGCGGCAAGCGAACGCAAGGTCATCAATGATCGGCTCAGAGATTCCTCTTCCGATCGGACCATCAGGAACGATTCGAGCCGTGTCGTCCCGCGGTCGTCCATCCAAAAAGGCGATGAGGGCGCGACCATCCGGAGCTTCCCTTCCCGTCGGACGTTCGAGAACGACTCGGTCAATTCGGTCGACCGGTCCCGGATCAACCCCTCGGTCCGGAACGAGAAAGACAGTGTCTCGGCGCGTCCCAAAAACGAGACCGTGACGCCCCGGTCGCGGACCGATGACAATGGCCCGTCGGGCCTTCGGAGGAATGACGGCGGCCAATCCGGCGGCTGGCCGTCGCAGGGGGACAAGGCGATCCGGGAGGTCCGTCCGAAAACGATCGAACCGCCGGCGTCCTCCCGCTCCGCCAATCCCGAACGGATCATCAAGGAGCGGGGCGGCAACAACGAAGGGGCTTCTTCAGTCCCGAGGAGGTCCCTTCAACAAGAAAGTGAACGGAGAGTGACGGCTCCGGTCGAGCGTCCAAGTCGGAACATCGTCAGGAACGACACGTCTTCGCCGGCAAGGCAGAGCGCGCCTTCGCGGAGCTCCAGCGCGCCCTCGAGGATAACCTCGTCTCCCCCGCGCGGTTCCAGTTCCCCGTCGCGGAATTACAGCGCGCCCTCCCGAAGCGGCAGCCCTCCCTCCCGAAGCTATAGCGCGCCATCCCGCAATTCCAGCACCCCGTCGCGCTCCTATAGTGCTCCGTCCCGAAGCAGCGGTTCTTCCTCCCGAAGCTCCAGCGCTCCCTCACGCTCGTCCTCAAGCTCATCGAGAGGCTCGTCATCTTCCGGCTCCGGCGGCCGTATCCGTAAATAGGATCGACCGTCCGCGGTCCGGCGCGAGAAGCGTCTTTCCCGGCTCATTTTCTTCTTTACATTTCCTGTTTTCAGTGATATAAAATATTCTCTTTTCTCCGAGGAGAAAACTCTGTCGGTGGAGGTTCGCGCAATGATTCATAAAGGCAAAACGGCCGGAACGATCGGCATCTGCGTCGTGGCGATCATGATGATATTGGCGGGCGGAATCGCCTGCAAAAAAGCGCCCCAACCGGGCGAAAAGACGGAAGCCGCCGCCCCAACCGGGGAAGCGACGACGATGATCAAGGAAGGCGTGAACGAGCTCGCCGGAACCGTCAAAAGCGCCCTAGGGAAATATTTTTATATCTCTCAGCATCCGGGATTCGACTTCGTGGCCGAAGGGCCCGTCGACAACGCCGACGCCGCGGCCCTTCTGAACAAAGAGGTCAAAGTGAAGGCCGTCTTCAACCGTGAGACGCCCTCTCTGTTGATCGCCCAGAGCATCGACATCAAGGAAAGCGAGACCCAGTTCAAGAACGTCTTCACCAAGGCCGAGACGGCCGTGCCCGCCGATTACTTCTCTCAGAAAGCCCGCCCCGAGTACGCGGCGCTCAAGATCTCGAACATCAACAAGAGCGAGGACTGGGAAGGCAAGGGGAAGGGCAAAGTCGAGGGGAAGCCCATCGCCGGGGCCGACGGCAAGATCACCGGCATCTCCATCTTCGGAAACGACGGCAAGGAGATCGGCAAGGTCATCGTCGACAGTATTTCCGAATTCTCGACCTATTACATCAAGAAGCTGCGGCTGTTCGATTCCTTCTGGTTCTACCTGAACATCAAGGACAGCGTGGTCAAGAACCTCCGCCCCAAAAACAAAGAGCTGTTCCACGCGGACATCGTCTTCACCGGGTTATATTGAGGCCTGGAAAGCAAGGTCGTTCGAAGCGGGCGAACGCTCTTCTCGTCGCGGGGCGATAAGACGAGATCAGGGAACAGCTTAGCTCCCGACTCGGGTTCTTAACGCCGTTTCCTCACCATCCTTCTCGGCGGCTCAGAACTACGTCCCGGCTTCATAATTACGGGAGTGGGCCGGGACGTCAGACATGCTTCGCCGGCCGAACTCTTCCGGCTCGGAAAGGCTGAACCCTCCATGGTCGCTTCAGCCGTTCCCCGATCTTGTCTTTCGGTTTAATCCAAAAAAAGAGCGTTCGCCCGCTTCTTCGCTCGCAGATTATTTAAGAAAATCTCTTGCTTATTTTGCGGATTTCAACAAGAGAAGATTCGGGAACGGCAGAAGCGACCATTGAGGAATCTCGCCGCTGCATTCCCGTTTTTTTTGCGACTGGCGATTGAATAAAGGACGCGACGGCAGGGCTGGCCCTAAGGCTCCCATAGCGGAGGGGGGTCCCATCGGCTTGGCCGATGGGGGGAACCGACGGGACTGGTTCCCCAGGGGGCCGGGGGCGATCCCGTCGACGCGTCGACTATTTGTATCAGCCGCCGAGAAGGACGGGGAGGAAACGGCGTTAAGAACCCGAGTCGGGAGCGAGGCCGTTCCCGAATCTTCTCCTCCTACAGCGATTCGATGAGCCGGCGGATGCCCTCGTCCGCTCGTTCATGAAAGTGAAAGCGGATGACCCGCCGTCCTTTTTCCCGTAAGGCTTCGCGGTCGCCCAGGGCTTGGGCGTCGATGAGGACGCCGAACGAATAGGAAGAAGAGGAGGACCCGGGTCCGGCCGGAACAGCGGCGTCCCTGAGGTGTCCCGCGGTGAGCTGGATGAAGAGCCCGTTGCCGCGGTCGCCTTTATGGAGTTGGCCCGTCGAGTGGAGGAAACGGGGCCCGAAATCGTAGGTGACCGCCAGGTCCGTCTTGGCCCGGATCGCGGCGGCGAATTCTTGAAGGCAGGCGCGGAGCGCGGGTTCGGGTGGAAGGAAGGCTTGGACGACGACATAATCCCCCGGCTCCGCCCGGCTTAGGAAGCGGCGAAGCTCGTCCTCGTCGGCGGGCTTTGTCCCGGCCGGACCGCCGCGCTCTTGAACAGCCTTCAAAACGGCCTTCGTCTTTTTCTTCGAAGCGGCGACATTCGGCTGGTCGAACGGATTGACCTTCAGGATGTGCCCGGCCGCGGCCGTCGCCATCTCCCAGAGAAAGAACTGATAACCGAGGTCATGGACGTCCTCGAGGGTGCACGAGACGAGCGGCGTCCGGTTAGCGCTGATCTGACGGAGTCTTTCGGCATGAGCCCCGTCCCCCGCGATCCCGATATGGACAACGAGTAGGTCCGGGGCATCCCTTTCGAACGAGAATCCGGCGTCCCGGACGAGAGGCAGGATCCCGCGGCCTTCCTTGCCCGTGCTTTCGGCCAAGAGCTGTTCGATCCAGGCCCCGAAGCCTTCGATCCCCGGCGAGAGGAGGAAGACCGCCTTGTCCCGGCCGGCCGTCGCCATGACCCCGAGAAGCAGGCCGAGGTAAGCCCCGGGATTTTCCCGGGGGGACGCGGTCCGGCAATCCCCGGCCGCCTGCCGGGCGCGGGCCAGAAGTCGCGGAATGTCCATTCCGAGGAGCGCGGCCGGAAGGAGCCCGAAAGCGGACAGGACGGAAAAGCGGCCGCCGACGTTCGGGTCCCCATGAAAAACGCGCCGGAATCCCAGGTCCAGGGCCGTCCGTTCGAGCGGCGTGCCGGGATCGGTGATGGCCGCGAAATGGGCGCCGGCCTGCTCCCGGCCTAGGCTTTCGCGGGCCCGCGTATAGAAAAAATTCAGAAACGATGTCGTTTCGAGCGTCGTCCCCGACTTAGATGAGGCGATGAAGATCGTTTTTTCGCAGGGGAGCCCCTCGGCGCAGCTGAGCGCGGCTTCCGGGTCGGTGCTGTCCAGGACGTCGAGCGTCAGATATCCTTTTTGTGTCCCGAAGACGCGGCTGAACACCTCCGGCGCCAGGCTCGAGCCTCCCATGCCCAGGAGCAGGGCATGTTCATACCCGGCCTCACGGACTTCTTGGACGAACGAATCGATCCCCGGGAGCATCCCGGCCGCTTTTTCGGGCGCCTCCAGCCAGCCGAGCCGGTCGGAGATCTCCACGTCCTTTTCCTTCCAGACCGTGGCGTCCTTCCTCCATATCCGGGAGATGACCGCCCCAAGCTCCATGCCGGACACGGCCTGGCGGATCTGCCGATCATACGGTTCCAATCCCGCCGCGGTGAATCTCATGGCTCTATTCATCTCTCCGGATTCTAATCGTTCCGGCCGGCTAATTCAATCGGGGACACATACCGGCCGAGGTGCGAAGCGAGAGCTCGGCTTTTCCCCGCCAACATCTTGTCGTGCTTATGTCGAAGGCTTATCCCCGGCCGGTATGTGTACCCAAAATTAATTGACAACTTCGCCGCCGGGCATGGTAAAATCAGCCTCTATGGTTCGGGAAACGGACCGCTGATCGAGGAAGGAGGCCGTCCATTGAAAACCGCCATGAAGCTCGCCCTCTTGATGATCCTGCTGACCGCCGTCGCTTTCGCCGCGCCCGGTCAGACTCCCCCCCAGGCGAAAGTCGATTACAACAAGATCGTCGGCAACTGGTCCCTGGAGGTCAACGCCGGCCAGGAATTCTATTACCTGCCGCTCGTCCTCAAGGTGACGGCCGGGAAGCTCGAAGGGACCCTCAGCGAGCAGAACGGCATGTTCAAGGACGCCCCGCTGACCGGCATCGAGTTCGACGGCCAGACCCTGAAGTTCGAGGCGAAAACGCCGACGCCGCCGGACGGCGCCGAGCGGCCGATCAAATTCGATCTCAAGCTCGCCGCCGACAAGCTCGAAGGCCTGGTCTCGGTCGTGGAGCTGAACATTTCCGTCCCGGTCACCGGCGTGAAAAAGTAAGAGCCTCTCCTCATGGCCGAGACCATCCCAGCGGCCCCCGGCGCCTTCCACCCGTCACGGACGCTGTACCGCTTCAGCATCCTCATCTTCGTCGCCCTGCTGTCCTTCGGCAGCTATTTCGCTTATGACATCATCGGGGCGATCGCCCCATCCCTGATCGTTGAGCTCAAGGCGGCCCGGGCCACCGTCGGGACCATGAACACGATGTACAGCATCGCCGCCATTCTCGTCGTTCTGTTCGGCGGGATCCTGATCGACAAGCTGGGCACGCGCAAAGCGAGCCTGCTGTTCTCCGTCCTGGTCTTCGTCGGCGCGGTCATCGTCTGGCAGGCCAAGAGCATCCCCGTCATCTTCCTCGGCCGGTTCGTCTTCGGGGCCGGCTCCGAGCCGCTGGTCGTCGCCCAGAGCGCGATCCTCGCCCGCTGGTTCAAGAACAAGGAACTCGCTCTCTCCTTCGGCCTCACTCTGACCGTCAGCCGCTTGGGGTCCCTGTTCGCTTTTAATACGGGCGAGCTGTTTACGAGCTACTTCAAGACGTACCGGGCGGCGCTTTTTGTCGCCGCGGCCGCCTGCCTGATCTCCCTCCTCGGCAACCTGGTCTATATCTTCATGGACCGCCGGGCGGAGCGGATAATCGATTTAAAGGATGAAAATGTCGGTGAAAAGCTCAGATTTAGAGGGTTCTTTTTTGGAAGGCTTAATAGATTACGGTTCTTTTTATATTGGATTTTTGCAGGTTCCGCTTTCCTAGTCTTGCGTTTTTCCCTGTATACATTAATTGGTTTAATTAGCAATCCTTCTGGTAGTTCCCAGCAAATCGCGATCTTTTCTTATTTACTATTTTTGTTGTTCGAGATTGTCGTTTCCGCGTTTTTAATTATTCGAAGGCTTCATGATTTGGGAAAAACGGGCGCGAATTGGCTGCTCATGTTTATTCCATTCTATAACCTATATTTCTTATTCAGTCTTCTTTTTGAAAAAGGAACGCAAGGCCCGAATCAATATGGCAGCGATCCTTTATTGCAGGAAAAGGTCTATAAGCCCTCATTCTGGTACGTCACGTTCCTCTGTTTCACGTTTTACGCGGCCATCTTCCCCTTCCAGAGCCTGTCGACCGACTTTTTCGCGACCAAATGGGGCATCGCCCTGACCGCGAAGGCGGGCGGGAGCTTTCTGGCCCAGGTATTCAACAATCTCCTCCACATCTTCAGCACCGCCGGCGGCATCACCAGCATCATCATTTTCGCCTCCATGCTGTTGGCCCCGTTCGCCGGCCGTCTCGTGGACCGCGTGGGGCGGCGGGCGACTTTCATGATCGCCGGCTCTCTCCTCTTGATCCCCTGCCACCTGGCCATGGGCTTGACCAGGGTCTACCCCGTCTACCCGATGATCCTTCTTGGGTTCGCCTTTGTCCTCGTCCCGGCCGCCATGTGGCCCTCGGTCCCGCTCATCGTCCGTTCTGAACGGGTGGGGACGGCCTTCGGGTTGATGACGGCCATCCAGAATATCGGCCTCGGGCTTTTCCCCCTTCTCAACGGGCTGTTGAGGGATTCTACCGGGAGCTACGTGGCGAGCCAGGTCATGTTCGCCGGCCTGGGTGTCATCGGGTTGGTTTTCGCGATGCTCCTCAAGCGGGCGGATGCGCGCGAAGGCGGCAGGCTGGAAGCGGCGGCGAAGAAAGCGTCATGATCGACGCGGTCATCTCCGACCTGGGCCAGGTCCTCCTTCATTTCGACAACCGGCGATTCTTCCGGCGCTTGACGGGATACACATCCCGGTCCCACGAAGACATCCGGGCGGTGACTCACGACAATCTCGAACTGCTCGATCTGTTCGATACGGGCCGGATCACGCCCGATGAATTTTACGAAAAGGCGGTGAAGGCCCTCGACGCGCGGGTGAGCCGCGATGATTTTTACGACGCTTATAATGATGTCTTCTCGGTCAACGCCTCCGCGCTGGATGTCGTCAGGGCGCTGAAGCCGAAGTATAAGCTGGCGATGCTCTCGAACACCGATCCCGTCCGCTACGGCCACATCGAGCGCGCCTTCCCGGAGCTCCAGATCTTCGACGCCTATGTCCTCTCGTTCAGGATCGGGGCCATGAAGCCCGACCCTCGGGTCTATCGGGAAGCGCTCCGGCTCCTCGAGGCCCGCCCGGAGAACACGCTTTTCATCGACGATCTCCGCGAGAATCTCGAGGGCGCGGCCCGGCTCGGGATCGAGGGGATTCTCTTCACGGCCCGGACCGACCTCGCCGCCGAGCTCGAAAAGTTCGGGGTCAAAGCCTGAACGGGCCAAATCCGATCAGAATATGTGATTTTGCCGGAACCCGCCTCTTTGTCTATATCTCTCTGATAATAATAAAAATAAAGCGATTCCATTTTTTTAAAAAAAGGCTTGACAGAGCTAGGGATTAGGTATAAATTCCTAATCGTAAATACAAGATGTTGTATTTACGGTCTGTAACTTCCACAAGATATTGGCGTAACCGGCGGGTTTTTTGTTCTGTTGGTGGTTGTTCTGGCTGTCGAAAGGGAAAGGAGTGAGGATGATGGATTCGCGAGTCATTGCCCGCATCAAGAAACGGGACGGGACGATCACCGATTTCACCCAGGACAAGATCACGACCGCCGTCGCCAAGGCCATGGCCTCTCAGGGCGTCACCCAGAACGGGGACGCCAAGACGATCTCGGACATCGTCACCTACATGCTCGAGGAGAAGTTCGGGGGCTACACCATCCCCTCGGTCGAGCAGATCCAGGATATCGTCGAAAGGGTCCTCATGCGGCGCGGCTACCACGAAGTGGCCAAAACCTACATCCTCTATCGCGAACGGCACAAGGAGATCCGCGAGGCCAAGAAGACCGGCCTCAACCTCGAACGCCTGATCAAGGATTATATCAACGACGCGGACTGGAAGATCCGCGAGAACAGCAACGAAGGCGTAATGAGTTTCTCCGGGCTCAACGCCCGCGTCTCCGGCGAGGTGCTGTCCAATTTCGCCCTCAACCAGATCTACACGGAGAGGGTCAAAAAAGCCCACACCGACGGCGACTTCCACCTCCACGACCTGTCCTATCCCATCGTCGGCTACTGCGCCGGCTGGTCGCTGGAGAACCTCCTCCGCAAAGGGTTCGGCCATGTCCCCAACCAGGTCCACTCGGCGCCGGCCAAGCATCTCGAGACGGCCACCCTCCACATGGTCAATTACATCGGGACGATGCAGGGCGAGTTCGCCGGGGCCCAGGCCTTTTCGAGCGTCGACACGTTCCTCGCACCGTTCGTCCGCCACGACAAGCTCGATTACGACCACGTCAAGCAGGACGTCCAGAAGCTCATCTTCGGACTCAACGTCCCCTCGCGGTGGGGCTGGCAGACGCCCTTCTCCAACCTGACCTTCGACT
>Ga0315284_10016287_pt1 | contig 10552 bp, 9 predicted proteins | sample YL17G09_16_MG_FD_203696 | JGI IMG/M metagenome (GOLD analysis project Ga0315284, IMG submission 203696) | Sediment microbial communities from Yellowstone Lake, YNP, Wyoming, USA - YL17G09_16 | ecosystem: Environmental > Aquatic > Freshwater > Lake > Sediment | place: USA: Wyoming | collected...
GAAACGAAGACGGCCGCCCCGGAAAAAGCCAACCTGGAAAAGGGCACAGACATCTGGGCGTTGAACGAGGGATACGTGTCCATCACGCCTTTGCGCTTCGATGTTACTCACTACGAACTGCTCCCGGAGATCTCCAGGTGTGTGCAGGGCATGGATTGCGACTTTGAGAGGAAAGGGGGATAGATACCATTTGCACAGATTGCGCCACGTTATCCCGCTTAGACGGTATTGACTCCCCGCCCAGAGCAGAATATCATGTGTTAACCGGCCAGTCGGTCACGATTGTGCATGAGTTTCGTCAATCTTAGAAAGGCAACAAAGGACGAGATGAACGTCACGTCGCCAGCCATTGAAACAAGAATCCATGCGCGGAAAAAGCAGATAGCAGATAAGGCACTTAAGCTATTTGTAACTCATGGCTATGATGAGACCTCGGTCGAAGACATCGCGCGGGCATGCGCTATGAGCAAGGGGAATTTTTACCATTACTTTGACTCGAAGGAGGAGCTGATCTATTTGATTCAAAGAGACATCGTGCAAGAGCAGCGAGGTGAAACTACCGTGCTTGCCCAGAAGGTGGCGGACAACGGGCATGAGAAAGCACTGGGATACTTCATCGAAAGATACTACCGCAGTGTTGACAGACATCAAGATGCCTACAATTTCTTGAACCACGTTATCGTCCGGTTAGGGAGTAAAGGGAGACGCCAGCTCTTGCGAGGATCCATAGATGTCCAGGAATTGTTTGAAAGACTGATATTGGCAGGGATAGCCGAGGGTGTCTTCCGCGATGTCAACGCGAAATTGGTCGCGCACAATATCGTCCGCCTTGGTTCAGCCTGGGCCAACAACAGATGGCACCTGCGCAAGTTCATGACCATCGAAGGTTACATAACCGAACAGGTGCAGTATCTCCTCAGTGGGATAGCGGCTGAAAAATCCGCAGACTGAAGGCCAAACAGAATCTGTCTTGATTCGTTGAGTGGAGAGGGATCATAGAGTGTCCCAATTCGTGGGTAGCAAACGTAGCCCGGAGCGCATCGGCAATACGGGTCGGGATGCTCTGAACCTTGTGGCTTTTGGATTAGAAAGGGGTGAGAATGGCGGAACCACTCAAGATTGGCATAATAGGCACCGGCTCAATCTCCACGCTTCACTTGATGGCCATGAACCGGGCGATGAAAAAGGTGAAGCTCGTGGCCGCGTGCGACGTTCGTGAGGACGCTGTACGCAATTTCGCCAAGACGGCCGGAATTGATGCCCTCTACACGGACGCGGCCACTATGCTGAAGGAAGCGGACATCGAAGCCGTGGATATCTGTGCCAGCCATCAATGGCACCGGGACCTTGCAATTGCCTCGGCAAGGGCCGGTAAACATGTACTGCTCGAAAAGCCGATGGCAATCTCGATGTAGGAGTGCAGGGACATCATCGCTGCAACTGACAAGGCGAAGGTGACCTTCATGGTAGGCCAGCAGCTTAGGCACGTTCCCAACTACATGTCGGTGAGGCAGTTGATTCAAGAGGGAGAACTCGGCCAGGTCTGGGGCCTCCGCTCTGATTCATGGCTGCCGGTGGCTTTGTCCCGGTCGGCGCCAAACGTCTTTGCCCAAAATGAACAGATGCGATGGCGAGTGGATGGAAAACAGGCCGGAGGCGGTTCGCTGATATGGAACGCCACTCATTTCATTGACCTCTTCCGTTACTTCATCGGTGACGCGAGGCGAGTCTTCGCTAAATGCTGGACCGACCACCCCATGTTTACCGGAGGTGCAGAAGACCGGGTCATGGCGACTATCGAATTTAAGAACGGGGCGGTCGGGCATATCTCCAATAGCTGGTCGACGCGCGCGCCGTGGCAGTTTCAGTTCATGATCCTTGGCACGGAGGGCAGTGTCTACACCCCTGTTGTGGGTGGAAGCTCGCTGCAGCAGCATGAGGCGCCGGCGGTGGTCTCTTCAGCCAAGCACGACGTAGCCGGGGCAGGCCCTGGCGGCACACCCTTGCGCCCGTTTGTTCCTCAAGGACAACCCCGTGATCCCTTGAGGCGCATCCAATGTGAGTCTCGCCCAGCGAACCAGTCAGATTTGTCACATTCAAGGAGAATACCAGATGAAAGCCGTATTTATACCCAACCCGAAACAGGTTGAGGTCAGAAATGTACCAGAACCGGAAGCGAAGGACGACCTGGTTGTGGTCAAGGTAATGTCCTCAGTGATTTGTGGCACCGAGCATACTATATACGAAACGGCAGCTGCGCCTGGCATGGTAGGCGCCGGAGGACATGAGGCAGCCGGAATAGTCTGGAAGACGGACGGGGCGCGGTATGTGAAGCCGGGTGATCGCGTTTCCATCTACCCCACCGCCTTTGAAAACTGCTGTAGATGCCCGGCGTGCCTGGCGGGCGAATGGATGCTCTGTTCTTCACCAAAGACGAAGAGAAGCCTCATGGGCACTCACACGCAGTATATGCTGGTACCCGAATATGTATGTCTGCCCATCCCCGATGAAATGCCCTTTGTTATTGGGGCGATGCTAGATGATTGCATCGGTACCCCGTACCGCGGTATAAGACGCACCGGAGTCCGGGCCGGTGATACCGTCCTGGTCACGGGGGTTGGCCCTATCGGAGCGGCGGCTGTGGTGATCGCGAAGTTCCTGAATGCTGTCGTCATCGCGGTAGAGACGAACGGGTACAGGTTGAACCACGCATCACTGCTGGGGGCGGACTATACCCTGAATCCGACCAAGGACGACGTGCTAGCAAGAGTCAGAGGCATCACCGCCAACAGGGGCGCTGATGTCGCCATTGACTGTTCCGGAGTTGATGTTGCCCAGGTACAGTGCCTGGATGCGGTCAGGCAAGGGGGCAAGGTGGCCTTCATTGGCATCAAGTCCGAAACCACCTCGATTAACATCCTGAGACAGTTCATCCTGAAGGAACTCACCGCAATCGGCAGTTGGGCATCGACCCCCCAGGAGCATTTTGAGATTATCCGTCTAATCCAACGCGGGATGCCAGTGGACAGATTAATCACTCACCAATACGGTATAGACGATGCGCCGACAGCGTTTCGAAAATTCTTCAATGGCGAAGCCGTGAAGGTGTCTATTGACCCATGGAAAGCCGGATCAGACCAGTGACATACACGGCAGCGGCTCAGGCCAAGGATGCAATGATCACCGGGGCGGTAGATACTGCTTGGGCAGCATTAATGAAACGATGCGGGGTGTTACCGAAGTGGCACGCAAACTTCAGGGACCTATCGTGAAAATAGCAGTATGCCCCACTTTCTAAAAAGGATCCGGTTATGCATGGAGAAGGAGGAGACCGATGGTCTGGCAATCCGAGATCGAGGAACTCAAGCACAGGAAGCACCTCGCCGAGCAGATGGGCGGCTCCGAAGGCATTGCGCGGCAACGTAGTCGCGGCAAGCTCACCGTTCGCGAGCGGATCGCAAGCCTGGCCGACCCAGGATCTTTCCAGGAGATAGGCGGCCTCGCCGGTAACGCTAAATACGAGGGTGACAAACTGGCCAACTTCACTCCGTCGAACATGGTCATCGGTGTCTGCACGGTAAACGGTCGCAAGGTGGTCCTCAGCGGCGGTGACTTCACAGTGCGTGGTGGTGCCGCCGATGCAGGCGTTGGCAACAAATGGGGCTTTGCCAATCATCTTCCCCTGCAGTGGCGGATACCCTACGTTCGCCTTCTTGATGCCACGGGTGGTAGCGTCAGGACATTCGAACAGATCGGCCGCACCTACATTCCCATCAACCCTGGCACCTACACTATCGAGGAATTGCTCTGTACTGCCCCGGTGGTCGCACTGGCATTGGGTTCGGTTGCCGGTCTTCCTGCTGTAGAGGTCTGCCTCTCCCACTTCAGTGTCATGGTTAAAGGCATCAGCCAGATTTTCGCGGGCGGACCGCCGGTGGTGAAAGCGGCACTCGGTTACGATATCACCAAGGAGGAGCTTGGAGACGAGCGTACGCAGGTATTCCAGGGTGGGGTGGTTGACAACCTCGCCGATACCGAGGAAGAAGCTTTTGACATGGCGCGGAAATTCCTCAGTTACCTGCCACAAAATGTCTGGGAGCTGCCACCACGGGTAGAGCCAACCGATGACCCCAGCCGGCGTGATGAGGAACTGCTGTCTGTCATCCCCAGGCAGCGGAGGCGGGGATACAGCCCCCACAAGATTCTCAAGCATGTCCTGGACCGCGATTCCATCTTCGAGATTACGCCCCACTACGGCAAGTCGCGCATTACCGCCCTGGCGAGGGTAAACGGTTACCCGGTCGGGGTCATGATCAACAACCCCATGTTCCTTGGTGGCTCGATGGACGTGGCGGCTGGCACCAAGGTGATCCGCTTCATCCAGCTCTGCAACACCTTCCATCTCCCAATGGTGTATTTCGCTGATGAGCCGGGGTTCATGGTGGGCCTGGAATCCCAGAAGGAGGGCATCGTCCGTGCCGGCGCCAAGATGGTCTGCGCCACGCAGCAGAGCACAATGCCCTGGATCACATTCGTGATTCGCCAGATCTACGGTGTTGCCGGTCAATGTCACGACCGGGCAATGCGCGGCATGTTCAGACGTGTTGCCTGGCCTTCGGCAAACTGGGGCTCGATGCACATTGAGGGGGGCGCGTCTGCGGCCTATCGACGCGAGATTGACTCCGCCGCTGATCCGGAGGCGAAGCGTGAAGAGATCGAGCGCCGCCTCAAGGCAATCGCCTCTCCCTTTAGGACCGCGGAGGCGTTCAACATCGAGGATATCATCGACCCCCGGGATACGCGTCCTATACTATCCGCTTTTGTCGAGACGGCACAGCCGGTATTAAAGACCCAGCTCGGCCCAACGCCCGGCCCCAGTTATCAACCATAGACGAGGAGGGTACTCATGGCTGACTATCACTACTAGGAAAGGCACGTCGGTGATAGAACCTCACGCAATTGCACCGAGAGAGTCAAGTCTTCGGGGATAGAAATCACAACAAATCGTAATGAAATAAGGAGGGCATACAAGACATGGAAGAGCAGAAGATCCTGTACACAAAAGAGAACAGAATCGGCATTATTACCTTCAATCGACCGGACAGGATGAACGCTATCACGGACGACATGCTGGTGGACCTGGCAAATATCCTCAATGAGGCTGCTGTTGACGATGAGGTGCGGGCAGTCATAGTCACGGGGAATGGTCGTGCTTTCTGCGGCGGCACCGACGTAACGGCCGGCATCGCGCGGGACCATGCACAGGCTGCCGCAGAGAGGGCCAGAAGAATCAAAAAGGTAGACTTGCCGGAGACATCACTGCCGGCATGGACTTTCACCCGAGTCCCCAAACCTACGATTGCCGCCGTGAATGGCGCGGCCGTTGGCATGGGCGCCGAGTGGACAGCCCAGTGCGATATCCGCATCGCCTCGGAAAATGCCCGTTTCGGCTGGGTCTTTCCGCTGAGGGGGATAACCCCCGATACCGGCGCCGGGCCGTACCTGTTGCCATACATCGTTGGATTAAGTAGAGCGCTGGAGCTGATGTACTCGGGCGAGATAATCGATGCCCGTGAGGCAGAGAGAATAGGACTGGTGAGCAGAGTGGTGCCCCCAGATCAGCTCATGCCCGTGGCCAAAGAAATGGCAGCAAAGATTACACGAGGGGCTCCGCTGGCGACCAAAGGGGTGAAGGAGATCACCTACGGCTCTTTAGAGTGGCCGCCCAGCATTCACCATGGGGAGAACGCCAGGCGTTTCCGGGATACCAGCGCATCTCAGGATGCAAAAGAGGGTATCCAGTCTTTCCTTGAGAAGAGGCCTCCTGTCTGGAAGGGGAGGTGAGATTCTCGGAGGCCATGGCTGTGATCCGGTGAAGATGAGTGGTCAAGTGCCACAAGCTGCGCTCATAAGTGTCTATCACGATTAACATGAACTTCAGAATGATGGGAAAATCGCATGATTATTCACAGCCAACGGGCCGCATTCATAATAGCTCCTGTCACGATTTGCGCGAGTACACAGTCGAATGCTCGACATCATCACCGGTCTTGGACCGGGCGACAGAGTGGAGTCCCATAATCGGTGGTACTCCAAAACAGCACGAGGAGTAAGGCAGTGAGCGTCCTTGAAGTGATTTCCAGACGAAGAAGCGTCCGGAGCTACCGGTCGGATCCGATACCAGACGAAGTGCTCGTGAGGCTGCTGGAGGCGCTGCGTCTGGCGCCAACGGGGGGTAACCGCCAACCGTTCAAGTTCGTCATTGTCCGTGATACTAGCACGAAGTCGCGCATTGCAGCGGCGTGCCGCTGGACGCCGGGCAGGCCGAAGGGTCATGAGTTCGTTGCTGAAGCGCCTATTGTTATTGTGGCCTGCGGCTCGGAGAAGGACGGAGTTACCCGTTTCTATAAGGATGGACAAACCAGTCTCACCACGGGGCTAATCCCTGATAAAATCGACAAGGACGATGTTCAATTTCTCAACCTGACGGCGGTCGACGTGGCAATTGCGCTGGACCACCTTAGTCTTGTCGCGGCTGAGCAAGGTCTGGGCACGTGCTGGATCGCGGCACTTGATGAGCATGAACTGAAACTCATCTTCTACAGTAACGCCGCAATTTGAATACGAAAACAGGGCATGATCAGGGTCTTGGCACCACATTTTCGATTAGGCGCACCGGTGGCGGGATGGCGACCCCTGTAGCCTGAAGGATCTTACCGGCTACTCCCTGAAGAGGGCTGCGTAGGAGATACCACTGGTCGCCCTCCCGCACCTCCGCCTGGTCCAGGGCTTGCAGGTCTTGGCGGATGACGTCCCACTCCGGCTTCAGCCCCTGGGATGCCAACCGCCGCTTCAGCTCATCCACGAGCACCAGAGCGAGGAACGAGCAGAAGACATGGCCCCGGATAGTAGCATCCCACTGATGGAAGATGGGCCTGGTAGCCAGAAGGGACTTGGTGTCCCGAAAGAATCGCTCCACCAGCAGCAGTCGCTTGTACTGCACGGCCACTTCGTCCGCCGGTAGAGAAGTGTTGGTTCTGAGCACAAACTTGCCGTCGTAGCGGGCCTCGGTGGCTACCTTCTTGGTGTCGATGGTGACCGCATCTTTTTCCACCCGGAGAAAACGCCGGTATCCCCGGTTGCCCACCAGCTGGCGTGGCCCCTGCCTCAACTCGTCTTCCAGGGCCTTGACGATGACCTTCCGCTCCGCAGCATCCTTGGCCGCCTCATCGATATTGAGACAGACGATATACCGACGGCCGCTTCCCCACACTTCCTTGATTCGCAGGTTATCGGTTACTTCCTGGTAGCGCCCAGCGCGCGCCAGCACGGAGGTAGTCACTTCCCGCTGCCGCCGCAGGCGAGCCCCCAGGATATACTCCAGTTTGCGTGCCTCCAGACCCTGGATGGTGTCCTGGCTGATCATCCCCCGGTCGGCCACCCAGCATACCCTCCTCAGTCCAAAACGCTGCCGGAGGCTATCCACAACCGGGAGCAAGGCATTGCCATCGGCGTGGTTGCCGGGCCATAGCTCACAGCATATTGGACGCCCGTCCCCGGTCAGCACCGCTCCCACCACCATCTGCCGAAGGTCAGGACGGTGGTCCTTACTGTGGCCATACTGCCCCAGGCTCTCGCCACCTCGCCCTTCGAAGTAGAGGCTCGTGGTATCGAAGAAAGCAAGAGAGAGGTCGGTAAAGAGGTCGCGCCGCCCGGCAAACAGGGCCGCCTCGACTCCGTCCTTGGCCTCCCCCAGCCAGCGCATCGCTCGATACAGGTGATGCAACTCCAGCTCTTCAGTACCCGGGATCACAATATCCCGCCGCCAACGCTCGGCCGCCCGGTCAGAGCCTGATGTGAACAGACGGTGAAGCACCGTCAGGTAGATGGCTCTCTCCACGGGGAACTCGAATGTCCTGTCCTTAAGAAGGTCGTTGAGTGCTCGCTGCATTCCCGTGGTCTGCCACAGACGCCCGAATACGAGGTCCGGACCCAGCTGCTGGGAAGGCCCCTTCTCCAGGTCTCCGGCCTCCATCAGCCGCACGGTCTGGCCAAAGCGTGCCAGAGAGCGCAACAGCACATCGGTGGAACCAGCGGCGGTCAACTTGTCCAATCGGCCCATGGTGAACAACACCCGCTGTACGGTGCGGTAGCCCTCCCGGCGGTTCTCTACCAACTGGAGGTAGCGGTAAGGTCCACTGGGTTTGATGCGGAAGAACAAGCGGCGCCTCCTAATCTAGACACCGCAATCTTATGACACTGCACGGGTGTTTGTCAATGCCTAGACGGTACAATATTTGGCACCGCATTTCTTCGCTAAAACCCCAATTTCGTGCCTGGAGTCACCCCAAAAACGCTTCTGACTGTAGAAGATGGGTGAAAGCAATACTGTCCGTCCCTGACGAGATGCGAGTCCTGTTTGTGATGCCGGTCGGGTACACTGATTCCTGGCCCGAAGCCAGACCGAGGAAGCGCCTCGAGCAGATCGTCTGCTACGAAAGCTACAGCTAGCTGTTAGCCGGCCTTCTGGCGAGCTGGAATGAAGCCTGGTTCTGGCCGCGCCGCCTGTGTCTCTACCCGCAGTCCAGAGAGTCACAGCGGCAGAATACCGGGTTATTTCCCAAGTACAATGCCCGCGGGGTCTATTTCCTCGCGCAGGATTCTCAGGTGCTCGGCTGTAGGCTCCGGGCTTTTCCTGAACTTCTCGGGGACGATGATTTCAAAACCGCTGTTCTCCTTCACCTCTTCTACCGTTATGCCCGGATGAAGTGATGCCAGCTTCAATCTTTTTGTGCGGTCATCAAAGCCATATACGCCCAGCTGGGTAATAACCCTGTATGGCCCTGACCCTCTGGCAAGTCCATGTTTTTCTCGTGAGCCAGGCCCATCCAGGTAGCCAGGCGTGGTCAGGAAATCAACTTTGCGTGAAAATGTCCTCTTCGACTGGTTGGCGATGATGGTTATGAGCCTCTGTGAAAACGATGCCACGTCATTGGCGCCTCCGCTGCCGGGCAGACGGGCCGTAGGCAATTCATAGTTGCCGATTGCAGTTGTGTTAATATTCCCGTACATATCCATCTGAGCCGCACCTAGAAAGCCATAGTCTACGTATCCTGCCTGGGCGAGGGACATTACGTCATGCATGCTGGAAGCCGCGACACCTCTGTGGTAGGTCCTGGATTCCCCCACCGACACGGGCAGTTCTGGCAATATTGGCCCTATCCCACCGGCTTCGAATATGATAAGCAGGTCACGTGCATGAGTTTTCTGGGCCAGCATGGCGGCGATGATTGGGAGCCCGGTGCCTACAAAAACAGATTTGCCGTTTTCGAGCACGCTCGCACCGATAAACGCCAGATATTCTCTTAAGTTGTATTTGCCATCAACAGTGCCTTTGAGTGGCATGTTTTCGATCCCCCTGTTCCTCTATTGGCCCTTTTTCCGCCAAGGAGCCTTCATCGGTTCTCTGAAAAACTCCCTCCGCTTCAAGTAATTCAGTTTTTTAGAGCCTCCGCAGAGTTTCAGATAACCTTCGAAACTGTCGACGCCAAACACGTATTTTTGCAGATATTGCTGAGCCCCTTCGGGTGTCCCGGCAAGCGACAGCCATTCGGCAATATGGTCTTCGTCGTAGTAGTACATACCGGGCATCTCACAGGGATGCGAGCCATAGGGCACTTCCACTACTGCATCCACCACGAAGAAAGGTATCTTCGTCTTCCATGGTTCTTTCCGGATCAGTTCACTATCGATGATTTTTTCCGTGGTTACTATGAGCCGGCGCGCGCACCGGGATAGTTCAATGTCCTCAACAACCGTGCTGTCAATCTGGGCATTACCATAGATATCACAGCGGTGGACATGAATGAAGGCGACATCCGGATACGCAGCCGGAATCAGATTGATTGGCTTGCCGCTAAAGGGGTCCCTAACGACTTTACACGAACTGTGCTTAATAGTGTCGGTGCCAAGCAGGTTGCGGCTCGGAATGAATGGCACTCCCATCATACCAGCCAGAAATCTCCACTGATAGCTGCCGTTGCTGGTTTCGGCGACGACCTTACAGTCGCCGCATTCCACTTTGCGTCTCGAAGCAGGTGACAGCCCACGGAGTTCATAGCCGAAGGCGTACGCCACCTCCGCCCTGTTTACACAGCCTGAACATACCAGCATGTCCATATCGTGGACCCCCGTCTTGCCGGCCATTATCAGGTTGCGCTTCCTTTGCCTTATTATTTCGTAGATGATCGCCATCGATATTCTTACGTGACCGAATCCACCGCTTGCGACAAAAAACCCGTCGCTGACAAATCTGCGGACAGCCTCTGCCGCTGACATTGTCTTGTCCTTCAACTCACGAGACTTATTCTGCAGCACCCAATCTCTGGCATCGTCAGGGTCGTGCCAGCCTACAAGTTGTCCCTTACCCTCTTCCAGCACTTCCATATTGTACTTCCTTTCTTCTGGTTCAAGCTCCGGGTTCGTCCGGTCGTAAGCGTCTCCACTACCGGATTTACCGCCCCAGTATCCATCAATTAGGTTAGCGAGGTCA
>Ga0315284_10016288_pt1 | contig 10552 bp, 12 predicted proteins | sample YL17G09_16_MG_FD_203696 | JGI IMG/M metagenome (GOLD analysis project Ga0315284, IMG submission 203696) | Sediment microbial communities from Yellowstone Lake, YNP, Wyoming, USA - YL17G09_16 | ecosystem: Environmental > Aquatic > Freshwater > Lake > Sediment | place: USA: Wyoming | collected...
CTTTCCGACAGCAATGGCCGCAACGATCGCCGCGGTCCCCACGATGTCGCCGGCGGTCGCGCCGCGCGAAAGGTCGCTGCACGGCTTGCGGAAACCTTGCAGGATCGGCCCGTAGGCCCGCGCCCCGCCCAGGTACTGGCTGAGTTTGTAGCCGATGTTCCCGGCATCCAGGTCCGGGAAAACCAGCACGTTGGCCTTGCCGGCCACCGGGCTGGACGGACACTTCTTCTTGGCCACACGCTCGACCAGGGCGCTGTCGGCCTGCAGTTCGCCGTCGATCACCATCTCCGGGGCCTTCTTTCGGACCAGGTTGGTGGCCTCGATAACCTTGTCGGCGTCCGGGTGTTGGCCGGAGCCCTTGGTGGAGAAACTGAGCATGGCCACGCGCGGCTCGATGCCCAGGAGCGCCCGGGCGCTATTGCCGCTGGCTATGGCGATGTCGGCCAGTTCGTCGGCGCTGGGCTGCACGTTGACTCCGCAGTCCGCATAGACCAGCGTGCCCGGACCCTGGCCGAGCAGATCCGGGAAATCCATCAGGAAAAAACTGGAGGGGATGTTTATCCCCTCGGTCAGACCTATGGTCAGCATCGCCGCGCTGATCACGGCCGTGGTGGGATTGGCCGCCCCGGCAACCATGCAGTCGGCATCGCCGGCCGCCACCGCCACCCCGGCGAAGATCAGCGCCCGCCGCACCACCCGGGCCGCCACCTTCTCGGAGATGTCCGGGCGGGCTTTGCAGTACTCCTCGGCGTAGCGGCTCAACAGCCGAGGGTCCTTGAGGTTTAACCAGTTCACCCCGTCGCCCGGCGGGCTGTCGGCAACCATGATCGGCTGGGCCCACCCCTCCTCGGCAATCTGTCTGGCCGCGGCAACCACCCTCTCGTCCTCCCCCTCGGGGAAGAGGACCCTCAGCCGCCCTGCCGAGCAGACCTTTTTCTTAAACCTGGATATCAGATCCATTGCTCGCTCGCCTTCCGTGACCTGCCCTCCATCCTTGTACCACTTGTTAAAAAATTGACGGCCACAGAGCCCTTGCCGGAAGGCGGAGCGCAGCGGAGCCTGAAGACAATGGCTCCCCCGTCTCCAGCACCGGGGGCCGGTAGCCCAAGGCACTATGCAGCGGGACCTGATTGTACTTCCGTCACCACCGTTCCGCCAGCACCTTGGCCTCCCAGAGCGTATCAAAAATCTCACGCTTCGGCAACTCGTCCTGCAGATTCCCGTTGAACGATTCGATGTACTCGTTTTCCCAGGCGCGGCTGCCCGCCGGGATGCGGCTCGGCCGCCAAGCCGGCCTCGCCGCGCTCCTCGTAAGCCTGCTTCCAGCGAGTCACCGCGGCCCCCGAGACGCCCAGGGCCCGCGCCGCCTGGGCCGCCTTCACTCCCTGATTCAACAGCGCCACGGCCTGCCGTCGACGCTGCTCCAGTTCCGCCGCCGATCCTTTGGTTCTCATGCTCCATAGCATCGGCAAAGCGGCGCTCTTGCTTTGGCAGTGCAAAGATCAATAAGACGGACTCATCGCCGCCTTCGAGGAGGAAGCCACAGTGCCGCCAAAACCCCAAAGGTGCCCCAAGATCGCGGTTTTGGCGGACTGGCGGCGGGTTCGACATGGTGCGCCCGGCGTGACTCGAACACGCGGCCTGCGGTTTAGGAAACCGCAGACGCCCGACGCTAACGATAGCGACGAGGCCGACTTACGTCAAGCCCGCCCTCCCCTTTCAGCGCCCCTTCAGCGCGCCGGCCAGAACGCCCCCAACGCCGCCGAAATACCGCCCGACCTGGCCGAACTCACCGCCGCCTGGCCCCGCCTGCCCGAAGCCGTCAAGGCCGGCATCGTGGCCATGGTCAGGACTGCTATCAAGCAGCCGCGGCATGGTGCTATAGTGCTCCCAGACGCAACCCTCTTCATAACCACTCTCTCGGCGCTCTATCTTACCGAAGCCCGGCTCGGAGAAGGGGCCAACTGTTAACCACACTGGGCGGGTGCCGCCAAGGCCTTTTCTGGCGCTCGCGGCGGGTCTCTGCAGCCAAGGAAGCCACACCTGCTGGTTTACGTCAGCAGTGTCAGCAGAGAAGACCTTCGGCTCAAGGGCGGGCACTACTTGGGACCGCCCTCGGCCGCTTCCTGCCGGTCCGCCGGGATGTAGGGGATAAGCCCCTTCTCGTAGGCCACGACCTGCGCCTCGCGCGGGGCCATGCGGATGTCCATGAGGACCCCGTTGACCTCGAGGATCCAGACCAGCGGGTTCTCGTCCATTTTGCTGGGTAAGGACCAGGCCGGGTGAAACGGCATGAGGTCCAGCCCCTCGCGGATGACCTTTGCCTTGGCCTACATCGTGGCTACCGAAACGCCGAAGCCTTCGGCGATGTCCTTCGACTTCATGTGCGGGGTCTGGCTCGGGTCGTCCAGAAAATTGACGCGGCCAAGGGCATAGACGATTCCGGCCGCCCAGCCTTCGGCTTTGCCCTTCAGAACAGGCGAACCTTTCTGACAGACCGCGACGGCCATTTCGCGGCACAAGTCCTTGTACTCGGCGTTTAGATGGGCGTCGCAGAACGCGTCCGTCAGCCCCACCAGATCCGTGAACCGGCCGGCGAATGCCTTTGGCACTTCGGCCAACAACCCGCCGGGACCATTGTCCACAGGCGTTTGCTCGCTATTCGTCATCTTCTTCATCCCAATCCACGTACTGCGGTGGACTCTCGCCCACACGATCGGTGACTTTCGGAAACTTCCCAGCCCCGGCCTGTTCCTCGATGTCCATGACGTTGATCTGGTGCCACCAGTCGTCGCCGAAATCAAACCAGTAGCCGAAGGCATCGCCCTTCTTCAGCCCAAGCGAGCCGATGGCCGTTCGCGTCACGTCGCCCGCGGCTCTTGATGTCCCCGGCATCGGGTTCTCGAACGCACCGGACAACACGTACCTCCGGGCCTTCGGGTCCATCGGGCCCTTGCCGCCGACCTGGAACTCGTACATGTGCTGGTCCTCGCGGCCGAAGGCGTCGAAGATCGCGTAGTGCAGGTCTTTCAAGGTCTGATCGCCACAAATCTGGACGGCCCGGCAGATGACCTTGTTCTTCTTGATGAACTTCTGGGTCATGGGACCGCTGATGACACAGACCTCCAGTGTGAAGAGGCGGTCGTCCTGCTTCACCCATCCCTGTGCCCGTTCTTTGCGCTTTGCCATGTGACCGTCCTATCGCAAGCCGCCTCCGTTGTCCGGGCCCCGGTGCAAGGTCGCGTCCTCGTGCACCCCGTCTTCTCGACATCTCGCCCAACCGGCGGCAGAACGTTCTTCGATGGGTAATCACCGCGGCCGATGCCGCTTGGGTTTCCTGACGGGGCTGGGGCCGCGCCAAGGGTCGCCCGGCAGCCTCTGGATCAGGACTTCCCGGACCAACGCCATCGCCTCCGCCACCTCGTAGCGGACGGCGGCGCTGAGCAACGGCTTGGTGTCGTCCAGGAAGGCCGGATCGTTCTGTTTGTCATGCAGGTTCCTCTCAAACTCGGCTCGGGAGATCTGGTGCCGCTCGCGCTTCATGTACTCTGCGAAACAGGCGACGACTCGCGGGGGCTGGAGCATCTTCCGGTTCGCGCACAACCACAGGTCAAACAGATCGCGGCCCTTGCGGCGCTGGTAGAGCGCCCGCAGTTTGGTGCCGAGCAGTTCGTCCAAGTTGTAGGTCGTGACCTCGGCGGTGCCCGTGAACCACGGGTTGGCCACAGCGAACGACTGGCGATGAAAACCCAACACCGTGAAGTGCTCTCGCGTGTTGATCTCGATCTTCAACCGCAACGGACGCACCGGGGCAATCTCAGACTCGAACCGATAGACCAGTGAAACGCCGCCCTCGGCGCGGGAGCGGGTCGGCTTGCCGAGCCAGGAATCCAGCCGGGCCCGGATAGCGTCAAGCAACGGACCGGCAGGGCCGGCCTGGGTTTGCACAAGATCAATGTCCTCCGAGTATCGGATGGCCGGCTGGATGAAGAGTTTGTTCAGGGCCGTGCCGCCCCGCAAGGCGATCTTGCCGGCCAGTTCTCTCTCGCCGAACAACTCAATGACAGATCGCGACAGCACGAGATCCTGTTCGACCTGGGCGTCGTCGGGCCACGGCGCAGCGGTTCTCCACGCGGTGATATTGGCTTGAGGAATCACGATTCAATCTCGATGGGACCGTTGACCAGCACCTGCCAGCGACGGTCCAGCCGCACGCCGATGACAGGGCGGCCGGGACGGAGCCGAACCGCGCGTGGTTGCTGCCGCTCGATCCAGGCGTGGGTCGGGCCGGTGAGCCTTCGCTTGTCGATCAGGTCGAGGATGAAACCGAGACGTTGGGCGTTGGGCATGTCGCCGACCGCGCGGACAGCGGCCGCAAGGCGCTTCGGGTCCAGCCGATGCGCCAGTTCGGCCAAGATGAGCGCCACGTGGTCCAGATGACCGGCTGCCTTGGCGAAGCGTACCAGGTCCACCGCCGTTGCTTCCGGTGTCGAGGCCCGCATCGTGCCGGTCGGCGTCTTCACCTCCATGACGGCCGCCTGCCGGACGTACTTGCTGGCGAAAAAGCGGATTCTCATTCGGCCGACCGCCAGGGGGCGAACCGACCTTTCCGTGACGACCTGGAACTCTTGGGGCTGTTGGTGTGAGGCCCCATACTGGGCGGCGGCACTGAGCAGGCCGACGTAATACGGCAGCCCCATTGCGGCCATCAGGTCGTGGATGAACCACGACGCCGGCGGGGCGCCCGCGGCGGCGTACTCCAACGGCACGATGACGTAGAAGTAGTCCTTGACCTTGACCACGCGACCGCGGCGGGCCAGCCGCTGCAGGGCCTTCTTCACGGCACCGGGCGACAGGCCACTGCCGGTGACCGCTTCGCCACGAAGGAAGGTGTACCTGCCCTTCGCCTGCAGACGATCAACCCACTGCTCGAGAGTCATGGCCGTTATCCAGTCCCGCTAGCCGTTCTGCGTAAAGGGGCAGATTGTGTCCCTTTACGCAGAACACTATATCTCCGGGGAGAGGTCCGGTCAACTCCTTGGCCGAGTTTGCGCGCCCAATTTCCCGAACTCCGGCGGCCCTGTCCGTTTCCGAAGAGGGGTGCGTGTGGGACACCAGACGCGATACTGCTGTAAACCACTTCGGCCGCCGGCGGAGAGAGTCCGAGAGTTCGGGCCGGCCCGGTGCCGAGCGCGGCCAAGCGGCGCTCGCGCGCACAGGAACAGAGAGCGCTGGCAAGAGAGGGCGAAAGTCGAGAAACGCAGCCAGATAGGCCATAGGACGCCGTAGAAACGCGAAAACCCCAAAGCCTCTCGGCTCGGGGTTCTGCGTTAACCAGAGCGACCTCGGAAGTTCGCTCCTGAGTGTCTGGCTCCCCAGACGCAACTCTCTTCGGAATACGCCCTCGGCGCTCTCTGTTTTATACGCCCTTTCTATGCAAGGACTTACGTGCGATTCAAGCGGTTCGAGTCTCGTCCGGTGGCGGCCAACCGAATGTCACCACTTCGAAACGGGGCGCTCTTGGTTAACGGCCGTGCGTGTTGAGCGAAGCCGCCCCGCGGCCGCATCGCAATGGCTATCCTTCCTGCACCTGCCCCGGCCCGTCCGGCAGCCGCACGTCCGGGAACTCCGTGGCCAGGATCGCTACGACCTTCTCCCGCAGCGCCGGCGCGTCCCCAGTGGCCGCCACCCACGCCGTTGCCCAGTCCACGCTGAAGTAGGCATGCACGGCAATATTCCGGAACGCCACGATGTCCGGCCACTCGACATCCGAGTGCCGGTTTCGGAACTCGCGGCTCAGCCGCGCGGCCGCCTCCCCGATCACGGTCAACTGCTGAAGGACGGCACTGCGGGCCATCTTATGTCCGATGAAGGTTTCCTTGCGCAGTCCTTGGACAAACTCGGCGACTGCGTCGGCCGCCTCCACGATGTCCGCCAGGTACAGGGCGTCACGCCGCAAAGAGCACCTCCGCTCCCGACAGGACCTCATCGCGAATCAGAGGTTTCAGGCCGTTCTGCAGGACCAGATCCACCCGCCGGCCCAGAAGGACCGACAACTCCCGCTCCGCCTTGGCCAACGCCAGAAAACCCACCGGCGCCTCCGCCTCAAACTCCACGAGCACGTCCACGTCGCTGTCCGGGCCGAAGTCGTCGCGCACGGCCGACCCGAAGACCGCCAGCCGCCGGATACGGTGCTCGCGGCAAAACGCTGCGATTTGCTCTCTGCCGACAGCCACCTGAATCATCGAGGCGCTCCCCAAACCACTGATACGAACACCCACGATTATACCTCTTTCGGCACCGTTGGCAACTGCCGATACCTCCCTATCGGCCGACGCGACGCCTCAACTGAAACCGCTGCTGGAGGTCCCCGCATGGCACCTCACCCCGCCGTCGCACAACACGACCTTCCCCGCAACTGGCCCTGGCACGTCCGCTCGGCCGTGCTGCACGTCATCTCCCTGGCCCGATATGTCCTCGCCGAAGTCCGCGGATGGGCGGCCAACAGCCTCAACACCCGCCTCCGCCCGGCGGCACAACTCGATCGGGCTCGGCAGGAGATCGCCCTCCTCAGGGAAGAACTCCGCATCAAGGACGCCCGCATGGCCTTCATCCCACCCCACCAGAGGCCGCACTACCCGCCGACGCAGCGTATGGCTATCCTTGAACTGAAGGCTGCGCGCGGGTGGAATCAGGTGCAGACGGCCCACGCGATGCTCGTCACGCCGGCCACCGTCGCCTCCTGGACTCGGCGCGTCGATGAGCAGGGGCCACACGCCCTCGTCCAACTGCCGCAGCCCGTCAACCGGTTCCCCGACTTCGTTCGCTACCTCGTCCGGCGTCTGAAGGTCCTCTGCCCGACGCTGGGTAAGGCCAAGATCGCCCAGACCCTCGCCCGCGCGGGGCTCCACCTGGCCGCCACGACCGTCGGGCGGATGCTCAAAGAGGACGGCGGCGAGACCGAAGGCCCTACGCCCGAAACGGCTGAGGCCGACGTCGAATTGCAGGATGAGGCCGATGCCGCTCCAAGGCGCGTGGTCGTCGCCAAGTATCCCAACCACGTCTGGCACGTGGACCTCACGGCCGTGCCCATCGTCGGTTTCTGGGTCCCGTGGCTGCCCTTCGCCCTGCCCCAGGTCTGGCCGTTCTCGTGGTGGGTCGCCGTCGTCCTCGACCATTTCTCCAGGCGTGTCCTCGGCGTGGCCGCCTTCAAGCGACCACCGACGGCGGCCCAGATGATCGCCTTCCTTCGTCGAACGATGCGCAAGGTCCGTGCCAAACCCAAGTACCTCGTCTCGGACAAAGGCCCGCAGTTCTTGTGTGAGGCTTTCAAGGAGTGGTGTCGGCGTCGCGGCATCCGGCTGCGATTCGGGGCCGTGGGTAAGCACGGCAGCATCGCGCTCGTCGAACGCTTCATCCGCTCGATGAAAGGGGAAGGCCTGCGGCACGTCCTGCTGCCGCTTGGCCGAAGGGACTTCAGGCGGGAACTTGACCTCTACGCGACGTGGTACAACGATCGCCGTCCACACACCGCCCTAGATGGTGCAACGCCGAATGAGAGGTATTGGGGAGAGCCGCCGGCCAATCGAGCGCCGCGATGGGAACCTAGAGAGAAATGGCCACGCGCGTCGCCGTGCGCTGCGCCGCAAACGCTTATCAAGGGCAAGCCCGGCGTGCGCCTGGAACTTGGCGTGACCTTCGAGGCCGGCCGCAGGCATTTGCCAGTCGTCGCGCTGCGTCGCGTGGCCTGACGAACGGCGCGACCGCGCGCGTGTTCAAGAGCGCCCGCGGTGCGCTCACTCGTCGTCTTGCGGCCAGCACCCTGGCTGCTTTGGCCTGATCTTAGGCCTGGATCACGCCCGTCCACCGACCTATTCCGCCTTCTGCTTGTTACCGAGGCAGCCCTTCTCGGGCCGCGCGCTCGGGGAATGCCCTTCTCACCCTAACGCATCACTAACCCAAAATCGGTGGTCCACTACACCACGACCGCGAGTCGCACGGGGGGAGGTCAGAGACGCGCGTAAGTCGCGCAGGGGTCGCCGCTTACCAAGACTTGTCGCTACCTGACAATGGTGCGCCCGGCGTGACTCGAACACGCGGCCTGCGGTTTAGGAAACCGCCGCTCTATCCTGCTGAGCTACGGGCGCAACCAATGTGGCAACAAATGCTTAGGGACGTACGCCTCCAGTGGGCCGACAACCGTAACGGCAACCGCCTGAGCGGCCAGAAAACTTGTATCCTGACACTTCCGCTCGGTCAAGCGCATTCGTAAGCCTTTCCTGCCGTTGGACTTCCGTCGCACGGGCGGCCACACTAGAGACACGGTTTCGCGAACCGCTGTTCCGTGTCGGCATCCAAGCGTCTTGCTTACTCGTCGGGTTTCGAACCCGAAGGTTCAGAGGCCGGGACTGCCGGTCAACTGGCCGATGTGGGCACCCCCGAAGTACCATCAGAGGTATCGGCAGGCACCGCGTGCGGCTTGATAATGTCAGACTTGCCGCCATGCGGAGGCCAGGGAGAGTAATGCGCGAGGTGCATCCTGCTCCTATACTGGATAGGCGGAAGAGATTCCACTTGACGGGCTAGCGGCTGTAAGGTATATGTTAGGTATCCGCAGTTCAGGCCAATGGAGACAGGGTCCGGCCAATGGGAGACATCTTTTCCGCCACTGAGGATGCTACTTACAGGCCACGCCCCGCCCAAGGGTTCAGGCCGCAGCGGATTGTCCTCGCCAAAGGCAGCCAGACGACACCCGGCCGCTGCCTGTTTGCCAAGCAGATGTGCGGCGCCTACCCGGATGCGGAAGTCGCCAATCAACCGAATGTGCCGCACAACCGGGTGGACCTGGGCGAGGCCGATCCGGTCCGCGCCCTGCGGCGGGGAAAGCGGACCCTTGTGCTTGGCGAACACCGAAGCGCCGTCCGCCAGAGCAAGGAGAAAGGCACCACCTGCCCGAATTACTGGCACTTTTCGCCTTACGGCTTCTGCCCCTACGGATGCCGATACTGCTACTTGGCCGGCACGCCGGGCGTCCGGTTCTCGCCGACGGTGAAAGTTTTCCTTAATCTGCCCGAGATCCTTGCCGAGATCGACCGGGTCGCAACACAGTTGGCCAAGCCGACGGCGTTCTATCTCGGGAAACTCCAGGATGGTCTCGCGCTCGATCCGCTGACCGGCTACTCGCGGACGCTGGTTCCCTTCTTCGCCGCCCATCGATACGCACGCATGACGCTGCTGACAAAGTCAGCCAGTGTGGAGAACCTTCTGGACCTCGACCCTGGGGGGCACACGATCCTCTCCTGGTCACTAAATCCCGCCGAGGCGATCGCGGCATTCGAGGCAGGCACGCCACCGCTAGCCGCGCGGCTCCGGGCGATGAAGCAGTGCGCAGCGGTCGGTTACCCCGTCCGCGCGGTTATCATGCCCATCATCCCCGTGCCGGGGTGGAAGGAGGCCTACGCCAAATTCCTCGAAGGGCTTCTGGCCGAAGTCCCGCTGGACCGCATCACCCTGGGCGGCATCTGCTCGTACCGGGCGGCCCGCGGTCTCATGGAATTGCAACTCGGCCGCTCAAACGCCGTCTCAAAAACGTTCGATCCCCTCGGGCCGTCGCCGGACGGCCGCCTGCGCTACCCCGCGCACCTGAGAGCCGACCTTTACCGGCACATGATCGGGGTCGTCCGCAGCCGCGCACCTGACCTGGACATCGGCCTTTGCCTTGAGGAGGAGCGCGTGTTTCACTCGCTCGGCCTGGCCGGCGCCATTGGCCAATGCAACTGTGTGCTGTAGGGCGGGCACCTTCACTCGGACGACGTGTCCCAGGTAGCCCGGTCGCGAGAGCGGCCGCGTCAAAGCACGCGGACGACCTCGATGCCGGCGCGGCGCAGGAGTTCGCCGGTGACGCCTTCGCGGTCGCACGAGGGGCTCCCCGCTTTGAGGAACGCCCGGTGTGCCCCGACGATCTCAGCGATCTCAAGGGTGTACCTCGCGCCGCTCGCGTGGAAGTCCGTCAGGTCCTGCCCGGTCCGAGAGTCAGTGATGCGCAGACGGCCGTCCAGGACGTCCGCGCCGGTTCCTCCGCGCAGGTACTCGCCGCTTCGCGGCGTGGACATGCCGCCGAGTTGCTCGGGGCAGACGAGAACAAGGACGTACTTTTTCTTGAGACGCTCAAGGAGCGCGTCGCGCCGTTTGGCCCGCCGGCCGTGCCAGCGGCACGGAATGCCCAGGAAGCACGCGCTCACAAGCACCGGCTCGCAATATCCCCGGCAATCCTTTTCGGGAAGGAGATAAGCCGTCCGCGTTTTCTTGCTGCTGCTCATCTCATGGTTCCTCCATGATGATGCGGCGCCAGAACCGGTGTCGCCAACCGATGCAGAACTTCAGGCGCAGGCAGAGGCTTCCTTCCCGGCAACCTTCCTGTCTCAACTATTGAGCCCTGTATTGCCAATGGAACGGACTACAGTTCGAGTCCGGCCAGATGAAAGTACGAGCGGAGAAGCGACGGATGATTTCGTTGTCCGGCCATCGAGGAGCGGAGGGCGTGGTCGAGGTC
>Ga0315284_10016289_pt1 | contig 10552 bp, 19 predicted proteins | sample YL17G09_16_MG_FD_203696 | JGI IMG/M metagenome (GOLD analysis project Ga0315284, IMG submission 203696) | Sediment microbial communities from Yellowstone Lake, YNP, Wyoming, USA - YL17G09_16 | ecosystem: Environmental > Aquatic > Freshwater > Lake > Sediment | place: USA: Wyoming | collected...
CGTATCATCAGATACGGATGATACAATTTTCCATTGCCCGTTATCCCACGGAATTAATTTTGTGTCTGGAGAGAGTTTAATAGGAAAAGATAATTTTACATCTTTTTTGAGAGTGATAAATTCTTTGACAGTGTTTCCAGTATATATATATTCAAATGATACATCCGGATTTGTAAGTGCGTTGTCCCATGTAATTGTTTTATCGATTGTAGTTTTAGCAGGTACGAATGCGATATCATTTATTAATGTTGATGTGGTAACAACGAAATCGGCATTTTTATCAGTAAATGAAATCTCTCCTTTAGTCGAAGTAACATTTATTTTTGTTTTTGCAGTTTCTGTAATACCTTCCTGCATATCCACTGTTCCGGTACTTTGTTTAGGTGTGACTGTGATGAAATTGATTTTTACCGTGGTGTTTTCTCCAGCAATATTCTTTACAAGAAGAGATACTGTATACTGGATTGGTTTTAGGTACTGGTGTTTTGGGTTCTGGTTTGTTGAATTACCACCATCTCCGAAATCCCATATCCATTGATCCGGATTACCTGTTGACGTATCTGTGAATTCTACTACTAATGGTGACATACCAGATACAGGAGCTGCATTGAAGTCGGCAACGGGTACAATTATTTTATCTTTCACGATGATTAGTGTGCTTTCACTTGTTTTCTCTCCTTTGTCATTAAAAACGGTTAGTGTGAGCGTGAACTCCCCCGCGTTTTCATAGATGTGTTCTGCATTTTTTTCTTTTACAATACTAGTACCATCACCAAAGTCATATTCCCATGTAATGATAGATATATCTCCACTTTCCTCTGATGCCCTGACTGTGAATGGTGCATCGCCAGTTGTCTGATCAACTATTAATTTAATCTTTGGTGGTTCCGCATGAACGGGTATTACAAAACATGAAAGTAGAATAACCAGTAAGAATATTCCACACAACATATTTTGGAATTTCATATTATTTACTCCTAAAATATTTAAATAAATAATTGAATATCATCTCATATATCTCCTGCTGCTATATTTTGGTTTCTCGATTTTTGTGACTTTCGAATTGTCTATAAGAACCAATATACAATTTATTATATTAACGAAACATAATATTACAAGTATCCAGTTTATGACTTGCCATGTGGTTATATTTTGCATAATAATTGTTGGGATGATAACCTGTTGATTCATAATTGTATTATTTATCTCTTGTTGAAAGGATCCAGCCTCCCCTGTAGCTAATAGTGCGAGTGAGAATGACGAAAATGCGCTACTGACTGAGAACAGGAATGCTAATATAGAAGCAAGAAGTTTTTCGAAAGGATTTTTTCTACCATTTAAAAATAAACTTGGTATTATAAAAATAGCGCATAATATTAAAAACGCATAATATAGTTCCATACTGGTATAAGCATTTTGGGCTGGAAACACAATACTGCTGTTAGGTAAAAATAAACTGGTATTAGCTATGAATGTCATTTGCTTTATATCCTCTTTAGGTTATTGGATATAAAGGTATTTAAAGTTTCTCTATTTTATATTAATAATTGGGATTAAACGATAAAGTTAAATAGTATTATGTTCAATATAATAATATGGTTAGCAATGAGCAATGAGCAAAGACGAGAACGATATCATAATGATGAAGAGTATAGAACTAAAACATTAAAACGATTTAAAGATAAGTATGACACAGATAAAGAATATAGAGATCGAAAAATTAAACAGGCTATTACATATGATAAAGATCATATAGATGATGTTAAACAATATCGAAAACAATATTATATAGATAATCGTAAATATCTAATACAAAGATCTAGATTTCATAATGACAATAATAGAAGCGAAGTTTTATATTGGTATTCTGATGGTTTGATGAGATGTAATAAATGTGATGAAGATCACATTGAATTTCTTTGTGTAGATCATATTGATGATACTGGTGTAAGTCATAGAAAAGAGATGGGGGCTGGTGGAGATAGAATATATAAATATTTAATAAAATATAAATTTCCAACTGGTTATCAGGTATTGTGTAATAATTGTAATTATTCAAAGGAATATACCAGAATTCAAAATAAACCTAAATCAGAAACTATATATGCAATTGCAATTAGAAAACAAAGATTGAATATGCGTTTACAAGCTTTATATTGGTATTCTGATGGATCTATGAAATGTGATTGTTGTGGCAATGATAATATACGAGTATTGACTATTGATCACATTAATGGCGGAGGTAAACAACATGTGATTAAAGACAAGATTAAAAATTTACATGAGTATTTACATTATAATTATTATCCGGAAGGTTATAGAATATTGTGTTGGAATTGTAATAAATCACATGGTCAATATGGGTACTGCCCGCACGAAAAATAATTTTAAAGAATGTCGATTCCATTTCTGGAACCGACACCCGGTTTTCGACACACTAAAAAATTGTTGGTCTTATTGCTATACTGGTTATTGGTAGGAAAGATTACTCTCCCTTTCCAAGAACACCTGCTACGATACCGATAATGAACACGGCTGCGAGAACGAACAGTCCCAACGCGAGGAAGTTATACCCGAATGTAAGCTCTTGACTTTGTCCATTCGAAAGGCAGTTCCGGTGTTGTTCAGTACGTTTGTTAATGAGGTTGACAGAACTGACCTTGTGATCGACGGCATGGAGCTTTCCATGTTAGCGACAACGACGAGCCCGACCATCATAGTAACGGCTGCAATCACAACCGTGAGAATGAGGGAGACCATGTCAATTCCACCATCTGCTTTCTTAAACATTTTTCACTTACACCTCCACTGGTTAATGATATATATGTCATCAATATATAAAGGTTACTGAATTTAAATTAACTTACCCCTGTTTTAATTGTGTTAATATCCATATGATGACTACAAAAATTATGCCAACAATTATGATTATTGTAACCAGTCCAAGTGAATGCGATATTTCAGAAAGAGAGGCTGTCTGGTTTGTAATATCCATTTATCCACCTTTTTTATATGTTATAATTAATGTGGCCAAAGCTATAAATGCTATAATAATAAATAATCCATAAATAAGAATGTCGGTATAACTTAGTTTTATTGAATTAATAATAATAACCGGGGCATCCATTGTTATGGGTCTGGTTATAGTAATGTTCATATTAATCCTCAAACAAATCTTTTAATGGGTCATCTGGTTTAATTACTGGTGTATCTTGTGGCAGCGGTGCTTCTGATTTTTTATCATGCGCGCGCACCGGGATTATACTTAAAATCATTTCGTCCTCATCATCGATAACATTAAATTCTGCTGGGACACTATCATCATCTTGTGCGACAGGTTTGAATTCACCCGGTGTCCTGTCTATAGCCACAGAGAGTCCTTCTATACCAGATGGGAATACTATATCATAATCAAACGTGGGGCTTTCTATCGGTTCATTCTTCTCGCGCTCTTTATCTTCTTCATCATCTTTGTTTGGTTTAAGAGTTACAAGAACGCGCGGTTGTTCTTCTATTTTATTGAATCGTGCCCAACCCCATGCATCACGCTCAATATAATATTTTCCTTGGGGTAATGTAATAGGAGCTGTTTTCCAGATTAATGATTCCGATGGGGCACACGCTCCTTTCATATAAATCCTGTACATAACCTTTGGCCGGATGCGTCCATCGATATCTGTATAGCCATGGCATGCAAGGTACAAAGATATGTTCCTCTTACGCAGCGCGCGCATAATATCTTTGAACCATAAGTTAAGATGCCAGCGCGCCCCGGATGGACTGACTGGCAAGAGCTGATCTGCTTCATCTATAAAAACGCTGATGTGCTCTAATGTTTTATTAATTCTTAACCAGTCTATAAATTCAAACCACCATATAATAGAGTCAACTTCTTTTTTCTTAAAAAGCTCATCTCCTGCAACTCCACGTTTTTGGATCATCTTTTTTAATCGGTCTGTAAGTGTGTACGTTGTTGGTTCATAAACAACATTGATACAACCATGTAATAGTTTTGAATATAAGTCTTTATTACTTTTATATACAATTATCTCTGGTAGCTTAGATCTATCGTACTCAGATAAATCTTCATCGCATTTAAATGAAACGGTATCTATGTCATCGCGGTGTATGAATACTCGTGTACGATTGTAAGGAAGCCATGTCCAGTAATCTTCATCCCCACCTCTCCATATGCTTGTCTCAAATTCAAGGACATTGGTTACTGTATTATAACATTGTACTGTTTGGGCGAGTGTAAGAAAGAGTGTTGTCTTACCAGATCCTTTAGATCCATATATTACAGCAGTCACTCCACCAAAGTCATTATTATGTACAGTTAACTCTGTAGTGAGCCTCCTGCCTTCAAGTGCAGGTAGCTTACTCCGTACTCTCATTACTTATTAACTCCCGTTGCTCCTGTTGGTTGTCCGGGTTGTGAAGTTCCCGGCATCTGCGGAATTTGAATCGTGAACATATCTGATGATAATGTGATCAAACCTTCGCTGACAGCTATCCTTAGTAAGTTATCTCTAAGCTCAGATATAATCTTAAGTGAGTCTTTCCATCCACCATGGTCTTGTTCAAATAATTCAACAGCTTGTTGCCAGCGGGATCTAAAGTGGGAGAAGAGTTCCCTGTATGTAGTTTTACCATCCAAGGATACCCGGTTGAATTTACCAAGACCTTGAAGAATAGCACCTTCATAGGTAATCATATGGTTCACTTCTTCAACTCTCGCCCATGGGTCAAACAAGTACGTGTACGATGCAATGATAACACCCAAGGTGTCCTGTAATTCTCCGATATCTGTCGCAGTCCCCGGTTGTGGATCAGTTTTATCTTTTGACATAGTACGTACTACAAAGAAGCCGACGATATTTATAATTTACCAGTAGTTTTAATAGTTATCCATTTATAAGACATAAATTGCCCGAATAAGTCCATATGGTGGGTAAAAAAACAACTAGTAAAACATGTAGGAATCTCGCGGGTGCGTCACGTTTCAATAAATGAGTAGAGGGGCATTTGAATTTTGGATTTGGGGCCACCCAGTGGCCTGCCGGACTAGGTAGTATACAAGGCTGTATCTGGTTTATTTTCAGGATTTGAAGGTATATTGGTCCCGCTCCAATCTCCAAGCATGCAAATCATTCCAAGTTTATCTTGTAATGTAAATGGAACTGTACGGTACGGTTCAACATCCTGATGGAAATCTATTGAAGATATTATTCTGTTTTCGAATTGTGGAAATAGTGCCAGCAGCCAAGCCATTCTTGTTCTTCTTAAAGCCTTTGAATCAATACCTGTTGGATCCATCCCGGCTTTTGCGGCCCATAATTTCAGGTTTCTGTTTAGCTGGTACGATTTAATATTCATACGTTCATTTAATTTTATAAACAGGATAACATTATTCATATCAGTACGTGACAGGTATATCTTTCTATCTCTGAATCGCATTATATTATCCCATTCATTATCTTTAAAATATATTATACGTTTATCATAATCAATCATATCTGGATAATCAAATACATAATTATATTCACTAATTCTAAACCCAGTAGAGAAAATATATATAAATTTTATATAAGCATCTATGTGTGATATTTGTCTATATAATTTATAAATTTCATCTGGAACTAAAATACGTTGTCCATTTAATGCAAACATACATAAATATTATGTATAGTAATAATTAAGAGTTGTGATTATATATTGATTATATAATATTGTAATTGTGGACATAATTTATTTAAAGTAGTTTAATCTGTATAAAATGATTATAGTATATATAATGAGTAAATGTTAAATCATAATTAATGTTAGTTAATATTATAATTAAATATTATTTTTAATATAATTGGATTGCTTATAATAATTTAATTAGTATATTGTTTTTAAATATTGTAATAGTGGTAATACATTATTAAATGTTATTTATATATGTTTAAATAGTTTATGATAACAATTAAATACTGCTCCAAAATTATTAATACTATGCCAACCCAGTACTAGTATGGAAACAAGGTACTGGATTAAACAACGCGGCCCGCGCGGACTCGCCCCGGAAGAAGTTGCAGATTTAATGTTTTTAGCAAAGGGTCAGCGGTCTATGATAGCAGATCGTGAAATCCCATTGATAATAGAACAAATAGATGATAATGGGCATATATTCGAGTATAAGCCAAAATATGGTAATATACTTAGTAAAAATAATCGCCATGGTGAGTACATTAAAAAAATCTATGGGGATATCAGTGATGCCCAAAGGAGTCGCATAGCCGATTCTTTATTCATTATGCATGATAAAGAGATTGAACGGGTCAGAAAAAAGAAACCATCTGTCCAAAAATCAAAAATAAAAGTTAAGAAGAAAATCAGGAAAAAATGAGTTAAAATTTTCTTTTAAAGAAAAATGATTTTTTAAATTTTTTATTTACCTGTTTCTCGACTGGTTTTCCTATGATATTTTTTGATAAGGAGCCTGTAAGTAATATTTTATCTGATTTTACACCATTATGCATGATAGTATCTCTTTGATTATATGTCAAATCTCTTTTTTTCGCCAGATATGGGTTGCCTTCAGATTTGCTGAAATAATATCCATATCTCATATTATTTATGGCTTTACGTGATATTCTTCCAATAGCTTCAAAATCAACTTTGCGCTCATTATGTTGAGTTACCCCGGTCATAAATTTTTTGGCATGTATCATTTCATGGGTTGCGGCTTGCTCATCATTTCGTGCATGTGGGTTAATATATAAATCAACCATTTTCTTTCGTTTATTGAGTGTACGAGCATCTATACCAGTAAATGTCCCGGTAAAAGCAATCCAGTCATTGGGTTTTGCCGGGGGAGACTGGGTAGCATTATGGTCTTTATTAAACATATCATACCATATATTTCCAATCTGGAGTTGTTCTTTTTTGGTAAAATTCCGGTTATAATAATTTACAAACTGGTCCCCTGCCCTGTCACGTTGTACTTGGTTATTCGGATTTCCATGGACGTATATTTTTGTCCCGGATTTTGTTCTTACGATTGTTGTATTTTCTTTTTTGAGTTTTGTCATGGTTATTTTTTCTGTCGTTTTGCATTGGGCTTTACTTTTTTATGACAGCGATATTTTGCCGGAACATATACACCATGACTTATTGCATCAATATCTTTTGGATGCATGGTAAGTAAACCTTCAAAGTCTTTCGGGTACTTTACATCCATTGTAACAAATTGCGGGGTCTGCTTTGTAATATTTCCAAATAATTTCATATCACTGTATTTTACATCTATCCTGTCCATGTTAGTCATTAATCACCTTCATATTATTGTATTGAGTTTAAGATATATTAATGTATTGTAGAAAGTTTAAAATAATATGATCTCTTATATATGTATGGAGATTGATATGATACGAAATTTAGCGCGGGTCGCGGGAAGGGGAGCGAGAATAATTCGTCCTCACAGGAAAGGTCTTGGGAAATTCGGGTCAAAAAGAGTGGGTGTCAGGAAAGATACTGTAGATACATATGCAATTTGATTTTAATATAACTTTTAATCTCGATGATATTATTTATAAAAGAAAGCCAATGCCAACGCATTTGAGTTTTGGGCACCTTTCTCGGCTTGCACACACATCTCATGATTCTGTAAACCGCCGGTACAGGAAGTTTATGAGATTTAAAAGATCAGAAGATTCAGATATTAATAAAGCGCGTGCCAAACGATGTTGTGATATGGTTAAAAAACACATTCATGATCTTAAATGGGTGCGCGCATATTTGAAGAAACATAGTATGCATACTGATCATCCTGTTTTCACCGGTAAAATTAATACGTGGATTGAGGAATGCGAGCGTGTCCATGAGCGGTATAAACAACATATAAAAAATTTATAATGCGAAAATCGTGTGCCCGCCAAAATAATTGTTTATAATTGCTATTGAATTAATAATTAGATATGAGATAAAAATCCATCTGGTCTCATTATCTTTTGTAACATTTTTGTGATACCATATCCAATAAAAATTACCGATCGTGCAGAAAATAAAACCCATTATCCTGAAATTTGCATTAATAGAACCAACAAGGGTGGCGCCGACTATAGACGCGATAACAAAATAATGCTTGAATTTAAAATCAGACAGATGCATAGCCTCTATATATTAGAGATTATAGAATAAAAGGATAGTGGTTATTTACATCCACAGGATTTCTTTTTGGATTTTCGTTTGCCTTTGGATTTGGTGGGTTTCTTTTTTCGGAGGCCGATATATTTGTTTCGTAATGTACCTCCACGTCCAAGCGGTCCCTCTTTGGAGGGATTCGTAGCCATATCATAAATCGTATTACCTTCCATATCCATTGAATCTAATCTTTTTTCCATTAAATCGGCTCTGGCCTTTCTTTTTTCATCATTTGAATATGTTTTACCAAACATTGCCATCTCATATCACCTATACTAATATTAACTTAATAGTATAAAAAAGTATGGTTGATTACTTACAACCGCAATTTTTCTTTTTTGACTTTCGTTTGGTTGCTTTAGCTTTCTTACCTTTCTTTTTACGGAGTCGTGTTTGCTGCTCTAAGTCAACCATATTTGATTTGATTTGATCCCATGCTTCCGGGTTCTTAGTATCATCTACGAATTCTGTCATTCTTAATCACCTGTAATATAATATTACTTTATAGTATAAAAAAGTATGGATTAATTGACAAAGCAATTAATATCAGCGTCATTGCATAACCGGCGGTGATTGGAATAATAAGAGGTACACGATAATCGGGTGTATATTTGGATTTTAAACTCAAAATGATGAGTGTGCATGTACATGCTATCATAAATGAAAAGATGAATGTCATAATAAATACTGGAGAGATATAAAACGAGGTTATCAGGATAATATCAATTGCAATCATGTCTGCCCCACCCAATATTGCTTTAGCATTATTATAATGACAATCCGGGCATTCTGTAATATCAGATTTTTTTGTAAAATTATAATCACATTTTGAACAGATTTTGGGGTTATATAAAGGATCTTTTATATTTGCAAGTATTATTGTAATAATAATCACAATAAGAATCGATGCAATAGATAAAATTAAAGATGGTATTATGATTTCATTAAAGAAAAGTTTGAGAATAAATGCAAGTATTGCAAGTGGTATTCCAAGGTATGCAGCATATCTCCAGATTTTTGGATCTACCATGCGTGTTTTATAATCACTGATACATGCTGGTATTAATGATGCGAAAACGCATACTATTGATAAATATGTTAAAGCATCTGCAATCATAAAAAATTTAAGTTGTGGGTTCGGTAGTGACGGGTTCGGTCAGATCTCCGTAATTTGAAGTCTCTTCTGAACTTTCTGTAAAGTATTCGTCAAGCCGTTTATCAATAAATACGGGAATATATTCATCGAGTGTAGTAAGTTTTTCATTTGCGCGATTGATAGCTGTCGCAAGTTCAATGTAACGATTCTCTTCGAGATTGGTAAGTCTTACAACATCTCCGGTAAGTTTTGAAATTTCGGCATCCATAGATTGTATAAGTTTTAGAAGACCTTTAAAATTGTTTATTTCTGTTGCTACTTTTTCAAATGCCTGATCAACTTTTTCAAGATACGATTCTATAGCCATTATGCGCGCATTAAAATCTGGCACTGGATTCAATACAGGATTATCAGTAGGTTTATCCATTGAGGCCGGAATTTTCTCGCTTTTTAATCTGGTCTCATTTTTAATATCCTGTTGAGATTTGATTCCCATATTACATCACCTTTGGTGTAATAATTTGTTTCTCCAGAGTTGCTAGTCGGTCAAGCTTTTTATTAATATATGAATCGTATGTATCAACTTTCATCATATCATTTTTAAGTCTATCTCTGGTTCTTTCAAGAACCGGAATAACTTTAAATTGCTCTCTTTTTCGTTTTTCTATTACAGGTACATTAGTTTCCATTTTAATCATCACCTGTTATATATTATTATAACAGATATAAATAGTTACCTGTTATTATAAAAAAGTTATTTGCATTTACATTTTTTTCGGTTTGTTTTAGATGTGATTGATTTATGTACGCGTCGTCTTGCCAAACGTCGTTTTCTCCTTAATTCACTGACCCAAATATCCCATACTGCGGTTGTTCTTCCATCAAGACGTATCGGAATATGCATTTCGACATGACCCCTGTTATGAAGGTGTTGCATGGCCTCTTCCGGAGGAGCGTCGCGCGGCTCTATTATTACATGAAATCCATTTGCATATAATTGCCCTGCTCTTGTATCAGCCTGTGTTTTTGATGTCACAACCATATCAAGATCATATACTATACCTTCAAATGTTCTACGATCATTTTCTGGATCGCCAAATGGATCGCCACGTCGTAATATACCCATTAGTTACACCTGCATCTTTTCGTAATTGATTTTTTATTATAGAGTGGGTTTAAAGGGTGCGTGAAAACTCCCGCTTTTAAGCGTGGAGATGAAACGCAACCCTTTAGATCTTTTCTTTAGTCACTATCTATATATATCTAAAC
>Ga0315284_10016292_pt1 | contig 10551 bp, 10 predicted proteins | sample YL17G09_16_MG_FD_203696 | JGI IMG/M metagenome (GOLD analysis project Ga0315284, IMG submission 203696) | Sediment microbial communities from Yellowstone Lake, YNP, Wyoming, USA - YL17G09_16 | ecosystem: Environmental > Aquatic > Freshwater > Lake > Sediment | place: USA: Wyoming | collected...
GCGAACCATGGGCCCTGCCTCCTGGGCCGTATCACCCGACCGGCCGCCTGAGGGGCAAGCGTATCGTCGTAGACCCCGGTCACGGGGGCAAGGATGTGGGCGCGCCCGCGAAGCCGGGCTCCCCGCCCGAGGGGCCGTTCGAGAAGGACATCGTCCTGGATATCGGCACCCGTCTCGCGCGGCTGGCCGAGTCAGAGGGCGCGGCCGTCACCATGACTCGCAGCGACGACACGTTCATCCCCCTCCAGGCTCGCGCCGCGGTCGCGAATGGGCTGAAGGCCGACACCTTCGTCAGCATCCACTGCAACTCGTGCCCGACCCCTGATACCCTCCGCGGCACCAGCGTCTACTACGATCACCCGAATAGCATCGAGCTGGCCAAGCTGGTGCAGCAGGAGCTGGTCTTCGCCTGTGCCACCGACGACAGAGGCATCCGCAACGCGAACTTCGCCGTTATCCGCCACACCCAGGGCCCTGGCATTCTCGTCGAGACGGCGTTCATCAACCATGAGGGCGATCGCACTCGGCTCACCAACCCCAACTTCCGGGAGCGCGCCGCGCGTGCTATACTCCAGGGCGTGATTCGCTTCTTGCGCCAGACTCCACAGCAGGCCGACGCCACCGAATGAACCGCAAACGCAGACACCCTGGCCGCGGCGAAGCCGCGGCTGCCGGTAGGCGCGGACCTACCGCCCAGCGGAGCCGCACGCGCCGCCCCTCCCGCGGCCCGGCCGTGGTCGTAGTCCTGCTCATCGTCGTCGTCGGTGCCGGCCTCGCCTTCTCCCGGCTGTATCCGAGGTTCCAGCAAGCTCGCCACTCGGCCGAAACCCGGCTGGCACGTGCGCCTTCCCATGCTCCGTCACACCGTACAGCGCCAGCGCGGTCCGACACCGTCACCGCGCGCATCTACTTCGCCCGCGTCGTGAACGGTCAGGAGCGCATGGCCCCCGTGGAACGCGCGGTGGCGGGCACAGCGCCGGCGCGGGCAGCGCTGGACGAGCTTGTGAACGGCGAGCTTCCCGAGGGGTGTAGTCGCCCCCTCCCCAGGGGCGCCAGCCTCCGCAGCGTGCGCGTCGAGGACGGCGTCGCCATCGCCGACTTCACCAGCGAACTCGTGCGCAACTTCCAGGGCGGCTCAGACAACGAAGGCGTGATCGTCTACGCCATCGTCAACACTCTCACGTCACTACCGGGGGTCAAGCAAGCCCAGATCCTCGTTGACGGCAAACCCATCGGCAGCATCGGGGGGCATCTGGATGTGAGCGGTCCGCTGGGCGCGGATGAGGAGTTGGTGGCGAAGTAGCGCCCTTCGCTGTCGTCCTGAGCGACAGCGAAGGATCACGTCGTTCGCGGACCCCCTACCCTCCCCCCGCCACCCTCACCCCCTGCGCCCGTGACAAAGTCCAACCTTCGCCTCGCGCCTACTTCTTCACGTCTATCCTAAGCGCCGGATCAATCTCAGCTTCGGCCACCCGCTGGTTATAGGTTTCCAAGACTGCTTTCAGGACATCCAGGAGCGGCACGCGCGAGTCGGCGGCCATCTCAACCAGGTTCTTCGCGACGAAGTCCTCCAGAGCCCAGATCTCAAGGCGCTCCTCTATCCCAGGAGCGCTGGCCAGGCCCTTCGCTCTCTCGACCAGTTCGCGCGGGACGAGAATGATCGGGCGAAGGCCGTCGGCGAGGTTGGCACGGCATTTCTCGATCAGCGCCGCGGTGGGAGCGACCGTCACGTGGTATATGAACTCGCCCACCTGGAAGTCGCCTGGACGGCCTGTCTGAGCATCCCCCGCGGTCACAGCATGCACCGGAACTGCGACGTCCGGGTGCCGCTTCTGCAGTTTCGCGCCGACCAAATGCTGCTCAACTCGCCCCTGTGACTTGTGGGATCGTGCTTCGCGCATGATCACCTCCACCCACGTCGTAGCAGACTTGGCGGGGTCGCATCCGACTTGGATCGGGTGTCGCGCAAGCCACTGGTCGACAAAAGCCCTCACAAGGTCTATGAGGCCATTGACCACACTCGCGCGCTCGTCGCGCCCAAGCCCCACCAATGGCTTACCGTACTCTATGCGCTGGAGGAGATTCGCACAAGAACCCCGCGCACCGCGCGTTGTAGTCCCATCGGCAAGAAACCGCCTGATACCGTACTGGTGAAGGGTGAGTCTGAGAGCGGAACCTCTGCCCCGCTTGATCTCTCCATTCGTGAACACGTCTTCGTCTGAAAGGGGGCATTTATCTTTCAGGGCGTCGAGAATGACGAGCGCCCCGGCGAGGTTGCTGCGGTACCGGCCGTGCTGGTCAAGCCACTCCTTGGTTTTCTGTACCAAAGCAGCGCGCACGGCGGCAGGGCTCTTGTTGATTTCGTCACACACGCGCCCCTCCCGCAGCATGCAGTACCGCCCCCCGAAGAAGCTCAGACATCACGGGGTTGAGATAGTGTTCGGCGATCCACTCTATAGCCGGTACGCACACGGCGTCCCCGAAGCCGAAGAGCGCCTGGTTCATCGGTACGTCGATCCGGTAGCTCTCGGGCACACCTTGCAGGCGAGCGTACTCACGCGGAGTCATGTACCGCGCCCGACACTCGCCTTTCCCTGCCCGGACCAATATCTGGCGGCTGCTCCCACCTCGTGGGGTCCTCAGACATCCAGCGAACCCGTCAGTTCTTAGTTCGGCCATGGATCGGCCATGACGCATTCGACGGAACACAGTGCCATACGAACACCGGCCGGAGGCCATCATCTCCGAAGTGACCGCGCGATGGCGCTCGCTCATCTGGGCCAAGAGATACGCCACGCGCTCATCGCTCCACCAGATTGCTGAGTCTTCCGGTATCTGCTCCAAAACCTCTTCGATGTGATGCTCTACCCGCGCGGGTTCTGGAAGGCTTCTGATCCGCCAGCGAATCTCGGGCTCTGCGAGAATCCGGTCTGCAAGTTCTTTGGGCCGCACTCGCGACTGGTAGAAGCTCATCTGGTCCGAGACAGCGAGAGGCCCTACGCCCTCCTGAACACCAATGACGAAGAGGCGCAGTCTGCTCTGGGGTACGAACCAGAGCGCGTCCATCATGAACGCATCGCAGTCGTACCCGAGCCTGTTCATCTCAACCAGCGCGTTACGGAAGTCGCGGCCACCGTGCGAAGAGAGGAAACCAGGTACGTTCTCCAGCAGCACCAGCGGTGGCTTCCTCCCCGCCATCTCGTCCAAGATGCGAAGGAACTGCCACAGGGTACCCGACTGCTCCCCGGCCAGGCCGTTACGCCTGCCCGCCAGAGACAGGTCTGTGCACGGGAATGAGGCGGTGGCCAGCGCGATGTCTGGGACGTCGCTGCCATGCAGATCGCGCACGTCCCGCAGGAGGTACTGCTGGGGGGCATCATCCGGGAAGTTGTGCGCGTAGATCTCGAACTTCTGCGGGTCGATGTCGTTCGCGAATACCGTGTGCCAGCCAGCGCGGTCCAGAGCCAGGCGCACCAGGCCTATACCAGCAAAGAACTCGGCAAATGCCTTCTCGCCGACCCTTGCGTCGCTTCCCGGATCGGGATGGACGCCAAGTGCTCGCGCCACAATCCCAACACATGCATCCACATCTCGAACAACGTCAGATTCCCAGAGCCGCAGCACGCGCCAGCCCCTATGAAGGAGGGCCGAAGTGCGGTCAGCATCACGGTTGACGTTGCCGCTGATCTTGTGCACCCAGTAACGCCGATTGTGGACGCCCCTGAACTGCTCAGATAGCGTTGTGTGTCCACGCGTTCGCCACTGCCTGCCGTGCCAGTAGTCGCCGTCTATGAAGATCGCCAGCTTCGCGCCTGGGAACGCGATGTCTGGGGTGCCCGGCAACTCCCGGAAATGGATGCGATAGCGGAGACCGTGCGACCAGAGGGCCTTACGCAAGGCGATCTCCGGCGAGGTATTGCGGCCCTTGACCCGCCGCATGGCATGTGACACAACCGCCTCTGGCCTGCGTTTGGCTTTCATGGCGTGTTAAGAACCCTCCGGTACGACAGACTTCGCCGCATTGGGCTCTTACCCTCCCCCCGCGACCCTCACCCCCTGCACCCTCACCGTCGGCAGCACCATCCCCGGCTCCGCACGGTAGTCCGAGGAGATGGCGTCTATGTTCGCCATCAGGTCCAGGCCGTGGCCTGCGACCATGGTGTTCCTGAGCGGGTAGGTCAGTTCGCCCTTCTCGATGCGAAAGCCGGCGTCCACCATGGCGGAGATCTGGCCCGAGGCGGTGTCGGGAGCGAGCCGGCCCAGGGTGATGTAGATGCCGTCATTCACCTCCGCGATGATCTCGGCCGCGGTCTTCGTCCCCAGCGACGGGATCACGTTCGTCGCCGAGATCCCGCCCCGCGTTGAGTGCCCCGTGTTCTCTGCGTTGCCCTTCCTGGCGGTGTAATGGTTGTGCAGGTAGGTCTTCAGCACCCCCCGCTCGACCAGCGTCACCCGCCGGTGCGGGAAGCCATCGCCGTCGCACACCCCCGACCCCAGGCCGCGGGGGATCAGCGGGTCGTCCACCAGGGTCACGTGCTCGGAGGAGACCTGCTCCCCGAGCCTGCCGATCAGGAAGGAGCGGTTCCGCTGCACCTCCTCCGCGCTCGCCGCACCGCACAGACCAGTGAGGAGCGAGAGGCCCGCGCGGGGCCCGAGCACCACCGGCAGCGTCGCCGTCTTCACGACGCGGCTCTTGAGGTACCTGAGCGCCTCCTCAGCAGCCTTCGCTCCCAGGTCCTCCGGCGCGAGGTCCGACAGTGACCGGCCCGCGTCCCATTCGTAGAACGACCCAACATCATCGCCGCGCCGCACCACGACCTCCACGAACAGCGACCCGCTCGTGCTCGCCTGCGACGCGCGCACCCCGAGGTTATTGGCGAGGGCCCACTGGCGCCATCTCACATTGGCGCCCCCGCTCATCACAGCATCGGCTGCCACGCCACGCGCCGCGTCGATGTTCTGGGTGATCCAGTCGGCGATCTGCGGCCCCGCCACCTCGGCCAGCCGCGGATCGAAGAGGCCTGCCACGGCCGCGTAGTCGGCCGGGCCGACGAGATCCACGAAGTCGGGATCGGGCTCGGCGGCGCGGGCAAGGCCGGCCGCCTGCTCGCCGGCCTGGCGGGCCGTCTCCTCGCTCAGCCCGGACGCGCTCGACCACCCGGTCGCGCCGCGGGAGAACGCGCGCACCGATACCGCCCCCCACTTCCGCGCGTCGCTCGACTTGATCGCGTTCTTCTCCACCGCGACCGAGCGCGTCTCCCCGTGCTCCGCCGCCGCGTCTACGAACTCGGCCCCGGCTCGCATCGCCGCCGCGCACGCGACCTCCGCGATCCTCAGCACGCGCTCGAGGCCATCGGCGCTCACGCCTGCCCTCCCACCACGACATCCTTCACCTTGATGTACGGCCCGCCCCCATTCACCGGCATGCTCTGCCCATTCTTCCCGCAGTTCCCGGGCATCTCGAGCTCGAAGTCGCGGCTGACCCCAAGAACGTTTGCCAGAGTGTCCAGCGTCATCCCTGAGATCGAGACGTCCCGCACCTGCTCGGCCAGCTCGCCATCCCGGATCATCACCCCCTCGCCAGCGTGGCACGTGTACTGCCCTTTCTCGGACTGCACGTACCCCCACTGTCCACCTCGCAGCAGAATGCCAAGGTCAATGTCCTGCATCAGCTCCTCGAGCGAGTTCTCACCGGGCAGTACCATCGTATTGCTCATGCGCACGATCGGCCGGTGCAGGAAGCCGTCCGCGCGCGCCGACCCGTTCGGTGTCACGCCCATCTTCGCCGCGGTCTCCAGCGACTGCAGGAAGCCTTCGAGCACGCCCCTGTCCACCAACACCCTCTTCTGCCCCGGAGTGCCCTCCGAGTCATAGGCATACGAGCCCCAGGATCCCGGTATCGTCGAGTCGTCCACGATCGAAATGCACGCGGCCGCCACCTGCGTTCCCAGTTTGCCCTCCAGGATGGACTGGCCGGTCAGCACCAGGTCGCCCTCGGTGTTGTGGCCTATCGCCTCGTGGACCAGCAGACCGGCGATGGAGGGGTGGAAGATGGCCGGGAACTTCCCGGCAGGCGCCGGCTGCGCCGACAACAGCGATACCGCGCGCGCGGCCGCCTTCGCGCTGAACTCGCTCCCCGGCGTCCCTTCCACCAGCTCGAATCCGCTCTGCCGCGCGCGCCGCTCGCTCGCCCGCTGTCGCACGCTCCCGTTCTGTGCCGTGATCGCGTGCCATATCATCGTGCGCACGGACTCGCTGGAGACCAGCGTCCCGCGGGTGTTGCAGACCATCTCGACCTGGCGCGCATCGCTGTACGCAGTCATCACGTTCGCAACGTGATCGCACGCCCGGCAGGCCGATGCCTCCTCGTACCCCCGCACGGCCGCGAGCTTGCGCTCGAGAGGCACTTCGCTGGGGTCCAGGTCGTAGGCTGCGTGCACCTCGTCAACGATCGGCGTGGTATCCGCCAGCACCACCGGCTCGGCGAGCCGCTGTGCCGACACCTTCGCCATGTCTACTGCCAGGTCGAGGCACGCTGCCCAGTCGTCGAACGCGACTGATTCCGAGCTGGCGAAGCCCCATGCCCCCGCCGCCACCACGCGCACGCCCAACCCGGCGCGCTCCCCCGCCCCCATCCGATCGGCGCGCCCGTCCTGCAACATCAGGCTGCTGCTGCGGGAGGCCGCAAACCGCATCTCCGCAAACTCCACCTTGCGCTTGAGCGCGAGCCCGCGCAGCCGCTCAAGCTGTCGCCTCATCCCGCCCAGATCCATTCCCGCCTCCCTGGTCCTGACGGTTACTTAGGCGTGCTGGGCGGGTTCCCCTACCATTTCCCCGTCCCTGCCTGTTCCTGCCGGGAGCAGGAGATGCACAAGCTGCCGCACAAGTCCCGACCCGGAGAATGGTCATGAGACTCGCAAGCCTCGCTGCTGTCCTGGTCCTTGGAGCCATCGTGCTGGTGGGCTGCGACAACGTCCTGCAGATAGACCGCAACACCGAGATCGACATCGGCCGGCAAGGCGCGGCCGACCTCGAGCGGCAGTACGGGACGGTAAACGACCCTGCGGAGCTGGCGCGGCTCAACGCCGTGGGCAAAAGGTTGGCCGCCGTCTCAGAGGAGCCGAGCCTGCCGTGGACCTTCAAGGTCCTCAATCAGAAGGAAGTGAACGCAATGGCGCTGCCGGGGGGCTTCGTCTACGCGACGCAGGGGATGATGCAGTACGCCAAAGACGATAACGTCCTCGCGGGCGTCATCGGGCACGAGATCACCCACGCCGCCCACCACCACGGCAAGGCGGCCATTGAGAAGGCCATGCAGGAGGGGTTGCTGGTGGAGCTGGTCACTGGACACAGCGCGGCCTCCATCCAGCAGGCCGCCCAGATCGCGCTCGATCTGGAGCTGCGTCAGGGGTACCGAGATAAGGAATACGAGGCCGACCAGTACGGGACCGTCTACGCTGGCAAGGCCGGCTACGACGCCACTGGACTGCTGAAGCTGCTGGAGTACCTCTACACCAAGGAAGGCGACCCTTCGCGCATCACCTGGCTCCTCCAGAGCCACCCCCCGCTCTCGAAGCGCATCCAGCGCCTGGAGGAGTTCGTCCCGCAGCTCACCGGCAAGCCCCTGCCAAAGGAGCTGATCATCAAGTAGCCCGATCCGTGCTCACCTGCACCTGGGGGCGCCGGACTTCGAAGGCGGCATGCTCCCCTTGCGCGGGAGACGTCGTCCCTGACGCCACCGCTGAGGGGCCTGCCGCTCGAGCGATAAGGCGTCCATTGGCCGGAAGCCCAGGAACCGCTCTCCCCGGAACGTCAGCAGACCGGTCGCGCCCTCCTCCAGCTCGACGTACGCCTTCTCCGGCACTTCGAACTCCAGCACCTCCCCCTCAACGCGGAACACGACGATGAAGGACCAGCGCTGGAGCACAGCCGGGCCGACGAAGTCCCCGGAGTCGTCGGCGCTCAGATCGAAATCGCCTGTACGCTCCCACTTCCTCTCTACTGCCGCCGGGACCATCCTCGGGGGCGAGACCCAGCACAAATAGCGCACACGCACGACGGTGTAGACCATGAAGACGAAGGCGCCAACGGCGAGGGCGACCAGAACGAGGAACCCGACGACCAGGACAGCCCCTCCCCATGGCCGCCACATCAGCAAGGCCAGGAATGCCCCGACCGCGAACAGGATCTTCAGGATCAGCCACCAGTCCGTGCCCTCGGAGAAGGGCTCGACCTCCTGGCCCGGTCGCTTTGTCCAGGGAGGCAATCCCCACATGCGATTCTGCTTTCATCCCGCGCCCAGGGAGCCTGCTGGCAGCTGCCCACAGACCACGCGCCGTGGAGATCGTCTCTCCACGGCGCGCGTCATTCTTCCCTGCGTCGGCAGGTCTGTCTACGTCCGCAACCCTGTCAGTCGGCTAGAGCGCGAGAACTGCGACGACTTTGTCGCCCTCGTTGAGCCGGATGGCCCGGACGCCCTGTGCCCCTCGGCCCATCTGGCGCAGGTCATCTGCCGCGAAGCGAATGGCGCGCCCGCCCGCGGTGACCACCATCACGCTCTTTGCGCTCAGGGGAGCAGCGCCCACGATGTGATCCCCCTCGCCTACGGCCATCGCCGCGATCCCACCCCCGCCGCGGCCCTGCTGCCTGAACTCCTCAGCCGAAGTACGCTTGACCATTCCGTTCTTGGTGACCAGCACCACGTCCATTTTGCGCACGCCTCCTTGTAGTGTGGGGTGCCGAACCCCCTGGTTTGCACATCTGCCGAAGCGTCAGCCTCGGCCCGAGCGCCTGAGTGGGCGCCATCGTCGCTCAGGGGCGAGGCCATCCTCGCCACCCGTGAGAAGCTTACCATACGCCTCTAGAACCTTCTAACGCCCCCTACAGCCCTGCTACACCGAAATCGGCCTTTTTTCGCGTTTCCTCGCGGCGCAGGCGGGCGGTTCCAGGTGTCGAAGGCCTGTTGTCCATCCGGGCTGGCGAGCCGAAGCGTGGAGGGCGCTATGACCGCCGACGTCAAGATCACGGTGCTCAGACGCACGCGCAACGACGACTTCCTGGTCGAGTGCGGCACCCACATCTGGGAGCCGTGCGACGCATTCGCCGAGGGGCAGGAGTTCCTCGTCGGGCGAGATATCGCCATACCGGCCGGCTTCTGCAGCTGGGCCTGGTGCGACATCCAGAAGTACGTGCTCACCCTCGCCCGCGGCGGCAGCTTCGTGGGAAGCAAGCCCGGAGTCACCGTCGCCTGCTGCACGGACGGCTACCGCCCCGTGTTCTTCAAGATCGAGCGCATCGAAACCGCGAGTGCCTGAACGCCCAAGGCGCGCCGTCCCCTCTGGCGAAGGTTCCCAGCACAGGAGGATTGCAGATGACCACCCCCTCAGGCGGGCGCTACGTCGGTCCGTACACGATATTGCACTCCAAGCCGATCTACGAGAACCAGTGGCTCAAGCTCCGAGAGGACCGCGTGCAACGGCTCGGGGGTGAGGAGTCTATGTTCGGCATCGTCGCCATGCGGCCGGGCGTCACGGTGCTGGCGATGGAAGAGAACAACGACGTGTACCTGGTGCGGGAGTTCAAGTACGCCATCGGGGAAGAGACGCTCGAGGCTGTCAGCGGCGCCATCGAGTCAGGCGAAAGCCCCGAGATCGCCGGGCTGCGGGAGCTGAGTGAGGAGACGGGCCTGATTGCATCCGAGTGGATCGACATGGGGGTGGTGAATCCCTTCACCACCGTCGTCAATTCCCCCAACCACACCTTCCTCGCCCGCGGCCTGTCTCGCACGCGCCGAGCCCCCCATGCGCAGAGCAAGGATAAGCTCCAGGTGGAGAACATGCCCTTCGAGGACGCCCTCCGCGCCGTCCTCCGCGGCGGCATCACCCACGCCGCCTCCTGCGTGCTGATCCTGAAAACCCAGCTCTTCCTGGAGCGAAAGCGCCGCAAGTAGGAAAGCCACTCTCTCGGTCCGTCAGGAGTCCCTAGGTCGCCAGAGCGACCGGGATGGCGGCCCCGTGTGCCTGGCCACCGAAGGCCTGGAAACCCGGCCGGAAAGTGCCTTGCCAGCAACAGGAGCCACCGCCAAGCGCCTCTGGTACCCTCTGGGGCAAGCCTCGTCTGCTGATCCGGGCTTTCCGGCCGGACCTCTAGCCACTTGCTCCTGACCGTGGTCGCGGGTGCGTATCCAGTTGGCATCACACCAAGGGCGGATACCAGGGCCGTTCTTCGTGCCTCGGCGCCTCTGTGGCGAGCGCCTTCTTCCCCTCAATAGGCGAATTCCTCCGCCAGTTCCACCGCCGTCCGCGCCCAGTCCGACATCCGCTCCGGGTGGCCGTTGCAGGTGTGCAGATCCTTCATCAGGATCGCTACCGCACAGCCCCGCGTCTTCTCCAGCACGCTCCGCAGGTCGGCCCGGACCGCGTCGATGTCCCACGTATCCCCCGCCATGATCGCCGGATTCGGCTTGTAGGCGAAGATCAGGTCCTTGCCCACCGCTGCCGCCCCCATCTCGACATCCACCCACGGGCTCATGGAGATGATCCGCAGCTTCGG
>Ga0315284_10016293_pt1 | contig 10551 bp, 9 predicted proteins | sample YL17G09_16_MG_FD_203696 | JGI IMG/M metagenome (GOLD analysis project Ga0315284, IMG submission 203696) | Sediment microbial communities from Yellowstone Lake, YNP, Wyoming, USA - YL17G09_16 | ecosystem: Environmental > Aquatic > Freshwater > Lake > Sediment | place: USA: Wyoming | collected...
CCAGTGACGAAAGGGCCTCGAAATGCACCTTGAGGTCGCCGTAGTTGCGGACGAAGGGCCGCTCGACGTCCTGGGCCACCACGACATTGTCGCCTTGCGGATACTGCCGCCGCAGCGCGGCAATACCTGCGACCTCGAACTCGTCGGCCGACCATTTGCACTCCACGGCCAGGGGTTTGGCGCCCCTGGGAGCCCAGACCAGGTCCACCTCGTGCGCGCGCTTGTCCCGCCAATAGAACACCTGGCGCGTCTGTGAATGGGCCATGACCTCGTTCAGGACGAAATGCTCCCACAGCGTGCCCAGGTCTTCCCCGCGGAGTTCGTGCCAGCCTCGGTAGTAGCAAGAGAACCCGGTGTCGAAGGCGTACACCTTCGGCGCAGAGACGATCTCCGTGGGCCGGTGCGTGCTGAACGGCCGAATCACGTGGGCCACGAAGGTGGCCTCCACGACCTTCAGGTAGTTGGCGATAGTCGCCCGGCTGACCTCGCAAGGCGCGGCAAAGCGGGTGGCCTCGAAGATGCCGCCGCTCTGGGCCACGAGCAGTTCGACGAATTTCTGGAAGGAACTCCGCCGCTCCAGGCGGAACAGTTCCTGGATGTCCTTGGCCCAGTAGGCATCCAGCCATTCCTGGAAGTCACGTTCGGGGAGTTTCCCGGCCAGGAAGAAAGGCGGCAGCCCGCCGTGGAGGAACCGGTGCCGAAGGTCGGTCCGCTTGAAGTCGTGCAGGTCTTCCCGGCACATGGGCGTCAGCCAGAGGTCCCGTTTGCGGCCGGCCAGCGTGTCGCGGAACTTGCTCGATGCCCCCAGTGCGGAGGAGCCGGTGGCCAGGACGCGAATGTCGGCGTAGTGGTCTGCTGCGATCTTAAGGAGTTCCGACGGGTTGCCCAGGCGGTGCACCTCGTCCAGGACGACCCGCCGGCCCCGCAGGCCATCGAGGAACCCTTGAGGGTCTTCCATCATCCGCCGCACGCGCGGAAGTTCGCAGTCGAAGTACTCCACGTCGGGCAGGCTCTGACACAGGCAGGTCTTGCCGACCCGCCGCACGCCGGCCAGCCAGACAACGGGCTTCTCCCGCCAGCCCTGCTCGATCAGGTTCAGCCAGAATCGTCGCTTGACCATAGGCAGGTACTCTAGCGCTTGGTGTCACCAAACGCAAGAGTATTGTCGTTTGGTACGACCGGGATTTCCGTGCATGGCTGCAGGGGATAGCCACCGCGCCTCCGCTTACCTGCGGTCGCCACGGCGCCCAGCCAGGGTCGAGGGGCGGAGTTGACAAAGTAGCGCTAGGCAACCGGCGCCGCACTTGCCCGGACTCCGGCGCGCGGATTCAGGACCTGGAGACACATTCACGGCCACTGGACGACGGTGGCGGCGGGTTGGCCGACGGCGGCCTCGACGCGCAGGCGCGTCAGTTCTTCCTCGACCTCGCCGAGGCGGGCACGGAGGTCGGCCAACGCTTTCTCGTGCCGGCGGAAGGTCTCGACGTCCGGAGCGATTCTTTCGGCGGCCGCCCGGGCCTCCCCCATCTCGCGCGCCAGTTCCACTTCATCCCGTACGGCCCGGTCCCGGTCGCGCCGGAGGATGGCGGCCTTCTCCTCGAGGAGCGCCTGGGCGAGGGGGGCGCGGCAAATCCGGAGTTCGGCACGGGCCTCCTCGAGTTTGGCAAGCATCTGGCGGACGGGCTCGGCGTCGTCGCCGTACTTCGCACGCAGGGACTCGAGGTTCTTTTCCAGCCGTTCGACTTCCGCGCGGGCGCCGGCGACGCCCGGGTCGGATTCGATCGCCTCGGCGATCTGGGGATACGCCTTCAGGAAGACGGCCGCGTTCTTCGCGTCGGCGGCCTGGGCCTGGATGGACTGGAACTTGTCCCACTCGGCCTTGGCGCGGTCGAACGCGGGCCGCCGGCGGTCGGCAAGCGCGCCCAGGGCGTCGAGGCGGACCCGGCGTTCGTCGGCCGCCGGGTCGGTCGTCACCAGGCCGAGGCGGGTGCGGAGTTCTCCGAGGTTGCGTTCCGCGTCGGCGGCGTGCCGGCGGAGGGAGTCGCGCTCGGTTTCGAGTTCTTTTCGGCGCTCGCCGCGGCCGCTTTCGTGTTCGCTCTTGGACCGGACGAACGCTTCGAGGACGGCGCGGACGATGGAAGCGCGGCGGTTCTCGGGACCGCCTTCGAGGCGGACGCTGAGGCAGTCGGTGCCCGGAACGCGTTCGACGCGCAGGTCGGCGCGGAGACGGGCGACGGCGTCCGGTCCGGCATAGGGTTCAGGAGCGCCGCCGGCCTTCGCCAGGCGCGCCAGGGCATCGGCGAGGACCGCGTCGGACGCGAGTTCCGTCCGCTGTTCCTCGAGCATGGCGGGCGTCGCGGGGGCGCCGTCGGGCCATTCGATGCGCACCACGCCGGCGCCGGGCGCGGCAGACTCGGACTTGCATCCGCCGGCGAGGGCCGCGACCGCGCCAAGCGCCAGGATGCCCCACGAAGCGCCTCTCATGAGAGTTTCTCCCTGGCTCGGCCTTCGGCTCCGCCGGGGCCGGCCGAACGGCGTGCGATCCATTGTCGCTTGGAGGGAGGGCGGAGGCAAGAGTTTCCCCACCTGCCGGCCCATCCGGGTGTGACTAGATTTTCTGGCATTTGCCGAGGCCGCGATAAGTACCTGGTGTGGCACCCTGGCACGGCTACGGCTCGTGCCGTGGCTGGCGGCCGGTCTTGCCCGGCCGTGCGCACGGGGCTCGAAGACGCACTGGCGGGTGGCATGCTTTCGCTTGCGAAAGCATGTTTCTGGCCCTGGACGACCATGCTTTCGCAAAGGCGCGAAAGCATGGCACCCACAAGTTCAACTATGACGTACCACTAGCGGGACGCAGGGTCGCAGGTACGCGCCGGGCGAAGGCGCCGGCGTGGACCAACTGGGGTCGGCGTCCTGAGCACTTTCTAACTTCCCACTCCTCGCGTTTGTGAGGAAGGCGACCAAGACGCCCAGGCCGATGACGAGGCCGACCAGGATGCAGACGGCGGAGGCGATGATGCCGGCGATGGCGAGTCCCCGGCCGCCGAGCGTGCCGCGGCTCGCGTCGATTTTCTTGAGGGCGACGATGCTGAGGACGAGGCCCGCGATGCCGCCGACGCCGCACGTGCATAGGCCGCCGAGGCCGACGAGAAGGCCGGCAATCGCGTGGCCGCTCGTCTTGGTCGGCGCGGCAGGCGGCGGGGACGGGGGCGGGGTGGTAATGCCTGGCGGTGTGTAGGTCATCGCAAGGTTCTCCTTTCGGGTGCGTGTCACGCAGGGCAGGTCCTACGGACCCACCCCGGTTGTTGTGTTGTGCGGCACGGAAGCGCGGTCGCCGCAGCGACCACCATGCCACCGGCTCCTTAGAAGCCGGGTTCGCGTTTCGGCTGCCAGATGAGTTGCCTGACCTCCTCGGGCGGCACGCTCTCCACGTGGCCGTCGAGGAACCCGAAGACGTAGCGTCGGGCGTGGCGCGGCTTGTCGGGCAGGAGGTCCGGCCCGCCCGCGGGCGGGGCGCCGGGCCGGCACTCAAAGAAGAGGACCGTGCGCCCGTTCTGGGCAACGCCTTTGCCGTCCAGGGCCGCGTTCATGGCATACGCGCGGCCGCCTTGCTGGTCGCCGGGGTCGGTCATGACGTCGGCCGACAGGCCCGCCTCCTCCTTGAAGACCTGCGGCCAGGAGTCGGCGGGGGGCAGTTGCTGGTGATGCGAGGCGGCGTACTTGTGGGCCGCCGTGCACAACTGATGGACGTTGTTCGCGGACTGGGCCGACTTGGCCGTGTCGAGCGCGCCGAAAACGGCTGGCAGCAGAATGCCCGCAAGCAGAGGCAGGACCAAGAGGCCCGCGGCCGACACCACGATGCCCGCAATGGCCAGTCCGCGGCCGCCCTTCGCCCCGGCGCTCTTGCCGATCTTCACCAGGCCGACGATGCCGAGGATGAGGCCGATGATCGAGCCCAGGCCCACCGTGCAGGGCCCTACGATGCCCAGGACGAGGCTCGCGATGGCCAGGCCGCTCGTTTTCTTGACCGAGGGTGCGGCGGAATCTGCTTGCGGGATACCGGTCGGCACGTTCGTCATGGCGTGAAACTCCACAGGGTCTGGCCGGAAAGCAGCGGGATGCAGGGTCGCAGGTACGCGCCGGGCGAAGGCGCCGGGGTGGACCGACTGGGGGCGGCGTCCTGAGCACTTTCTAACTCCGAGTTATAGGCTTCTAACTCCGAGTTATAGGCTTCGCTCCTCGCGGCTGTGAAGAAGAAGAAGCCCAAGACGATTAGGCCGATGACGAGGCCGACCAGGATGCAGACGGCGGAGGCGATGATGCCGGCGATGGCGAGTCCCCGGCCGCCGAGCGTGCCGCGGCTCGCGTCGATTTTTTTGAGGGCGACGATGCTGAGGACGAGGCCCGCGATGCCGCCGACGCCGCACGTGCACAGGCCGCCGAGGCCGACGATGAGGCCGGCAATCGCGTGGCCGCTCGTCTTCGGTGCGGGGGCCTGGGCCGTCGGCCGAGAGGGTTCGACTCCTGGTGGTGTGTAGGTCATCGCAAGGTTCTCCTTTCGGGTGCGTGTCGTCTCCAGCCGGCGCCCGTCGCGCCAGAGCGAGTGTCGAGTATATTAAAGCGGTGCGACAGGCGAGGCAAGGAAAAGGTCGGCCGGTGTCGGTGCGGAATTTTCCGGTTCCGGGGGCTGGCGGAATAATGCTGGATCGGCGCTGCCGCCCTGGTCCTTGATCCACGTGCGAACGAGCAATTCCCTGACATGGTTTCTGGCGACGATGGCGGCGGGGGGGGCGAGGATGACGCACGCGATAGAGACCAGGACGGCGGCGGCGGCCACTCGCTCGCCCGTCAGCCTGCCTGCGCTCTTTCGGATTCGCCACCTGGCGGCGAGGCCGAGGATGAGGCCCAGAGGCGTTCCGACCGCGAACGCCGCCACGCCCACGAGGCATAAGACGACGGCGACCAGGCCTGAGGTGCCGCTGAGACCATGAACATTGTCGGCCACCGCGGTCACGGCCGCGACGCCGGCGACAGCCAGAGCGAGTCCGCCGGCGCTGAAGATAAGTGCGGCGACGGCCAGGCGGGAGGTCCGTGGTGCGTTTTGTGCCGGTGTGGTCGTTCGGTTCATGTTTCACTCTCCTGCGGCGAAGGCAAATACGGCTCCATCTTCGTGTTAGCGCCGTGGTCTGCAAGTGTTTTCCGGCGCGCCCGATTCGGCTTGTCCTGGGGCGCGGGTCGGCCTACAATCGCCGCCGAGCGTTGGCTTTCGATCGGACGCCCTGGTGCGGAACGGCGGCGGACGCGGAGGGCGAATGATGCGCATCCACCTGCTTGCAGTCGTGGTCATGGGCCTGCTGCTGATGCCGGCGTCGGCGGCCGGCGAGGCCGCCGACGGTCCCATCCCCTCGCCCGAGCAGGGCTGGCCGCAGTGGCACGGACGCTGGCGCGACGGCATCTCGCGCGAGACCGGGCTCCTCCCGCAATGGCCGGAGGGAGGCCCGAAGGCCCTCTGGACGGCCGAGGGCCTCGGCCGCGGCTGGTCCGGGCCTATTATCACGGGTGGGAAAATCTACATCGCCGGGGACTTCGACCAGGAATGTTACGTCCTATGCCTCGACAGCCGGGGCAACGAGCGCTGGCGGACACCCAACGGCAAGGCGTGGACCCTCAATCACCCCGGGTCCCGGGCCTCGTGCTGCTACGCCGACGGGCGCGTGTACCACATGAACGGGCACGGGCGGCTGGCGTGCCTGGATGCCGAGACCGGCAAGGAACTGTGGGCCGAGAACGTCCTGGAGCAGTTCGGCGGGCGGCCGATCACCTGGGGCATTGCCGAGGGCGTCCTGGTGCACGAGGGCAAGGTGTTCGCAACGCCGGGCGGCCAGCAGGCGTTCATGGTGGCCCTGGACGCCAAGACCGGCCGGCCCGCCTGGACCAGCCCGCCTCTCGACGACCCGGCCGTGCAGCGCACCGGCTACGCCTCGCCCATCCTCGTCGGGTTCGGCGGACGGAAACTTCTCGTGAACCTGGCGCTTCGGGCCATCGTGTGCATCGATGCCGACACCGGTAAACTGTACGACACGTTCCCCAAGCGGACCGAGTTCGACGCCTCGTGCGCCACGCCCGTTTTCCACCGCGGCGGCATCTTCTACACGCTGCCCACCAAGAGCGGGGCCGTGTTCCTGGACCTGGTGGCCGGCGGCGACGGCGTCCGCTTCCGCAAAAAGTGGGAGGGCCGCATGGACAACTGCAACGGCGGGGCCGTTGCAGTGGATGGTTATATCTACGGTAGCGGATGGGACGAGCCCGGCTGGTTCTGCTACGACGTCGCCACCGGCGCCCAGACGTACAAAAGCCGCGACCTCGCGCGCGGGGCGCCCGCCTACGCCGACGGCCGCCTGTATTGCCTGGGCGAGGACGGCACGATGGCGCTCGTCCGGTCCGGCCCGCAGGCGTTCGACGTCGTCAGCCGCTTCCAACTGGTCGAGGAGAAGTGCAGCGACGCCTGGGCCCACCCGGTCATCCTGGACGGCCGGCTGTACCTGCGGTACCACGACCGGCTGACGTGCTACGACATTCTCCAGCCGAAGTGAGGCGGCAGCGCAGGCGGCGGTTCAGGCAGGCGCAACCGGTGGGATGTTTCGCGGCGGAGTGCCGGAGGCACGTTTGACGTTAGCCACGGGCGCGAGCCCGTGGTGGCGGAAAGGCAGCAAATCTATTCCTGTTGTTATGTTCCAGGAGCCCCGTAGGGGCGATTGAGGAGCACGCCCCTCATTCGCCCCTACGGGGCTCGAAAAAAGGGACGGGGGTCGGGGGACCTCGGTTCCCCGGCCTTGCGAACATTTTGCATCGGGCTCTGTAGCGCGGGGGTTTATCCCCCGCGGCCTTGGGATATAGGGCGTTTTGCGCGGGGGGTAAACCCCCGCGCTACAAGAAAGGCTCTGATAGTCGGTTGTGGTTGACGATGCAAAATGTTCTTGCGCCCGTGGCTAGAGCACAGTCCGCCCTCCCGAAGGGACCCCTTCGGGGCTTCCGGGGCTGCCAGAAAATCTTGCCACACCACGAAAAACGGCCACACCCGATTCGGCTTGCCCTTCGGCGCGGGGCCGCCTACAATCGCCGGCGAATCGAGCGTTTGTCTAGTTAACGGTGTTCTTCAACCCCGGCGCGCCGGGGCTGAGGACGCCCGGCTTCGCCGAAGGCGGCTACGCCGAGGCGAGCAGAGATACGGCAAAGATAGGGGAGCGGCAAACAGCCTGTTTGATGAGCCGAGGGCGAAAAGGGCCTTGTTGCTACCCAATCCTCCCTCTGCGGTCTCCCGCGGGCTCGACAGGCCGCGAGGCCTGGCGGCTGCGGCCTCTGCGTTGAGAATAGCGTTGTAGAACCGGGGACTACATGGAATCCATCTACGTCAAAGCGCGGACCCTGCCGGAGGCCTGGGAGCAGGCCGTCCGCGAGTGTTGGGAGAAGGGCGCGCGGTTCCGCACCCAGTACGACAAGCCCACGGACCCCGAGAGCCGCGACGTCGCCTGCCTCATTCACGTCGCCGAACCGTTCGCCGAGCCGAGGATCCACAAGGCCTTCCCCGGCGGCCTCGAGGACCTGGAGGTCTATCGGGCCGAGGTGCTGTACGGCGTGCACGACCACTGGATCGCGCCCGAGGAAGGGAAGTGGGAGTACACGTACCACGAGCGTCTGCGGGCGTACAAGGTTCCCGGCCTCCCGGAGCCGATCGACCAGATTGCCGAGGTCGTGCGGATGCTCAAGGAGACGCCGTACACGCGGCGGGCGCAGGCGGTGACGTGGCAGGCGTGGAACGACCTTGGCATCCACGACCCGGCGTGCCTTCAGCGGATGTGGTTCCGCGTGGAGGAAGCCCCGGCGGGGCAGGGCCGCGACGGCCGGGCGGATGCTACTCTGCGACCCTGCTCTGCGAAGCCCTCTGCTTCGCCCTGCGTAGCGGGCTTCGCAGAGCAGGGCGCTACGCAGGGCGAAGCAGAGAGCAGTGCTTCGCTGCGAGCCTACTCCGCCGAAGCAGCCGCTTCGGCTGCGAAGGCCGGAAGCACGAGCCGCCTGAACCTGGTGATCCACATCCGCTCCAACGACGCCTTCAAGGCGGCATTTATGAACATGTACGCATTCACGGAACTCCAGCGAGAGGTGGCGCGGCAACTCGGCGTCGAGCCGGGCGAGTACGTGCACGTGGCCGACTCGTTCCACATCTACGGCTCGTACTTCGCGGAGTTCGAGGGGTTCCTCCGGCTCCTGGAGAAGCGGCCGGACCGGTATTATACGACCGAGTTTGCGAGGCCGGTGTTCGAGGATGGGGCGCGGCGGGTGCTGGCGGAAGCGGACCTGCCGGCCGAGGCGCGGTCGGCCATCCAGAAACGCCTGGCGGAACTGGGATCGGCGGAGGGCTGAGCGTGGAACCACGTCCGGAGCAGGCGTCGCCGGGTGCCATGCTTTCGCTTGCGAAAGCATGTTTCCGGCCCGCCGAGGAGCATGCTTTCGCAACGGCGCGAAAGCATGGCACCCGAACCTGCGTAATCAAGATTGACGCGCTAATGGAATCGGGCGGGAAGGAGTGACCATGGAGTCGAGCCCGCAACTGGCGCCGGGGCCCGGGAACGATCGCCGCGGGAAGAGCCGCGTCGGCACCGAGCCGCTCTACGCCTCGCCCTTTACCATCATGGGCCGGGTGCGGAGTTTCCGCCACGCGCTCCTGGGCCTGGTGTTCGTCCTGCGGAGCCAGCACAACGCGTGGCTGCACGCGCTGGCGACTGCGCTCGCGCTCGTGCTGGGCGGGGTGCTTCACTGGACGGGCGTGAAGGATTTCACGCCGGGCGAATGGTGCGCGCTGGCCGCCGCCATCACCGTCGTCTGGGTGGCCGAGGCCTTCAATACGGGCCTGGAAGTGCTGGCGGGCGCGGTGACGTCGGAGCGGCATCCGGTGGTGAAGATCGCGAAGGACGTGGCGGCGGGGGCGGTGCTGGTGGCCGCCATCGGGGCGACGATCGTCGGCATCATCCTCTTTCTGCCGCCCCTCGTGGAACTCGTTCACCGCCTGTTCGAGCAGCGGCTGGGGGGTTGAGTGCTCTGTCAGCCCCGGCGCGCCGGGGCTGACAGAGCACTAGAGCGGGAGAGCAGTAGAGAGGAGAAAGTAGAAAACGGCAACCGATTAAAAGAGGGACGATGGACGCAGGCATGCGATCACCGCGCTCCAGCGGTCTACTTTCTCCTTTCTACTTTCCGTCTTGCATCCCTATCGCCGCAACTTCTTATCGCCGGAAGATAAGCCGTTCGACTTTCTCGCCGAACGGTCGTTCACGTTTTCCGCTTGTCAAGGCCGTTGATCAGGCCGGAGAGCATTTTGGCGATCTCCTCGAGGTCGGCCTTGAACTGCTGCTGGCGGATCGGCTCAAGCAACTTCTGTCGGGCGGCCAATTCGAGCAAAGGAACACACTCCTGCACGCTGCCCCGCGCAATACCGAAGAAGTTCTTACGGTCCGCTTTCGTAAAGCGTCCGTTGCCCTCGGCGATGTTGGCGGCGACGGACAAGGCGGCGCGGTTCAGTTGGTTGGCGAGAAAGAAGTAGCCTCGGGGGAAGGTCTTGGTCAACAGGCACACGGCGTCGGCGAAGGAGATGGCTTTTTGGTAGACGAGCAACTTTTCGAAGGCGAAGGCCATTGCGTCCTCCCCCTCTCTCCCGCGCTCTCGGCCGCCCTTGGCGGCCGTCTCCTGGTCTACCATTTTTCGCCGCCGGTGGCGGGAACATCAACGGCAGAAAGTAGAAAGGAGAGAGGAGACCGCAGGAGAACGGGCCACGGCAGTTCACGGACGTTTCCGTTGCTGAGGCCTTGCCGCTTTCTCTACTTTCTACTCTCCCCTGTTCTCCTGCTCTACCATTTTTCGCCTGCAGGCGAAAAATGGTCGGGGCGACTGGATTTGAACCAGCGGCCTCTTGGTCCCGAACCAAGCGCTCTAGCCAAACTGAGCTACGCCCCGATCCGAGGCCTATTGTACCGGACGGCCGCGCCGAATCAAGGCTGATGTGCATCGTTTTGGTCCTCTACGTCACCCCGTCCGCCGTTCACTCCGCAACTTGCCACGGCGTAGCCCATCGGCCGGCCACGGCACGAGCCGTACCCGTTGCCATGGGCGAAGCCGGGTCCGGGTTCCGCCTTCTGGGTTCTCCCTGTTCCTTCATAGGAGCCCTTCCCGCAGGGACCTTCGGCCTGGCCGAAAAACCCCCCGACCCCCAAAATTTTTCGCCTTCGGAACCGCTTCTAACTCCTTTCCTATCAAGCACTTACGTCCCGAGTCCCGACATGGTCGGGATCGAGGGGCAAAAAAAATCCCTTTTTCCATTTGACTTTTCCGAATTCTGGAGTATATTACTTGTGGAGTTTAGGGGCCGGTTGCCGCACGGTGACGCGGCCTAGCCCGGATATTTCATCAGTTTTTTCCGGTTTCCAATGGCGCGAAGGCCTTTCTGCTGGTATAGAGGGATTTGTGCAATTCCTCGATCCAACAAGAAAGGCCATTCGCAAT
>Ga0315284_10016295_pt1 | contig 10550 bp, 10 predicted proteins | sample YL17G09_16_MG_FD_203696 | JGI IMG/M metagenome (GOLD analysis project Ga0315284, IMG submission 203696) | Sediment microbial communities from Yellowstone Lake, YNP, Wyoming, USA - YL17G09_16 | ecosystem: Environmental > Aquatic > Freshwater > Lake > Sediment | place: USA: Wyoming | collected...
CGCACGCCGGCTATCGGCTCGCAGGTTTCCTGCGCTCCGCCGCACTCCGGCCTCTCCTCGAGCATGCAGACGCTTAATCCGCACTTGGCCAGATAGGCTGCAGTCGTTGTGCCGTTGTGTCCCGCACCGATGATGACGATGTCGTACCTTTCTTCTTTGCCCATAAACCGCCTCCTCATCAATGAATACAAGAATGCCTATAATTTGGATTTACCGTTTTGAGACAAAGCAGAATATCAATTTCGCGCTCCTGTGTAAGCACAGGGCGAGAAATTGGCTGTTTCTTGCCAGTCTAAGAACTCTCTTTAATTGATTGTGTTTCAGCCCGCTTTATTGAGGTCTGCCTCTCGATGGAAGCAGAGCAAAAATGGTAACCACAAACCCGGCAGATGGGATTGGATTACATTTGTAATGGCCTATTCATACTGCACAACACAGGAAGTGTCAATAGAGATAACCCTATGTTTTTATGTAGTTTTTATGGTCTGAAGTTCTATTATGAGTTGTTGTTCAAGGCAGCAGGATTAAACAAAACTGACTTCTGTGCAGCCGCAGCATAAGGACACGATCCTCCGTTTTGTTGGCTCGTTTTCGTCCAGTTTCTCTCATGCTATACTTCAGCTAGATTTGTACGCTACAAAGAAGGAGCACCACTATGAACACTGAGGTCTATCGTTTCAAGGTGGGTGATTTTGAATGCATGGCCGTCAGCGATGGCACTTTTACATACGCACCACCGATCTTCCCGCCGCCTGTTGCTTTCCTTTTCGCCAACGCGCCGACAGAACTACTCGATCGGGCGCTTAGAGAACACAGCATACAGCCAGAGCAGTGGATAGCTTGGGTAAGCCCTTATATCTGCGTGACGGTCAACACAGGCAAACATAGGGTGCTGGTGGATACCGGTGCGGACGGACTTGACCCAAACACAGGAAGACTTCTTGGAAACCTCCAAGCTGAGGGGATTGGAGCTGGGGACATTGACACAGTCATCCTAACCCACGGTCATCCCGACCACATCGGCGGGAACACCGATGCCGAGGGCAAGCCGACTTTCCCCAAGGCCCGCTATGTTATGTGGAAAGCAGAGTGGAATTTTTGGACTTCGGAACAGGCTGAGGATAAACTTGATGAACATGTCAGAGAAGTGCTCCTTGCATACGCACGCAAGAATCTTCCCCCTATTCAACGGCAAATGGATCTTATTGACCATGAAGCAGAAATCGTGCCCGGTATTCGTGCAGTCGCGGCACCGGGGCACACACCTGGGCACATGGCTCTGGCCATCTCCTCAAAGGGAGAGCAACTGCTCTGTATATCTGACGCGTTTCTCCATCCCATTCATATCGAGCATCCGGAATGGCATGCGGCCATTGATATGGCGCCTGAGCAGCTTATGAACACAAGGCACCTTTTGTTGAACAAGGTTGCAACTAAGAAAGCTTTGATGCTTGCCTTTCACTTCCCCTTTCCAGGTCTGGGTCACATCGTTGAGAAGGAAGAGGGATGGCGATGGCAGCCCCTCAGGACGAAATAGCAAAACATCACCGATTCCCTCAACAATAACTCATCTTGTTTAGCCTCTGTTCTCCCAAGAAGAAGTGAGTAAGCTTACCTGCACAATGTAGCGGTTTGTGCACTCGGCTCGCGTTGTTGCCGTAAAGGGGCTGGCTGTGTACAATAGTCCTCGCAAATGTGGTCGGCATCGCTCCACTGGCCCAAGTGTAATGGTGTCACAGCGAATAGCATAGACTTTGTACGGAGGTGCGTAGATGGTGGCGAGAAGTAAAACGAAGACTATCAGGAAAGCACTCGAGGCGGGCCAATTGTTTGTCACTGCCAAAACCGGCTATCGGCGATTCATTTACGCCTCTTGCCCAAATGATGGCAATGCCAGTCCTGTCTGTAGGCAAGAGAGATCCGGGCAGGCATTTACAAGGCTTCTATTCCGCTGCCCTATCTGCGGAACTCAATTCGAAAGTCCCACCGAGTCATTGTTCCTGCGCTAGGAGGCAATTCGTGCCGACGTATGAATACGAAAGCAGTAATTGCAGAATTTGACTTCGTGCCGGGAAGGGTAAAAATTGACTGTTACTGTGACTATACCCTTGACAAAGCGTACCCTTTACCCTCAATACATGTATACCTACAGTTGAACGATGATGCCTATGTTCGTGACTTGGTGAGCTCTGAAGCTGCGATAGGTTCAAGAACCATCTGAACCAGCGGCCTCAATATTGGCTGAAGTGTGCTCCATATTCAGTACTTTTCGATTAACTTACTCGGGAGCACAATGTAGGAGCTTCAGTGAAGTTTTATCGATGGTTTTTGTGATCTAAAGTCTTCCACCGGTTATGGGGTGCAGCATAGTACATCCTATGAGGAGGATACTATGAAAAAGTTTCTCTTTACAACGCTTGTGTCTAACGATTTGGGGCTGCTTACGCGGTCTTTGCCTATTGCTCGCGAGCTCCGAGATCGAGGACATCAGGTAGCCTTTTGCAATCCGGCAAAGGCCCCGAGTAAAGTAATCTCCGATGCTGGTTTTGACAATCTCCATCCTAAATTGTCCTTGCTTGAACTCATGTCAACCAATAGAAGTTTATCAAATTTTTACCGATTTTTACGATCAAAACACCTAAAGCGAGACGTGGGAAACCTAGTGTCATTTTCAAGGAACATGATGCGGTCTAGCACAGCAGAAGTCTGGAATATTGATCATTTCAGTTATCTGTTGGGGTTGGGGATTGAAAACTATGTACGGGCTAGTGTCGATACTCTAATGGAGTTGATAAGTGAGTATGAACCTGATGCTGTGGTGGATTTTTGGAGTCCCATCGCGTGCATAGCGGCAAGGGCCAGTCACAAGCCACTGATTACCGTCATTCAGGCTGATATGCATCCTCAGAGCCGCGGTTTTATCTGGTGGAAAGAACCTCCTCCAGATCTTCCTAACCCAGTCCCGGCCACAAACAAGATAATGGCGAAACTGCAATTGAAACCGATCAGCAAAGTGGGAGAGCTTTTCATTGGAGATAAGACCCTGGTTGTTGGAATGCCGGAAACGGACCCACTTCCTGACACAGCGAACGTTATTTACATCGGAGCGATTTTATGGCAGAGGGCAGGCGAAAAGCTACCTGATTGGGTCGCTAATCTGAGTAAAATGAAGCCCGTGATTTGGCTGTATCCGGGAAATCCACAATACTTTTCTGGGGTCCGCTCCTTTGGCGATTCCGCCGTCGTTATATATGCTTGCATCGAAGCATTAAAGGATGAGGACGTTCAAGTCGTTTTGTCTGCAGGACATCATTCTTTGCCCAAGGACGCGCTTCCTTTACCGTCCAATTTCCGACATGTCTCCTTCGTTCCGGGCTTGGCTATGGCAGAAAGGAGTGATCTGCTGATTCATCACGGTGGCTATGGATCATGCCAGACTGGGCTATTTACTGGAACACCCGCCCTAGTCATCCCAACTTTTTCGGAGCGTGAGAGCAATGCTCGTCGGGTCGCTGCAGCAGGAGCGGGCGATTTTGTGTTGCCGACGGCAGATGTCTCGGGAAGGAAGAAACACGTGCAAGCAGCGGAGGTTCGTGAGAAAGTTAATCGTATTTTATCGGACTCATCATTCAGAGAGAATGCCAAGCGAATTAGTGAGAAACTTCGGAGCTATGGCGGTGCATCTTATGCCGCAAGTCTAATAGAGGATTGTGTCTGAAATTTGAAAGAATTCAATGATGCTTATAAATAATCCTCCTGAATCACATGTCACGGTTTTGGAGTACCCTAGCCGGCCATACTTTAGCATTGCAGCGAGGCTCTTGACAAAGAGTACCCTTTTCCCTCAATGTAGCTACACCTACAGTTGGGCGATGATGCCTATGTTTGTCCAATGGTGACCTCTGAAGCTGTGGTAGGTTCAACAAACGTCTGAAGCAGTGACCTCAATATTGGCTGAACTGTGCTCCATAACCACTTGGTATCGGAGTATAGTTGAAACTCAATTGACGGCGGTGATAGGCGGCCAGGAGTCCACTATCCTATTGAATCCTGTAGAATGCCGGATCAAACTCCTGTCTTCCTGCGTATTGCCTTGTGAAGAATTCCGGCACTTTTTTCCACCATTCCATGCGGTCATCAGGCAATTCAATTTCAAGTTCTTCAAATGCTTTAAAGAAACCCTGCTTGCTGGGCGGGCAACCCTTTATTTCCACACAGTGATTTATCAAAGGGTTCTTGCCATTCTTCTTCATCTGACACTGGCCAAAGAGCAGAGTGTGCTTGTGTCCTGGAGTGGGTTCCTGGATCTTACCAGTTAGTATTTCGATATCGTCAAAAGGTTTGTCCCTGTTTTTCGCTGCTAGAATACCCATATTTATGAATACTCCATAATATCCACAATACGTGCAGAGAGTGTTGTCCAGCAGTGGGAACCTTATGCCTCTTATTCCCATGAGTTCAAAGACTAGCGGCATATCGCCAGATTCATTCTGTGGCCACGCGAACTCATGGGGTTTCGTGACTGTCCTGATATCAGTCTCCCCTCTGATGTTGATATCATTCAGGTCTATAGGGCGACCATTGCTTTTGGCTACCATGACCAGATGAGGGACATTTTGCGGGGCAATGCCGAGGATGGTTGCCCCAACCTTATCAGCAGAAAAGAGGTCTTTGGAGGCAATAATGATATCTGCCCGATGCGCTTCACCCCAGAGAGGGCCTTTTTCGAGAGTATAGATACCATCTATGACAGTGAGGGATGTCCGAATCATTTGTGGCAACTTGGAAATATGATAGTCCAGATCAATATTGTAATTTCGATTGTGACATTTCTTTCTGGAGGAGATGTTGAGCACACCCTTCAGATTCTTTATTCCAAGAGACACCACGGCCTGACCATGCGTCTTGAGTACCGGCATATTAACAACATAGTCAGCATCAAGAATATCTGTATTGACCGACAACGTCACGTCACCCACAGTAACCTTTGTGAAGGATCCTTTCTGGACGTCGATTAGCTTCACGCCATATTTTTCCTCAAGCATATCAAGGCCCATACCTTTAACAGCGAGTCGAAATATAGACTCGTTCTCTTTCTCGACATCAATGATGCTTTCCGCAATGGCAATATCCTTAGCCCCTTGTTCCTTCAGAAGGGTCACCATGTCTTCAATCAATCGTGCAGTTGCTATCACGCCATACTTAAGGAATTCCACTCCTTCAAGCCATGCCACCAAGTTGGGCTTGATGACCACCTTTGATCCGCGAGAAACGTCTCCTAGCCCTCCGGCTAGGTCCACCGCTTTCCTTAACGATTCCAAAGGCTTCTCATATTTCACAACCGCAACATCGTACATCGTACCCCCCTCGATGATCCAAGCTCCAGGATATCTGACAAGCTCTTGACCGCGTCGATTGTAATTAGTAGAGGAGCTTCTGTCAATGGCAGCTACTGGGAAGGCAATCGAAATGTAGTCCTTATAGAGCACCCCGATTCTGAGTCATGTCATAACCAAAGCTAGGAGTTATATTCCCCTTCAAGATCAGTTCCGCATTTCATAAATGTCCTTCCATGAAAGTCCAGGCAGAACGATGACAAAACACAATTTCTGCACCTTTGACAAATTATTTCTCGTTAACAATGTAAATCGCTCTATGGTTGATGACCTCCAACTCGACTACCGTTAATATTCCGGCAACTCCGTCTTCCAAAAGCCTACTCCGCACGCCCTTAGCGAATCGCTTCCTAGCCTTCCAGAACTGCCTGTTCATCTTCTTCGGCCATGGCAACTTTAGCCCAGCTTTTTTTGCTTCTCCTTGGACCATGACATTCCATTTGGGGTCTACCGACCTTCCCTCCCAGACTGACAACGTTGTATCTTCTTTTCCTGCTGGTACCCAGATAGCCCCTATTATGAAAACGAGGACTTTCTCAAGTCTTTGGAAGTCTTCTTCCAAGTCGCTAACATCCAAGTCATCCGGGAAGAAGGAGAAACCTAAGAGAACAGGGTTTCTCTTTTCAGGATTGAACCCTTCCAACTTGATTCGATTCGCGAACCTGGACCGATGAACCCATGGGGCAAGTGGTACTCCAAGCCTGTAGTGTCCACCCGGTCTTTGACCGTACTTCGAGCGAAGTGCCAGATATTTCTCGGAATTGACAAAATCCCGAACTTTCTGAGCTCCTTCCTCAAAACTTACAGTCTGAACCCCTTGCTTCGTCAATTGCTGCTTCAATATTTCGTTGATTATCATAACCTTATCACCACTATTGGCCCAGTATCAAGCCTATTCTCGCTCTTCATTCTTCCAGGCTATTCGCAATCCGACAGCCCCCGTCATGGCAGTGAGCAGAGCCACAAAGATAGCCATCAGAAACGCCTCCTTGACACCATCGGAGACAAGCGTACCGAAGAAAGCTACCGTTGTTGAGAACGCACCTATTATGATGGTGTAGGTTTTTGCTGCCTTTCTGCTCATGCTCTCCTCCCTCCTTTCATCCCTCTTTATTGAGGGAAACATATTTTGACAGCAGGTTTTGACAACAGTCTGTCGAGCAAATGGTTCAGGTAGTGTGGTGGGCATTAGGGGCTATTAAAGAGAAGGAGCGGACTACTGAGTGCTCAATAATCCGCTCCAACTTCACTTGCGGGTGATGGGCTGGAGCATTGTCAAGCGGGAATGAAATCCTTGTTATCCGCTTATTTACAAGCCTGAACCCATTTTTAAAGTTCCACGTGCCATCAGCACGGCTGAAAGATAGCAGGTACTTACTATGTTGTCAAGCCCTGTCAGACAAGAGGTTTTAGGCGAATTTCTTCAGGACGAGGTCAGCCAGTTGCTTGCGAAGAGGTGGAATGGGCACATTCATTTCATTTGCTATGCTTCGAGCAATCAAAATGTTGGCGGCGGTGATGATAGTGATGTTATTTTGGCGAGCAAATGCCGCCAGCATGGCATGAATTTCGGGGTCAACCTTCAAATTAAGGCGGTCGGTCGATTTGCAACCACTTGAGTGAAGTTTCATAACCATAGCATTTTCCCATTCAGGATAATGGCAGGATAATCTATTTTGACTTTTTTTGCAAAACAGCATAACGTGAAAACCAGAAAGGGGTATTCTATGCCACTAGGTTTTGGTTTCGGGAAGAAGACTCCTGGCAGGCGGCGCAGGAAAACTCAATCAATAGAGGAAAAAACCAACAAACTGCTCACCAAGAAATATTATGAGGTTATTTCTAGTGATGAAGAAGCTCTGCGGGCTGCCGTGTCCAAGAAGTTTAATGTTGAGTTACCAGTCCCTAATCCCTTAGCGCAGAAGAGACGAGAGATTCAGGGCAGGTATTGGGAGAAGGCTGCCACCATGATTGACAGCAATCCCGAACTGTCTAACCGTATGACTGAATCTCTGGTAGACCAAATTATTGACACCAAAGACAATGTCAGGCAACGGCGCAATTTTGTGGATATACTCTCCGAATTTAAGGGGACAGCCCAACGGCTCGGCTACAAGAACGATGCAGACTTGTTGGGTCTTGTCGCCGCAGCTCTGCAAGCCTTGCCAGAGGTAAATGTTTTTCTCCGCACCATCATGGAGCAGAGAGGACAAGCGCCGCAGACACTACCATCTCAAGTATCAGCGGCGCAGGCTATTCCATGCATACAGCCACCGGAGCTGGAGCTGCAAGTCACAGACGTATGTGTTCTGATGCCCGATGGCAGTGAGCGGAGGATGAGTTCCGCGGAATACGTGGCGTGGAAGCAGGAGCAGGAAGCAGCACGTCAGGCGATGCAGGCTGGGGAGAGCCTTCCAACTGAGTCGGCTGTTCAGAAGCCCCAGCCAGGGGAGGCCGGCGACACCCTGATCAGACCCTAGGCCGACAGCTATGACACCTTTGAAATTGCGTCGTGGAACCCCAATGTGGTGACAAGGTTCGTGAGCCGGACTATGTCAGACCTGAGGAAGCGTTGACCTTCTTTATCTCCTGGCATACAGGGCATTTCGTACTCAGGGCTGAGGGAGAGGCACGACAAGCAAATAGAGAATTTCCTTAGCTTCAGAAAATGCTGAGTCAAAATAAACATTATTATTTTGGTTGCGTAGAGGGTAGGGGGTGGGATGAGGGTGAGTAGTCAATACTTCTGGTGTTTTCGTTGCCCTTCTTTTATCAAGGTTATGTATCTAACGGTGCCTTCTAAATATCAACGCGATGACACTTTCTTGATGGGGCACAGATTGCAGGTATGCCTAACGTAGTCACGTTGTATGAGGATTTCCGTCAAGGACTGCTTTATGATTTTTTCCAAATCTATGAGATGGGCATAAAGTCTGTCCAACTCCTCTTTTCGGTCTCTTGGTGTCTTCAGATAGACATTCATCTGTTCCTTCCAGAGATCGAGTTGTTCCCAGGCGAAAGTAGATCGTATATGGCCCCTGAGACAGGCCCAAACAGGATCAGACTCAGGAGGGTTTTTTACAGTGTAGCCCGGAACAATTTCATTAATTCTCGGTGTTTTCAAGCCACCTCTCAATCCTTTTATAAATGCGCGCACCTCATTGTTCAGATGCTCCTCCTGAGCTCTTTGAACAGTAGGGTCTACATCCACTTTCTCCCGAGCTTTGCTTTCTAGGTACTCGGTTGCTTTGTAGTGACTGAGAATGTCTTCTTTTGATAGATTGCCGACCCTTATTGCTGTCGGAATATCTATTATGGCGCTCTCTACACCAGTTTTATATAATAGCTTATTTGCTTTGTCTCTCAAGTAGGGGTCACCGCAAAGAATTTCAGCCTCTTGGAGAGGTAACTCCTTAAACCAGCGCTCTACTTCGCCCACCGTCAACTTAGCACAGTGCAGCTCTTCGATCACTTCATCTTGCGTGAAATGCAACACACGCAGTATCAGAATAGCTAAGCAGTGAGGTAGAGGAGCTGGCGGTTGTGACTCTTTCATCAAGCACCATCATAGAAAACTTTACGAAACTTTTGAGAACTGACAACCTTCTTTATTTTATGATATTTATAAATATGAGGTAACAATAATACCATACGAATCCATAGTCAAGGGGGCGGAACATGACGGACAAACTTTTACTGACTGTGCGCGAAGCTCAAGATGTTCTCAGCATAGGGCGCTCTAAGCTGTATGAGCTTATCGCTAGTGGTGCACTCCCTGTTGTGCGCATCGGCAGGGCGGTACGCCTACCTGTAAAGGAACTTGAAAAATGGGTGATTGACCAGAAACAAGTAAAAGTCTAGCTAGCGCAGGGGGAATAATGCCAGCCGAATTTGAACTCGCAAAAGGAGTAACCGAAGCGCTGATAACTAGGGGGCGGACTATATGAAAAGGGGCCGAGCTTTGGTTTCCGTGTTTTGCGAATGAGGACCGGGAACCGTCGGCCCATTGGAATCTCGATACAGGCCACTGTGGTGATGATAGGAATACCTTGGATTTATTGATTCCGCCTGAACTTGAGGAGCTCTACACCGAAGACGATGAAAGCGGAAACAGTGAAGATAGTAGTGAAGATTGAACCCGGCGAGCCTACGCCAGCACAGGCGGCGGCATGGCAAGAGCTGTGGGCGAAGCTCCTAAAGGGCCAGAAGGAAGCCCAAAGCGAAGCTAAGAAGGGGCAGAAGTGAGCGGCGATATCTTCGAAATAGCTTTCAAAGTTCACACATTGGGCCGTTGTGTCATTCCTAGCGGCGGGGGGGCTAAGCACAAAGGGGCTCTTGTTAAGTGGGCTCCCTATCAGAAACAGCAATCCACAGAACAAGAGATAAAAGACTGGCAGGAAAAGTATACCCCCCCTTTGTGGGCCATGATTACCGGCACAATCAGCAAAATGTTTACTATTGACTGTGACTCAGAGGAATCAAAAGAGCCTATGGACTCCGTAGGGTTAAAGCCTCACCGCAGAACACCGCGCGGCGGCTACCATTACGACTGTCAACTGCCAGACTTCCGGGTTAAAACAATGGTAGGGCTATTCCCCCATGTGGACATAAGGGGTGAAGGTGGTTACGCAAACTTTATAGGCAGGACACCCGATGGTATTTATACAATCCTACAGTACCCTACTGATTCTAGTCTGATACCCTATGAGCGCCTACCTAAAAAATGGCAAGAACGTATTAGAACGGAATCCCTAAAGTCTGCTGTACCTGTTACGGCAGTGGGTGAGGATACAACAGAACGCATATCTGCGGAAAGTTATATAGACGGGATAGGTAACCGGCTACTTGCACAGTTTATAGAAACTGCCAAGGCGGGTACACGCAATCAAAGGGGATTCGATTTGGCTTGTCAACTGCGCGACAACAAGGTCACCCAAGAGGATGCACCACCTATCATGCTACGTTATGTTATCGCGGTAAGAGACTTGCCGGGGAGAGACGGCCCCTATACCAAAAAAGAGGCTATGGAGCCTGTTGCACAAACCCCTCCTCACAGATGATTTAGAGTGGTAAAATAGAAGCATCTGGAGAAGGGGGCAGAGATGGCGTACAACTTGATTGAATGCAACAGGGAGCAGATGTATCTGATGCCAG
>Ga0315284_10016296_pt1 | contig 10550 bp, 8 predicted proteins | sample YL17G09_16_MG_FD_203696 | JGI IMG/M metagenome (GOLD analysis project Ga0315284, IMG submission 203696) | Sediment microbial communities from Yellowstone Lake, YNP, Wyoming, USA - YL17G09_16 | ecosystem: Environmental > Aquatic > Freshwater > Lake > Sediment | place: USA: Wyoming | collected...
TGAAAACATGGTCGACAACGGGTTTGTCGGAATCATTTTCGGCGGACGGTTCACGGACGGCGACCGCGACATCACCCAGATCGCCACGACCGACCTCCCCGGAACGGTCTTCTACGGCGGGCATCCGGGCGATCGGGCGGGGATGGACGTCAGTTCGGCCGGGGACTTCAATCAGGACGGCTTCGGCGACATCCTCATCGCCGCTCCGGGCGAGGTCCGCCGCGACAGCGCCGGCCGTCAGCGGGTCGGCGTGGTGTACCTCGTTTTCGGCGGAACGCACTTGCAGAACACGACGTGGAATCTGTCCGACCCCGAACGGGGCGTCGGCTCGCCGGAGCTGCCGGGCGTTGTCTTCCTGAGTCCGTTCGTCAAAGGCCGACCCAATGAGGCCGCTCCGACCACCGTCGGCTTCATCGGCGATATCAACCATGACGGGTTCGGCGACATCCTCATCGGCAACCCCAAGGCCGACTTCATCGACCTCAGCTTCCCCCAGGGACCCGACGCCCCCGGCTCCGACCCCGCCGCCGGTCGCCGCAGTAATGCCGGGAACGCCTACATCGTTTATGGGAACAACTTCGGCAGCAACCGGGCGTCGCCGTAATCGGGGTGAACCCGCCGAGGCGGGACCCGCCGGATGAATCCGGCGGCTCGGGCGGGGATCCGTTCCCGCCGAACCGGTCCCTCTTCCCCGGCGTAGTATGCTCAACCTTCGCCCACGGATGTTTCGTAGGGAGCGTACGGTATGGCCCATGCCCACATGAAGGAAATCGAAGCCGAAACCCTGAAGGCCAGCGGGCTGCTCATCGGCACGCTCATGGGCGGAATGCTCGTGGTCAGTTCCTTCGTGGTCGATTTTCCGTGGGTGGCCAGGACGCTCTTCCAGCACGAAACTGCGGTCGGATCAGGCGGCCGTCTCCACACGCCCTACTCCGATGTGATTGCCCTGTGCGGCGCCGTCCTTCTCGGGGCGCCGTTGGTATGGCACGCCCTCAAGTGCCTCGCCCACGGCCACACCCACATGGAGGAACTTGTCGCCCTGGCCGTCGTCGCCGCCATCGCCCTCGGCGAGTACCAGGAAGCCGGGATCATCGCCTTCTTCATGGTCATTTCCAACCTCATCGAAACGCGGACCGCGCTCGGCGCCCGGGCCTCGATCGAGTTGCTGCTTCGTCTGACGCCGGACAAGGCCCATCGCCTTCGGACTGACGGGTCCGAGGAGTTGGTCGAAGCCAAGGTGCTTCACGCCGGGGAATTGATCCGCGTGCGGCCCGGCGACAACATCCCCGCCGACGGCGAGGTCGTCTCCGGCGAATCCACCGTCAATCAGGCGAACATCACCGGTGAGTCGCTGCCGGTGGACAAGGCCGTCGGGCACGAGGTCTTCAGCGGCACCAACAACCTCACCGGCATGTTGGACATCCGCGTCACCAAAGCGGGCAGCGACACCACGTTGGGCCGCGTGCAACGCCTCATCCTCGACGCGGAAAAGACCCGCATCCCGCTCATGCGACTGATCGACCGCTACGCCGGCTGGTACACCCCGACCATCTGCATGTTGGCTGCCGTCGTATGGTTTTTCTCGGAGGACAAGGAAGTCGGCGTGCGCAAGGCGATCACCATGCTCATCATCGCCTGCCCCTGCGCCCTGGTCCTTGCGACCCCGACGGCCATGGTCGCGGCCCTCAGTTGCGCCGCCCGGCTGGGAATCCTCATCAAGAACGTGGTTCAACTGGAGTTCGCCCGCTCCCTCACCGCCGTGATCTTCGACAAGACCGGCACGTTGACCACGGGCGAACTGTCCGTCTCCCAAATGAAACCGGCCCCGGGCGTGGACGGCGCGGACCTGTTGTGGGCCGCGGCATCGGCGGAACAAATGAGCAAGCACCCGGCGGCCCTCGCCCTCACCGCCGTCGCCCGCAAGGCGAAGATCGAACTCGCCCATCCCAACAACTTCAACGAGACCGCCGGTCGCGGTGTCGCGGCCCAGGTCGGTGGCGACTCCATTCTCGTGGGGCGCAGTCTGTGGCTAACCGACCAGGGCGTGGACATGAGCCTCACGAGCCACCCCGACTACGCCGAACCGGAGGGCGTGAGCATGTTGTACGTCGCCCGCAACGGTAAGTGCCTGGGCTGGATCGGGTTGGAGGATCGCACGCGGAGCGAGGCCCGCTCGGCCATCGAAGAACTCCGTAAGCTGCGCATCCGCAACATCTCCATGGTCACCGGCGACAAGTGGTCCGTCGCCCGCCGTGTCGGTGCCGAGATGGGCTGCACCGAGGTCCAGGCCGAGGTTCTGCCGGAGGAAAAGCTGCAACTGGTGGACGATTTGCGCCGCCGCGGTCACAAGGTGGCCGTGGTGGGCGACGGCGTCAACGACGCCCCCATGCTCGCCGCCAGCGATTTAGGAATCGCCATGGGAGCGGCGGGCAGCGACGTGGCCATCAACTCCGCCTCCATCGCCCTGATGAACAATGATCTTTCGCGTCTGCCCTTCTTGATTCGTCTATCCCGCGCCACGACCAAGGTCGTCTGGCAGAACATCCTCTTCGGCGTGGCCTTCATCGTAGTGACCATGACCCTGGCCATCTGGGGCCCGCTGACGCCCATCACCGCCGCCGTCGCTCACACCATCGCCACGGCCGTGGTCATCTTCAACAGCGCCCGCCTCGTCCGCTACGGCGAAGAGCGCGCCACCGAACTGGAAAGCTACCTCGGCCCCTTCCCCGCCCAACCCGCCGTAGCCGCGTAACCGACCGCGCGCATCTTGCCCGCGGGATCAATTCGCCGCCCCAGCGCGGGCGACAGAACCCCCTCTATGTAACCCGGTCAAGAGGGCCTGGAGGGGGATTTCGTGCGTGTAGCCCGGGTTTCGTGGGTCGCGTCACTTCAGTCTTACAAGGTTTGCCCTCACCGGCTCTTCGGTATCAAAGCTCGTCGGACGCCCTGAATTGGACCGCTCGTTTATGGCGGCGGAATGTTCTCCCAATCGCGGGCATCGACTCCGTATTGAGAGATGTGACGCGAATTCGTCGTCACCACGACAGCGCCAAGCTTCTTGGCTTGGGCGGCGACAAGAACATCCCAATCGACGTCACGTTCTGGCCCGGTGGAATAGCCGCCTTTCCTGGCGTTTGACCAGAATCGCGCGCCTTCGTGCAGTACATCTTGGGAGATGGGGTAAACTCCGAGCAATCTGCAAAGCAGGTCCAAACGGGCGAGTGCCTTAGGTTCATTAGGGTGCCGGTCCAGCTTCCACAGATAGCCGCGTCGGGCCTCGTAGTCGGCTGCGGCGGAAACGATTACTTCAAGGTCGCCTCCTGCTTGGGCGTGGGCGAGCCATGCTCGCAGCCACAACTTGACCTCGCGATACCGCGTCGGGTGGCAGAGCCGCATCAGGACGTTTGTGTCAAGAAGAAGCCGCATCACTCCTCAGGGAAGTGCCTGGGAGCCGATTCTCTCAGAGCTTGTTCGATGAGCGGACCAACGCAGGAATCGAAATCGGGCGGCTCGCTCTCCCACTCATCAAGCAATGCGGAAACACGCGCGTAGCGCTCTCGGCGATCATCAACATCCCCATCGGGGTCAGACGCCGCGTGCAGTCCCGATTGAGCCTCCAACGAGTCATTCATCGTCTCGCGCCCGAAAACGTTGCACCAACTGTTCGCCGAATCGAATTCACCTGATGGAACCGGACGGAGGCTGCATGAATAGGTAACCATCGTCTGAAGCAAGTCTGCAGTCAGCTTCGGAACCTCTTTAATCAAACCATGGACGTATTGATTCCTCAACCAACCGAATAGGCCCGCACCTTCTGGCAATTGAATGTAGGTGTCTTGTTTCTTCGGCGAAAAGACAATTTGAATGGTGGGCCGTACGTCAAATGTTAACGACTCCGAGAAGATCAGGCCGAACTGGTCGGGAGCAACAGCTTCCCCCGTGAGAGCAGAATTCTGGACCTTGGCCACTTCCAGCCAAGCCGACACACCAATTGGTCTGCCCTGCCTCGTGGCGCAAGTGGAATCAAGCCCGCGAGGATCAAGAAGCGTTTCAGCCATTTCTGAGCTACCGGGGTTCGGGAAAATAATATCGGAGGATCACGTCAACTTCCGCGGCGACGGCCGCCAAGAAGCGTATGATCTCGTCGTTCTGAAAGCTCTTATCGGCTACTGTTTCAGCAAGAGTGTTTATGTCCTGCTCAAACAGCACAATCGGCTTCTGTGCGGCCTCGCCCGCAAGCACTCCGGTCTTGTTTCGCACCCACGAATTGACCTGAAACTCCCCTGCAAGGAGGAACTTCTTGTGGGCGTGCAATTCGAAATTCTCCGGGCGATTCAGGGGCTTTTCGTCCCACTTCGTTTGGCAAAAGTGGCGTGCCAGAAATTTTCCGGGCTCCTCTTGCTCGGCAAATCGCGTTGCAAGGCCTGCAGCGCGCGCGATTCGTGTGCCGAGTACGTTGGTGTACTGAATCAGAATATCTCCCGCCTTCTGGAAAAACTCGCCAAGTTGCAGCTTCGTCTGGGTCGATTTCGTACGAGCCCAAATGACATCGCCCCTCACTGGCGATAACTGGCACTTCCACTCATGGGACGCGCTTTCAAGAATGACGCGAGGGATCTCGAAAGGCGCGTCCTCCGGAACCGGCAGGACCGTTGGGTTCGCGTCAAAAAGGGCCTCTTGCTGCGGGTAGAACAGCTTGAGGATCTTGGCAACCGAGAACCCCCCATCAGGCGTAAAAACAGAAGCTTGGCACGAGGCAAGCTCGAAGCCGGATGCCGTAAGCTGTTGCATCTAGGTTCTCCCTATCCTGTCGAACCTAGAGTTTAGCGGCCGAGGAGAGCTTGCACAAGTGAAGCCCTGGATGCGTCCGAAAGCGTCAGCGCGACATAACGCCGCTTCTGGCCCGTCCGCGGGCTGACCAGCCTACGAAGGGCCTATCCGGATGACGCCCGACCCGTGCGCCGGGACTTGTCCCCGCCCTCGGCAACTCGTAATCCGCCCGTTCGAGACTCAGGGCAAGGTCCGGAAGGGCCCGCCCGCTCGCCGCCCACCGCACGCCTGTCGTAGAGGACGGTTTGCTTGCGAAGACCGGCGGCAACCGGTATCCATCCGCCTATGAAATGGACCGAATACTTCATTCCGACGGCCAAAGAGTCGCCCGCGGACGCGACCGTGCCTTCGCATCAGTTGATGATCCGCGCCGGGCTGATCCGGCAGGTCGTCGCCGGGGCGTACACCTATCTTCCCCTTGGCTACCGCTGCCTGCGGAAGATCGAAGCCATCGTCCGCGAGGAGATGAACCGCGCCGGGGCGATCGAGCTGCACATGCCGGCCATGCACCCCATCGAGTGGTGGGAGCAGACCGGCCGCGTGGCCGCGATGGGCGAAGTGCTCATCCGCCTCGGCGGAAGCGGCGACGACTGGCGCTCGCGAACCGTGCTGGGTCCGACGCATGAGGAGGTCATCACCGAGATCGCCCGTGCGTACTTGAACAGCTACAAGCAGCTCCCCGTCAACTTCTACCAGATTCAAACCAAGTTCCGCGGCGAGGCCAGGCCGAAAAGCGGCGTGCTCCGCACCCGCGAATTCCTGATGAAAGACGCCTACTCCTTTCATTCGCACAAGGAAGGTCCGGGCGGACTCGACGAGGGTTACCGGAGAATGTACGACGCGTACTGCGCGATCTTCGGCCGCTGCGGCCTGCCCTACATCGTGGTGGAGGCCGAGTCCGGTCCCATCGGCGGCGACGCCTCCCACGAGTTCATGGTCCCCACCGACGCGGGGGAGGATTACCTGGTGCAGTCCGAGGACGGCTCGTATGCGGCCAACCTCGAACGTGCCGCGGTGGCGCCGCTACCCGACTCGCACGACGGCGGCAACGCGCCGCTGCGCGAAGTGCACACACCGGGCTTCAGGACGATCGACGAAGTGTCGGGCTTTTTGAAGTGCGAGCCGCGGAAGATGATTAAAACGATCATTTACGAGGCCGACGGCTCGCCGCTGGTCGCTCTGGTCCGAGGCGACCACGAGGTCAACGAGGCCAAGCTCGGCCGATTCGCAGGTGTCGGACGAGTGACACCCGCCGGCCCCGATTTGATCCGCAAGCTGACCGGCGCGGAAGTCGGATTCGCCGGTCCGGTCGGGCTCAAGGCCCGGGTCATCGCCGACCAAGCGGTGACCGTGATGCACGACGCCGTCACGGGGGCGAACAAGACCGATTACCATGTGACGGGCGTCAACCCCGGCCGGGATTTCGTAGTCAAAGAGTCGGGCGACATCCGTAGGGCCGTCGAGGGCGACCTCGCGCCCAACGGTTCGCCGCTTACGTTCAAGAAGTGCATCGAGGTCGGCCACGTGTTTAAGCTCGGGACCAAATACTCCGAGGCCATGCAGGCGACGTGTCTCGACGCCGACGGCAAGGCCAGACCCTTCATCATGGGCTGTTACGGCATCGGCCTGAATCGCATCATGGCCGCCGCCATCGAAGCCTACCACGACGACAAAGGCATCTCCTGGCCGATGAGCATCGCCCCGCTCCACGTCGTCGTCTGCGCCCTCGACATCCGCGAGGAGGCGGTCACGTCGCTCTCCAAAAAACTGCACGATGAACTGGAGGCCGCGGGCGTGGACGTGATCCTCGACGACCGCGACGCGCGTCCGGGCTTCAAGTTCAAGGATGCCGAGCTGATCGGCTTCCCCATCCGCATCACCGTCGGCAAAAAGGGCCTGGCGGAGGGCGTGGTTGAGTTGCAAATACGCCGCACCGGCGAAACTCAAAAAGTCGCGCCCGACCAGATCGTCCCCGCCGTCCGCCGCGTTGTCGACGCCGCGCTCCACGCTGAACGGACCTGACGATCAGAACCCGGAGTCCCGGCGCGCCGGGAGAGCGGTCCATCCGAGCCGCGACCGTCAGGGAGCGGGCAATGAAGCGCCACCCTTCGTGGGTCGCGCGGCTCGTCGTGCCAACTCCGTGTCACCTTCATCGCCCACAGCCCCACTGCTCAAGAGCAGTGGCACACCCGTCGTAAACAGTGCCACCCCGGCCGGAAACTCGCACGATGCCCGGCTCAATGAAGGAGAAAGGGATCAAACTCCCGACGGCCAAAGCCAGCCGAAAGTCACGCCTGTTACGAGCCCGTACACCACGCCGTCAGAAACGAACTTGAGCGTAATGGGCTACTTCTGCCCCTTCCAGATGGAGTCCGGAAGGGCGCCCATCGCGCAGCCCAGGATCGCCGCCGCGCCCGTCAGATGAAAGACCGGCGCAAATCCCGCGCCGCGGTGCAGACCTACCGCCGCCACATGGGCGACAACCACGCCGATCAGAATCGAGTAAAGGAACCAGAGCATGAGATTCTTCCCCATGGCGATCGGGCCGCTCGGTATGACGGACAGGAACCCCACCGGGCCGAGCTTGCACTTCTCGATCATCACCGGCGAGCCCATGTCCTTCATCGATGCCGCGCACGGGAACATGTAGCTGCCCGGCCGGACCCCTTGGGCACGCATCTCCGCAAGGATTTTCTCTTCGCCCGGCAGCTTTCCGCAGTCGCCCTTGTGGATCGGAATCACCATGTGAAAGATGCTGCTCACCACGAACACGAACACCGCCGAAAGCGGGATCGGCCACCAAAGTTCTGTCAAAGAAACCATAGCTGTTGAAGTCGTTTGGGGCGCAAGTCCAGGCGGCGGCCTGAAGAAGGGTCGGGGGACTCTGCCGTCCAGCAGGGAACGTACAGGGTAGTTCAGAGTGGGACCGCGCTTCCTTCGCTACGCTCTAGGGCAAGGTTCGACCGTTCGCACCCGGATCGGGACCGACCGATCACCGCCTCGGACCGAACCTCAACCGGGTGCAGCCGCGAATTCGCCGCTGTCGTCTGTTAGTCGGACAGACTCCTAGCGGCGGCGCCGCGCGAAGGAAAGCGCAACCAAGCCGGCTGCCGTCAGGCCGATCGGGAACTGCACGCTCTGCCCGCACAGATTGACCGTCACCGGGGACGGGGTCGGTTCTGGCGCGGGCGCGGGAGCACACACCGCCGGGTCGTCCCAGAACTGACAGGCATCGCAGGCCACATTGGAAAAATCCGAGGGCGACTTGTTCGTCTCGGTGGGTTGGCCAGTGAACCCGTTGACGTTGACGACCTTGCCGGTGAGCGACATCCACCAGACCGTGCGCTTGCCGTCGCCGTCGGCGGCGAAGCCGATCGCGCCGGCCGGATTACCCTCGAAGGTCACGAATCCGTCGGCGTCGACGAGGGCATCCTGTAGGGTCACATCGGTGCCCGTGACGATGCGTAATTGGCCCGTGGCCGTGAGCAGCACAAGCTGAGTGTTGTCGGCATTGATGACGTCGCAGGATGAAGACGAGGCCGAGTCCAGGAAAAGCTGCCAGGGCTTGGTCGATGTTTGAGCCGGCGCCGGTGCGACGGCAAGGAGCATCGTCGAGACCACGATCGTCAAGTGCTTGAGCATCCACATTTCTCCCATGGGGACAAGCACGGGTGGTTACCACCGTCGACGCGACAGGCGCAGCGAGACCAGCAGGCCGAGGGTCATCGCCAGGGTCAGGCCGGAAAAACCGCCGCAGGTGATGGAGACCGGAGTCGGCGCCACCACGACGATCTCGCATCCATGCACATCGACATCGGCGTGCAATGAGGTTCCGGGACAGTCGTCGATGCAGTTGTCCACCCCGTCCGCATCGTCATCGAGTTGGCTGCACGAGCATCCGCCGGCGTCGGCCGGCTCGTCGGGCGGCGTGAGCGGGCAGTCGTCGGTGCAGTCGTCAACGCCGTCGGCGTCGGAGTCCACCTCAAAGCACGCGCAGCCGCCGTCGTCGACGAACTCGCCGAGCGGGGTATCCGGGCAGTCATCCACGCAATCGTCCACGCCGTCCGCATCCGTGTCCGTCTGGCTGCACGAACAGCCATCGATGTCGACGGGCTCGTCGGGCGGGGTGTCCGGACAGGCGTCGACGACGTCGGTGATCCCGTCGCCGTCCTGGTCACCCACGCAATCCGCCGGGTCGTCCCACAGCTCGCAGGCGTCGCAGGGGACGCCGTGGAAATCGGAGGGAAGGAGGTCCGTTGTCGACGGCTCGCCGGTGAAGAGGTCCACCTCGACCACGGTTCCGTTGAGCGACGTCCACCAGAGCGTGCGCAGGCCGTCGCCGTCCTCGGCGAAGTCGATCACTCCAACCGGAAGCCCGCCGAAGAACACAAAGCCGTCCGCGTCCACGAACGTAGCGGTCAGGACCAAGTCGGTGCCGGTGATGATGACAAGCTGCCCGGTGTCGCTAAGCACGACCAGCTCGGCGTTGGAAGCGTTCACGGCGTCACAAGTCGAGGCCGAGTTCGGATCGTCAAAAATGTCCCACGGCACGGCGTTCGCAAGGCGGTTCGAACCCATGCCCACAAGGAATAGGACCGCCGCAAACCGGATTGTGCTTACCCAAGTCGATCGCATCTCAATTCCCTTTCTTTCGTTGACGCTCGTGTCCCCGCACCGCGTGGCCGGCAACACCCTCGGTGACCGCTCCCAGGGCCGGGAGTATCGCATAGACCGGACAACTACGCCAGGGTAGGGTGGGTTAGAAGCTCGGCGACGGATGCATCCCGTTTGGGGTGGCGAAAACGCCCACGGGATGTCATTCTGAGCGCAGCGAAGAATCTCCTTACGCGTCTGGATGCTTCGCTCCGCTCAGCATGACACGAAACGATTACCCCCGCCACTCTTAATGGGATGCGCCCCTCGGCGACCGGCGTCACCGGCGTAGGTTGCCGGTGTCGGCACGACGGGTCGTGACCCGCGGGAGGAGATAGTTTTCCCCTTCAAAGAGGGTTACCTCGCCCGAAACCGTGAAGACGACACCGCCGCTGCGGTGTTGGGATTCCTTGACCATCCGTTCGACGCCCTGGTTGGGGAGTAGTCGTAGCGCCGGGTCCGCGCGCTCGGGGCGGTCGGAGTCGGACACGAACGTCCACCACGACCCCTGTCGGACCAACCTCCCCACGCGGTTGACCACCGGCGAGCCGTCCAAGAGGCCCGACGGCGCGTATCCCGCGGACCGCTCGCGCCCGCTTTCCTCAAGCCCTGCGCCTGGGCTGGGGAGAACGACTCCCTTCGGTTGTTGCGCTTGCAGTGCGGCGAGCACGTCCGCCGCCGAAGCATCAGGCCGCGGTCGCACCGGAAGCGCGGCGGCCTCACCGGTTCCCCCGGCTGTACGCGGCGGTCCCGTTGAACCGGTCGGCTCGACGGCGCCGGCGGCGCGCAAGGCGGACGTCGGAAGCAGGAAGTTTTCCCCTTCAAAAACGGTCAACTCCCCGGAGACGGTGAAGCGGATCGGGGCGGAGGCGCCGCGGAGCGTCCGCACCATGACCTCCAAGTTCGCATTGGGAAGCAGCTTGGTCGGCGGAAGCGATTCGTCGGAGTCCGAGGTGAAAATCCACCACTGCCCCTCGTGCGCGAGCCGACCGGTGCGGCTGACCACGGACGATCCCTCCGGCAGGAGCAGCCGGTCCGACGGCGTGGCATTGGACGGCACTGCGTCC
>Ga0315284_10016297_pt1 | contig 10549 bp, 12 predicted proteins | sample YL17G09_16_MG_FD_203696 | JGI IMG/M metagenome (GOLD analysis project Ga0315284, IMG submission 203696) | Sediment microbial communities from Yellowstone Lake, YNP, Wyoming, USA - YL17G09_16 | ecosystem: Environmental > Aquatic > Freshwater > Lake > Sediment | place: USA: Wyoming | collected...
ATTCCGGCAGACTCCTGGAATGGGATCCTGCGGCGCCACGGACGGGTCGCGCCGTTGGCGTCATTGCCCGTAGCTTCCGGCAGGCCGGCCGCCATCTCCTCGTCTTCCTCCGCGCCCTTCGGATCGAATAACCGTAGCGCGTCCTACCTCTCGCCATCCCTCATCTCTCTTGTACTTCGCCATCACGCCCTCAGGCAATGCCGTGTGCACGCGCCGCCGCGTCCTATCTGCGCCGAACTCAGCCGATCACGCGTTGGGGTCCGGGGGCTTCCCTTCCTCGACGGCGTGGAGTCGGAGGAAGAGCCACATGACGAGGAGCGCGGCGACCGCCCCGACGCCGACCCACAGAGCGCGTATCGGGACGATCAGGTCACCGAAGACCACCGTGACCAAGAGAACGCCGATCATCGGCGCCCACCCCCACTTCGTGAGCACCGACCGTCCGCCGCACTTCGTACAGCGATAGCCCATCAAGCCTGAGTAGAGGAGCAAGTGAAGGGGGTTGGCGACGGTACGGCAATACGGGCAACGCGTCATCGGTCTCCTTTCCTTGTCGTCCTGGAGAGGACTCTTTCAGGCTACACGCAGGCCGCCGCGACGTCCACGAGAAGGAACCTTGGTTGCGCGAGCTAAGGCGGCGTCAGGAGTAGAGGTCTGGATTCCGGAACGGGATGAGAGCCAACGTGACGGCGTGCTGATAGAGGGCTGCGCGGTCGATTGCGCCGCCGGTGAGGAGGCCGACGGCTCCGCCCTCACGCTTGGAGTCCGTGCAGCCGAACACGCGGTCGTCGGCCTCGCCGAGCTCGACGCCGCCACGGACGAGGCGCGCGACCGCTTCGGGAAGGAAGAACGTGCCCGTCCTCGCCTGTCCCGTGCGGTCGCAGGACCGCACAACGACCCACGCGTAGGCGGCCAATCGCTCGTCCATGTCGGCGACGCCGCCCTCGATGCCCACCCAGAAGTCGGCGTCAGGCGACGCGGCCATGGCGCGAGCGGCGCGAGCTTCGGCTCCGCGGAGAGTCTCGGCGTCGGTGCGGGGCTGGTCGCCCACACCCGATGGAACGTCGAGGCCGCTCACACGGAAGATCGCATCGGGGAAAGCATCTTGGAAGCCCCCGAGCGCCGCGCGGATCTTGACCGGATTCGTGGAGGCCACGACGATGCGGCGTTCGCTTGGCGGCTTCACGCTCACCTCTTCCAGAACCCGAATTCCCTCTCGAAGCACGTGCCGTCGATCTCGGACACCATCTGCTGGATTGCCGTCTGGGCATCGCCTACGGCAAGGTTGTACACTGAGGGGCCGATCTCCTTGAGCGCGAAGTCGAGGAGGAGCGACGCCTTCAGATGGCCGATGTCCTGCTCGAGGTGCTCGGCGAAGTAGCGCTGAATCGAGGCTATGAGCCGCTCGCGCGTCGCCTTGTCGAGCTCGATCGCCACAGACCTACTCCGTGCGGCTGGTGATCTCGATCAGGTGGTAGCCGAACTTCGTCTGCACCGGGCCGTGAACGACTCCGACGGCGTCGTGGAAGACGACGTGGTCGAACTCCGGCACCATCTGCCCCGGTCCGAATCCTCCAAGGTCGCCGCCAGACGAACCGGAAGGGCACTTGGAATGAACCTCGGCCAGCGCGGCGAAGTCCGCGCCGCCTTCGACTTCTCTCAGCAGGCTCTCCGCCTCTTCCACCGTGTCCACGAGAATGTGCCGCGCCGTCGCCTTGGCCATGTCCGCCTCCCTCTTCTGAAGCGTCAACGATACCCGACCTCGGGAGCATCGGCATTCGTGTCTGCGGCGTGTAGCTTGTGGCAAGTAGCTTACAGGAGGGAACGGCTCGGAGCGGCGTACTGCACCTGCGCACAGCCACCGGCCATGGGACGTCGAGCTACGGATTGACTCTCGACCGCCGGCGGCCAGGATAGCTCCACGTGAGGTGTCGATGAGACGAGCGGGTCTTGTTGTCACGTTGACGGTGAGTCTCGTCCTCCTGTTCGCGCCGATCGCGCCGGCAACCGAGGGAGACGCGCCGCCCGCCCCTCCGGACCTCTCCGACCTGTGGCCCTTAACCTTAAGTCCCCGGCTGCGTCTAGTCTTGATCCCTCGAACACGCTAGGCTGGATCGTAGAGTAACAAGGGGAGTGGAGGTAGCTATGCGGCTCGCGCTGGGAATGCTCGTGCTCATCACACTTGCGGCCGTTAGTTTCGTCAACGTCCATCAAGGAGAGCCCTTGACCATCAAAGACGTCGATGTGGCGAGGTACATGGGGATGTGGTACGCGGTGGCCAGCATTCCGACGACGTTCGAGAAGGGCTGCGTCCAGGGAACGACGGCCTACTACCGTCTGTTGCCCAACGGCCGGGTTGAGGTGACCAACACCTGCTACGACGCAGCCGGCAAGGCCTCTCGGGTGGTTGGACGGGCGTGGATTCCCGATCCGTCGGAGAGCGGCAAGCTCAAGGTGAGTTTCGTGCGTCTGCTCGGAATCTGGCTCTTCCCGGCGGACTACTGGATCCTTGACCTCGCCGCCGACTACAGCTACGCCGTCGTCGGGCATCCCGAGCAGAAGTTCGGTTGGATCCTGAGCCGCACGCCCACTCTCCCGGACGATGTGCTGGCCGGAATCTACGGCCGGCTTGAGCAGAAGGGATATCGGCGCGACCAGTTTGTGCCGATCGACCAGACGATGCATCTGTCCAAGCGCCTGATACCGGCCGGCGGCTGACGCGCTGCAAGGCAACGACGAGCAGGGCCACAGCGGCGGCGGGCGCTCCGCCTCTCCTCCGCGGAACGGTACGAGAGACTCGCTGAGTGTCCGTCAACATCGCTTGCTATCGCGTACGGAGCGCCCTCCCAGGCAGCCGGCCACCGTCTTGAGGGTCGTTGCGTGGATCGGCCGCCGGCGATACCGTAGACGCGTTGGAGGGTGAGCACGATGAAGCTGCTTGAGAACAAGATTGGCCTCGTCTTCGGCCTCGCGAACGACCGCAGCATCGCCTGGCACATCGCGCGGAACGCGATCGAACACGGCGCGGCCTGCGGATTCCCGTACCTCCCAGGAGACAAGATGGAACGGCGTGTCCGTAAGACGCTCGAGGACGGAGGCGTGGCCGCCCCGTGGCTTCACCCGTGCGACGTCTCACGTGATGACGACCTGGACTCCCTGTTCTCCGCTGCGGCGAAGCACTTCGGACGCCTCGACTTTGTCGTGCACTCGATCGCGTACGCCGATCGCGAGGTCCTCCAGCCGGGCAAGTTCGCTGGGACGTCTCGCTCCGCGTTCGCGCAAGCGCTCGATATCTCCGTCTACTCCCTCCTCGCGGTCGCGCGTCGCGCACAGCCACTGATGACAGACGGGGGTTCGATCCTCACGCTCAGTTACTACGGGGCGGAGAAAGCGGCGCTGGGCTACAACGTCATGGGTGTCGCCAAGGCAGCGCTCGAATCGGCCGTCCGATACCTGGCGGTGGACTTCGGGCCGTGTGGGATTCGCGTCAACAGCCTTTCTGCTGGGCCATGCCGCACGTTGTCGGCGATGGCCGTCGGCGGCATCGACGACATCCTGACGAGGGTGGAAGCGGTCGCGCCGTTGCGTCGGAACATCGAGACGGACGAGGTCGGGAAGGCGGCCGTCTACCTCTTGTCCGAGCTGTCCTCCGGCGTGACGGGCGAGACCCATCACGTCGATGCTGGCTACAGCGCCATCGTCACGTAGCTTGACATAGCCCCGGCCCTATGCAGGCTGAACCGAGACGGGGGACCCCATGCCCGGGAACGGGCCGGAGCAGTCAGACCCTTCTGCGAGGACTGCCGGAGCTAGGCGCCGTGTGCGCGCGGCGCGGCACGGTGGCGGCTCACGTAGAGCGCTCCGGATGGGCGCGGTGCGGTAGCGGCGGGCTGACGGAACGAGCGCGGCAGAGCCGCAGCCGGCGCCCTTGTCGCGAACTGCGTTTCCGGCTCGAACGTCCCGTAGTCGAAGTCCGCCAGACGGCGGCGCTCGATTCGTGCGCCGACGGCGCGGTCGATGTCGCGGATCATGAGACCGTCGGCGGGAGAGGCCAGCGTGAACGCTTCTCCGACCTGGTCTGCCCGGCCCGTGCGGCCGATGCGGTGCGTGTACGCGTCCACCGTATTGGGGACGTCGATGTTGATCACGTGCGTGATCCCCGTGACATCGATCCCGCGTGCGGCGACATCCGTCGCAACCAGAATGTCATAGCGGCGGCCGCGGAATCCATCGATGGCGGCCTGGCGCTGGGCTTGCGACATGTTCCCCTGCAGGGCAGCTGCGCGGTGTCCCGCTTTGGCCAGGATCAACGCGAGATTGCGGGCTCGGTGCTTGGTCCTCGTGAAGATCAGGACGCGTCCGGTCGCCGTCCGCTTGAGGAGGGCGAGGAGAAGGTTCGTCTTCTGGGTCTCCGGGACGGGGTACAGCGCGTGCGACACCGTCTTCGCCGGGGCGATGGGGTCGACCTGAACCGTCGTCGGATCGTGGAGAATGCTCTGGGCGAGGCCGCGGATGTCGTTGGGCATCGTGGCGCAGAAGAAGAGCGTCTGCCGGCGTGCGGGGACATGTCGAAGTATGCGGCGAATGTCGGGCAGGAACCCCATGTCGCACATGCGGTCCGCCTCGTCGAGCACCAGCACCTCAACGTGCGAGAGATCGATGGTGCCATCGTCAATGTGGTCGAGGAGTCGGCCCGGGCAGGCGATGACGATGTCCGCGCCCCGCCGCAGGGCGGCCAACTGCGGCCGCTTACTCACTCCGCCGTAGATCGTGACGCTACGCACCTTCGTGTGTCGTCCGAACGCGACCGTCGCCTGATGAATCTGCTCGGCCAGCTCGCGCGTTGGCGCAAGGATCAACGCGCGGATGCCGCCCGGCTGGCCGCGAACGAGGCGGTCGAGAATGGGGAGCATGAACGCTGCCGTTTTGCCTGTTCCTGTCTGCGCTAGGCCGAGAACGTCCCGCCGCGCGAGGACGACCGGGATGGCTTGCTCTTGGATGGGGGTCGGGGCCTGATACTCAACGCCGGAAACAACGTGTGGGTGAAGCGAGAAATGCTCGAAACTCACTGAAAGTCCTCCTTGGACTATTGAGCCAAGTCGCACTCTCAGCTCGTGATGCTTTGCAATCTTTGCGGTTGACGTATGCGATCCAGTTGCTAGCGTGATATTGGTGGGGAGTGTACCCGCTCCGCGCGAGCTTATCCAGCGGCGATCGGCTCTTGCGGCGCCACCGGCTCGGGAACTCCATCCAGGACAGTTGTTTCGCGCGTGATGTGGAACGGTGCTCAACGTGGCAGCCTTGGCGAAGGCGCGACGTCTCTCCGAAGCGTCGGCACAGACTCTTCATTTCTTGGATGTCTCCGAGGATCGAGGATAGGATGAGTGTCGCTGCGTGGGCCTCGGTGGCTCGGCAGCGTCCTCAAAACAGAAAGGGGGAAACGATGCAACTCTGGGCGTGGGCTCTCATCGTCGCTGTCGTACTCATCTTCCTCTCCGGGATCCGGATCGTGCGTCCGACGCACCGCGCTCTGATCGAGCGGCTCGGCAAGTATCAGCGCTTCGGCCAGGCCGGGTTCCATTGGGTGATGCCGGCGATCGATCGCCTGATTCAGATCAACGTGACGGAGCAGATGGTCGATGCGCAGCCGCAAGAGATTATTACCAACGACAACCTGAACGCGCGCGTCGACGCTCAGGTCTACTTCAAGGTCAAGAACGACGAAGAGAGCGTCAAGAACTCGCAGTACAACGTCAATAGCTACCAGATCCAGATCGTGAACCTCGCGCGCACGACGCTGCGCAACATCATCGGGACCCTCACGTTGAAGTCGGCGAACAGCGAACGAGACAGGATCAACAACGAACTCCTGTCCACGCTGTCGGCGGAGACGAAGAGCTGGGGCATGGAGATCGTCCGCACCGAACTCAAGGAGATCGATCCGCCGAAGGACGTCCAGGAGACGATGAACAAGGTCGTCAAGGCCGAGAACGAGAAAATCGCCGCCCTCGACTACGCCAACGCGGTGGAGCGTCAGGCGGACGGTGAGAAGCGTTCCGAGATCAAGAAGGCGGAAGGAATCAAGCAAGCGAAGATCCTTGCCGCGGAGGGCGAAGCCGAGGCCATTCGCCTCGTGAACGAAGCGGCGAACACGTACTTCGTCGGGAACGCCCAGCTTCTGCGCAAACTCGAGACGCTGGAGAGGTCGTTGCGCGACAACGCGAAGATCGTGATTCCCGCAGGGTCCGAGCTGATCAACGTGATCGGCGACCTGGCCGGAGTGACGCCCGTGCCGATCAAGCGGACTGGGGAACAAGGGAAGTAGAGGCATCGGCTTGTGTGGCATGAGAAGTGCGCCCCCGGCAGGTCGCGGGGGCGCTTTCATTCCGCGCATTGAGCGCTCGACCACGTAGACGCAGGAACGACGTTCCACCTGCGAAAGGAGCTTCATTCGTGAAGACGGCGCTCGTTCGCGGAGTCAGCTCGGCGATCGGTTCGTGCGAGCTGACGCACGTTGCGCGCCAGCCGATCGATGTCGAGAGAGCGGAGCGGCAGCATCGTGCGTACGTCAGTGCGCTGCGTGATTTCGGGTGCCGAGTTCACGAACTCCCCGCGGATCCCACGCTCCCAGACTCCGTGTTCGTCGAAGACACGGCCGTACTCGTCGATGAGCTGGCTGTGATCGCTCGCCCCGGCGCGGCCTCCCGCCGCACGGAGACCGAGGCAGTGGATGCCTTCCTGAGCAAGCGCCTGCCAGTGCTCCGAATCGAGCCGCCCGGCACTCTCGACGGGGGCGACGTCTTGCGCGTCGGCCGCACCCTCTACGTCGGGACCTCGGGGCGGACGAACGCTGCGGGAATTGCGCAACTCCGCGCCGGCCTCGCTTCGTACGGCTACGAGGTCCGTGCCGTTCGGGTCTCGGGTTGTCTGCATCTCAAGTCCGCTGTGACCGAGGTCGGCGACGGACTGCTGCTGATTCAGAAGCAGTGGGTCGACGCCGATGCGTTCTCTGCCTGCAACTGCATCGAGGTCGATCCGCTGGAACCGCACGCAGCCAACGCCCTGCGTGTCGGAGCCGAGATCGTCTATCCGACCGCCTACCCTCGGACCGCGGCCCGGCTTCGCGGCAGCGGTTTGCGCGTTCGGCTTGTCGACGTGTCCGAGCTTGCCAAGGCCGAGGGTGCGGTGACGTGCTGCAGCCTGATCTGGGACGCACTCGCGGTCACGTCCCGTCAAGTGGTGTAGAAGTGGGTGTCCGCTGAGCCCGTTGTCACATCAGATGACGAACACCTCCTCTCCCGCGACCAAGGCAAGTGAAGCGTCGAGCCCTTCGGCCTTACCGTAGAGCAGAGCCATCGACTCGATGCTGAAGTAGCGACGCACTTCGGTCCACTCCTCATGTTGCTCTTCCAGCACAGCTCCGATCAGGCGCAAGGCAGCCTGTGCGTTGGGGAAGATGCCGACGACGCCGGTTCGCCGCTCGATCTCGCGGTTCACCCGTTCGAGCGTGTTCGTGGAGTGCAGCTGCCGCCAATGACTCACCGGAAACGTCATGTGCGCCAGGACGTCATCCTCGGCGTCACGGAGGAGTTGAGAGACTCGTGGCAGCTTCGACTCGAGAGCTCGGGCCACCTTGTCCAGCTGATCCCGTGCCGAGGCCTGATCGGGCTGCGCGAAGATCGTTCGCACCCACGCCGCGGTGACGGTCTGAGCTTTCTTCGGGACCAGCGCAAGAAGGTTGCGCATGAAGTGGACGCGACAGCGCTGCCAGCTCGCTCCAGTCAACACCTCGGCGATCGCTTGCTTCAGCCCCTCATGGGCATCGGAGATCACGAGCCGTGTTCCACGAAGCCCTCGCTTGGCGAGACTGCGCAGGAACGCAAGCCAGAAGTCGTGGCTCTCTGCCGGTCCGACGTCAAACCCGAGGATCTCGCGCTGACCGCTCTGGTTGACGCCCACGGCGACGACGGCGACCTGGTTCTCGACGCGTCCGCCGTAACGAACCTTCACACACTTCCCATCCAGCCAGACGTAGGGGTACTCGCCCTCCAGCTGGCGGTCGCGGAACTGCTTCAGACCAGCGTCCAGCTCACTGCAGAGCCGTGACACCTCGCTCTTGGAGATCCCCTCCATGCCGAGAGCGCGAACGAGGTCGTCGACCTTTCGCGTCGAGACGCCGTGCACGTAGGCTTCCTGAATGACCGCGACGACAGCGCGCTCGGCGCGCCGTCGCGGCTCGATCAGGCTCGGGAAGTACGTTCCGGTGCGAAGTCGTGGAATGCGAAGGGGGATCGTTCCGACGCGGGTATCCCAGTCCCGTTCACGGTACCCGTTGCGGTACGCAGCGCGCTCCGGCGATCGCTCATACTTCTCCGCTCCGGCCTTCTCGTTCACCTCGAGCTCCATCAACTGATGGGCGAGGAGCCTGACCCCATCTCGTAGGACATCCTCATCCTTCTCCGTCTTGTACTTGCGCAGCAGCTCGTAGAGCGCCATGCTCAGGTCTGTCACCGGTGGACTCTCCTTTCTCGCGAGGACTGAGAGAGATGTTCCTCAGCGGAACCCACCGGTGATCTTCTTGGAGATGCCGTCCGTCCGCGAACAGTCAGCTCGACCGTCGCTCGCGTATCTACACCACGTCCTGGGACTCTACCCGCACTCGCTGCTTGCCCATCCTAGAGGGAGCCGAATGGCACGTCTCGAATGCGTCTGCCTTCCGCGAAGGGCCGTCGTCTAGCTTGTCCAGTTTCACAGTAGTGTTTGCAGTCGGCGGCAGTTGAGATCAGGGAGGGCGGCGAACGCGCGTGGCGGATTCTCGCGCCAAGAGCGCAAAGGGCGGCGGGGTCACTGCAGCGTCGCACGCGTTCGGTTCTAACGAGAGAACGCTACGCGCTCCTCTATGAAGGCGCGCACGCTCGGTTCTGCTGAGAGAGCGCACCACCTTTGTGTGCGACGTCGCTATGGATGTAGCGTCGCACTCGGGGTTAAGAAGAGAGTGCCACGCGCTCTTCTACGGAGGCGCGCACGCTCAGTTCTCACGAAAGAGCGCACCGCACCCATTGCGTGCGACGTTCACGTGTCGGGAAACGATCGTCGCGAACGCCGTCGCGGAGACGGTAACGTCGGAGGCCTAGCTCTCGGAACCAACAGACGCCGAGAGCCAAGCTCACGACGCTACCGTGGAGCGATTCACTCCGTACGGCGCCGACGGGCTGCGTCCCGTCGAACCGGCGCACGGCCATGGTGGCCGACGCAGCGCAGATCTTCTTGGGCGCGATCAACTACGAAGTCCGCAGGAGGTCTGAGGTGTCAACACCACTCCGAAACTGGGGCTCTACGCCGAGCGGCTGGCCTGGGAGTCCGGCGGGTACGAGGGGGATCCCTACGGGAACCTTAGCCGACTTCAGTTCGAGCTGATGCGGGCCGCTCGCCTGGTCGTCGACACGGGAATCCACGCGCTGGAGTGGAGTTACGATGACGCCGCGGCCGCCTACCAGGAAGCCACGGGGCGCTCGCCTCAGCTCACGCAGTCGGACATCTACCGATACGCTGCCTGGCCGGGGCAGGCTGCGTCCTACCACGTCGGGTACCTCGCTCTGCTCGACCTGCGTGCCAGGGCGGAGACTGCACTTGGCGATCGGTTTGACCTCATGGCGTTCCACGATGCGCTCCTTTCGCTCGGCAACGCGCTGCTTGCGCTCGTCGAGGATGCCGTCGAAGCGTTCATTGCCGCGCAGGGAGAATGAGCGGTGGAAGCGCCGCGGGGTATGTCGTAGAGTTGCTGGTTGCTGGGAGACCCAGTGCAGACGTGCCTCCGCCGGATCGCGTAGGGTCGTGGGGCGAACCGTGGGTCGAGGAGCGCCTGTCGTCGACTCGTGTGGATGCGGCCAGCCGTGAACGGCTGGGGCGTAGGAGTCCAGGGCACGAACATGGCCGCGCGAAGAGGAGTCTTGGCGTGACGAAGAATCATGTACCGCACTGGATTCGGCTGTGCGCTGCCACAGTGCGCGTTTCCGTGGTCCTCGCCTTGGTCGTCTTCCTCGGAGCGTGTTCTGCCCCTCCGCACCCGACGTCGTCTTGGATCCCGCCCTCGCTCGCCGATGTCCAGGCTACGCTTCATGGGGACTCGTTCGACGGCTTCGTGACATCGTCCTGCCGGCTGTACCTCCTTCGCTTCCCTCAAGTCGTCGCGCAGCTCGGCGTCGCCGAGGCCCTGGGGGTCCGAAACGATCGACTCAATGACTACTCCGTGGCCTACGACGGCGAGACGGCCGCGATCGAGGGCTACTTCCTCGATCGGCTCCAGTCGTTCGATCGGGAGGCCCTTGCACCCGCGCAGCGCGCGGCCTACGACGTGTGCGACTGGATGTGGACGCGCAGCGCGGCACGCCGTGCGCTCGGCTTCTCGGGGTACGCTGTGGACTCGACGATGGCCTCACCCGACGTCCGATTGTCCCGCCTGTTTACGACCGACTTGCCTTTCGACGATGAGTCGGATCTTGCCGACTACCTGGCGTGCCTTCGCCAAGCTGCGGCTCAGATCCGGGAG
>Ga0315284_10016298_pt1 | contig 10549 bp, 13 predicted proteins | sample YL17G09_16_MG_FD_203696 | JGI IMG/M metagenome (GOLD analysis project Ga0315284, IMG submission 203696) | Sediment microbial communities from Yellowstone Lake, YNP, Wyoming, USA - YL17G09_16 | ecosystem: Environmental > Aquatic > Freshwater > Lake > Sediment | place: USA: Wyoming | collected...
CCCGTCCAGGTGGGGAAATCTTTGATCGCCGAGATTCAGGTGGGCTGGTGTATCGACAATTTGCCGATGAATGGCATTGTGATCTACGCAAAAAAAGAAACCGCGGCGGATATGTTCGCGGACCGCATACGTCCGATGATCAAAGAGATACCGACAATCAAAAAATACTGGTCGGGCAACGACGACGACTTGACGCAGAAGAAGATGCGCATGCACCACATGTTCCTCCGCATTGGATCTGCGGAGGTGCCGTCGGACATCGCGACCTGGTCCTCGGGCCTGATTTACGCCTCAGAAGTCTCGAAATACCGCAAAAAACGGGGCTGGAACCCTATCGAAAGCCTGAAAAGACGTCAAGAAGCGTACCGGATCATAGGTAGACACAAGGCAATTTTCGAGAGTTCGCCGCTGTTTGTCGGCGATTGCCTCGACGAAGAGATGAAACAGTCGGGTGTTTTGAACCTCCGCGCATACCATCCGTGCCCGCATTGTGGTAAATTTCAGGTGTTGACGATACGTCAAGTCAAGGAAATCTCGAATTCGCGCGGCGAAATGGACCACGACCCAGGAAGAATACTGCGGGATCGAGCGGCGCGGTACGAATGTATCGTCTGCAAACAGACGATTGAGGAGAAACACCGCATCGAGATGTGCGCGCGCGTCGTTTGGGCCGCGGAAGGCGAGAAAATCGTTGACGGAGCCGTAATCGGTAGAAAACCGACGAAGAAGAAGAGTTTCCAGTATTCGCGGTTTGTCGATTACTCGTTTACGTTCGCGGAGGCACTGTCGCGATGGTTTGCCGCGCAACGGAAGGGAACGGAGGCCATGCAGACATTCATGAACGAGGACATGGGGGAATTCTGGACCGAGGAGACGATACAGATATCCGAGGACTACCTACTGAAGAAGAAACTCCCGTATCGACAGTTCAGGGACGGAGAAATACCGAATGAGGTGCTGACGTTGGTACTCGGTTCCGACGGTCAGGACGATGGATTCTATTTTGTCGTGTCCGGGTTTGGGCGCGGCATGGAGAAATACCTGGTGCGATCCGGGTTTATTGCGGTGAAGAAGAATGAAACTGAGGACGGCAAGGACCCTCATCAGTTGGCATACGAGAGATTCCGCGCCGGCGTGTTCGCGTCTCCATTTATCCGGAAGGACGGCACAGAACTAGAAATATGGTTCGGGTTTCTCGACCGCGGAGGACACCGATCCGAAGACATTGATTACATATGCCAGCGGTTCAATCAGATAAAACCGTACATCGGTAGTTCGCGCGTGGATTTCAAAAAGCCCGTCGTCGAACAGTCGTCGAACGGCGAGTGGTGGATGGGTCAGTCGATGATACTCTCGCGAGAGGTGACAGGGATAATGGCGTCGGCGCGGTTCCACCTGCCCGAGGACGTGACGCAGGATTATTTGGACCAGGTGCGGAACGAGTACATCGAGCCTAAGATTGACACGCACGGAAATAAAAAACTCGTGTACGTGAAAATCGAGCCTAATCACTACCGGTCATGCGAGAACTACGTGCACGCGGCATGCAAGGCGCAAGGACTGGAGGCGTTGCTATTCGATCCGTCAACGGTGGCGACGCTTACGAAACGGCCCGCGGCGTTGACTGAGAGCGCAGAACCGGAGGACGATTCGGGAGACGATCGGTCCAGTTATTTCCAGGGGCGGAGGGGGCGGCGCGGATAACGAAGGAGGATTGATGCGAGAAATTTATGATAGAAATAGAGTCCCTATTCGTGTTGGCGACACGTTGAAAATATTTCATTACGTCGGGGCGCGTCGGAAAAAAGTTTACATGTACAAGTGGGTTCGCGGAGAGACTTGCACTCCGAGTGATGTTCAGTTATTTATCGTGAGTCATCTTAACTGTGCGTGCGATACGTTTCACATGCTCAAGGATGACACAATCCACGACGAGGTCGAAATTGTGCAAGGATATGGGATAGATGGAAAGGTTTTTTCCAAAAGAAAACAACGCATTTGACTTCGCGCATTGCGGGTATAGATATTGTATTCATACGATAGCAACCCCCAACACAAGGGGTCTGATGCATAAAGCAACGCCGTCCAGTCCACGGCCCACGAGCCCCTGCCAGGAGTCATCCAAGCACGGGGCTCGTTATTTTAGGGGGACACGATGACGCCAGAAGAACGTGCGATCGACATTGCGTCCCGCGGAATTGCGTCAGTGAAGATCGGTGACCGGGAACACCGGTACCTCACGCCGGCGGAGGCGCTGGCCGCGGCGAAAGCCCTCGCCGCGGACGATCTCGACACGACATACGGGGGATTCCTCCCAGTGGAGTTCAACAAGGCATGAAAATCACTGAGCGCATCGGGAATTTTCTACTTAACGTGGGCGCGCGCGTGGGCGCAAACCTCGATCATCTGCCGCGTGCGCGTCGGATTTTCGACGAGATTGACCGCCGGATGACGATGTACTACGATGCGGCATCGACATCGCGCACTCGTAACGACTGGCCGACGGCAAACGGGAGTCCGTTCGATAATATATCCAAGGACCTGAAACGCATGATCGCGCGTTCGCGCGAGTCCTCGGATAATAACGGCCTTTCTGAGAACATCGACAACGTATTCCAGAGTAATATTGTCCATAACGGAATAAGGCCGCAGCCAACCGTGGAGTCGGCGCCGGGGACACTGGCCGAGGACGTGAATACCAAGCTCGCCGAGGGCTGGAAGCGGGCTAATGACCAGTGGGACCGCACGCGTAAGTCAACGTACTACGAGTGCCAGTCGCTGATGCTGAAGACCTTGATTAACTCAGGATCGGTGTGCGTGAATTCGGTTCCGTCACACCGAAATGCGTTCCTCCCTGTGTCCTATCAGATTATCGAGCCCGACCGTCTCGATTTTTCGAAGGACTGGTTCGTTAAAGCCACGGGCCAGAACGAGCCGATGAAGCAGACTCAGTACGGTATTGATCTTGACGAATACGGGTCACCGATTCGGTACTGGATCGAGGGGATCAAGGAACCGATCTCCGCCGAGAATTTCAGTTGCCGCTTCCGTCGGCGCCGACCAGAACAGTATATCGGAGTGCCCTGGAAGGCGCCTGTGCTGACCTCGCTGTGGGATCTGGGGTCGCTGATGGAAGACGAGTTCACCGCATCCCGGATTCGGGCGATGATCGCGCTATGGGTTCACAAAAACGACGCGCCAGGGCTTGCGAAGGGCATGCAGAACAACAAAATCCAGTGGGAACCGGCGCGGATCATGTACTCAAGCACGGAGCCGAAGGTTGTCAGTGCGGGGACCCCGACCGGAGACGTGTTTGACCCTCTCACCCGCCTCTGTCAACGATCGATCGCCATCGGAACCGGTCTCTCGTATCAAATCTTGACAAAGGATTTGCAGGGCATGAATTTCGCGGCTTCGCGAGCGAATATCCTCGAAGACCGCCGTATTTTTCAGATGATACAGAAGTGGTTCTCGAAAGAGGTTTGCCAGGTTGACTATGAGAACTTCGTGAAGTGGATGTTTCTGTCCGGCAAGATGGCCCCGCTCTCGTATGCGGACTACCTCGCGGACCCGTGGACGTATAACCAGTGCCATTGGCAGATGCCGGGCTGGGATTGGGTAGACCCGACGAAGGACGCGAAGGCGACGATCGATCTGTATGCGAACAAAATGACCACGCTCTCGGATCACTACTCGTCAAGGGGTAAGGACTGGCGTTCCGAACTCCGGCAGATCGCGATTGAGCAGACGTTCATGGACGGCCTCGGGTTGAAAATGCCCTTACAGTTGGAAGCGGAAGCAGCACAGGCGGCAGCGGATACTCAGGATCAGGACGACGAAGGTGCCGACGAAGCAGCCGCGCGTGCGCTTATGGAAATCAAGCCGATATGATCGTTACGAAACCATTGACGTTAACCGACGCGAAAGCGATAAACTCAACCCGGATATACGGGGGACACGATGCCGACACTGAAGTTTCAGATGAAGAAAGAGTCAAGCGGAGAACTCGAAATACTCGTGTACGACGAAATCGGATCGTGGGGGATCTCGGCGAAGGACTTCATCTCGAAGCTCAAGGAAGAGCCGAAGGCGAACGGAATTCACTTGAGGATCAACAGTCCGGGTGGTGAGGTTTTTGAGGGGAACGCGATTTACAACGAATTGCTATCCTACGGAGTCCCGATTCGCGTGACTATCGACAGCCTAGCGGCGTCAATGGCGTCGGTGCTGGCTATGGCGGCGGACCCCGGAAAAATCGCGATGCCCGAGAACGCGATGTACATGATTCACAACCCGCTGATATGGATTGGCGGGGACGCTGAGACGCTGAGGAAGTACGCCGAAATCCTTGACAAACTGAAGGAGGGGATTCTTAGTGCGTACATGAGGCATGCGAAGAATACAACTCGTGAACAGATGTCGGCGATCATGGATGCGGAGACCTGGATGAGTGCAGCCGAGGCCAAAGAAATCGGATTTGCGGACGAGATCCTGAACCCAACAGAGAAGGAGGACCCGAAGAATTCAGCGCGGGCGAGGGTTGCGGAATGCAAAGTCAAGGTGTTGGCCTTGGTGAAACCTGAAAACAGACCACAAACAGTTCCACCCATAACAAGGAGTGCAGGTATGAAGTTCAACGAACACGGAGACCTGGTCGATGAGACCGGGAAGGTCATCAAGACGAAGGCACAGCTCGAAGGCGTGACTGCTGAGGCACGCGCGAAGGAAATCTCCGAAGCCCAGGCCCAGGCGCGAAACGACGAACACAAGCGAATCACCGCGATTCGTGCGATGTGCGCCGGTCTCGCGGGATGCGACGAGACGTTCGTGAACGAACTGATCGCTCCTACCGTGACGATCGAGGCCGCGCAGGCGAAGGTGCTGGAGAAGATCCGCGGGGCGATGGTCGGCGTGGGCGTGAGTGTTGGCGTCGACGAGACCGACAAGGTCCGCGGCGGGCTCGTAAACTCGATCCTTGTTCGCGGCGGCAAAGAGACCGACCCGAAGAAGGTTCAGGAGTTCCGCTCAAGTGAGATGGCGGGGATCATCGGTTTTCAGGGCATGCTGCGCTTCCTCGGCAAAAGGGCCGGCGTTGCGAATGCAGAGTCCTGCGACGTCGGAGGCCTGTTCAAGGCATTGCTGGGCTACGAGGTGGCCGGCATCCGTCCGAAGATGGGTATGGGCATGAACACGAACGATCTGAACTCCGTGCTCTCGACGGCAGCGAATTCGATCGTGTTGAAGGGCTACGGCGAGGAGACCACGACCTATCAGCGGGTGTCAAGGAATATCACACTGTCGGACCTGAAGCAGGCTGACATGTACAAGACGAGCGGGGCGCCCGACGTGCTTGAGATTCCCGAAGGTCAACCGCCCAAGCTCGGTGTTATCTCGGACAAGACTGAACATGCCCAGCTCAAGAAGTGGGGCCGCGCGTTCTCGTATACCGAGGAGATGGCGATCAATGACCGTCTCGACCAGCTCACCGACCTGCCCTACAAGTTCGGTCGCGCGATTGCTCGCGAGATCAACGACCGCTTTTGGCGGACGCTGCTCACCGGCAACGGTCCGACCCTCAACGAAACAGGCCGTGCGCTGTTCAACGCCACCGACGGCAACCTAGCCGCTGCGGGCGCGGCGATCTCCCAGACGACCCTCACTGCTGCGTTTGTCGCGATGCGTCGTTTTCCTCGGCTGGCACCGGACGGCGGACAGTCCCGCACGCTCCGACTGAACATGCCGCCGAAGCTGATCGTGACCGGTGCTCGGAGCGAGTGGACTGTGCGTCAGTTCACCTCAAACGTGTATGTGCCGTTCACCACGCCTCCGGCAAACGTGAACCAGATGACCGACAATCTGTTCCGACAGGGCGGGAGTATGGGTCTGGAACCGGTGATCGAATCGCTGGTTGACGACCTGATCCCGACCACGAACGGCTACCTGCTCGTGCAGGACCCGATGGCGATCGACCACGCGCTCACTCTCTCTCTGGCTGGCCGCGAGGCTCCCCAGACGCAGAGCAAGATGGGCGGGGCCGGTGAAGTGAAAGGCCTGATTTTCGACATCGAGCACTTCTTCGAAGTCGCATTTGTCGACTATCGCGGCTGGTACAAGAACGTCGGCGTGTAGTCGTCGCGAGTAGCAGGAGAAGCGAGGGCACCCGTTTTCTCTTGAAACAGAAACTCTAACCAGGAGGCAGTATGACGATCAGAGTCGACGAAGCGTTTCTCGTGGGGTCAATCGACCAGCACGAGCAGATCACGGTGGTGAATGACGACGAGGCAAAGGCTCTCGTTGACGGCGAGGTGTTCCACGTCCACAATTCCGAGGGCAAGACCATCGGAATGGTTGCGCGTGGCGATCTCGCAATCGGCGGCGCGGGCGAGGCGCAGATCAAGGGCGAGTTCGCGTTCAAGAAACGTGCGGGCGTGACGTTCGCGGCTCTCGACCGGATCTTCTGGTCCCGCGGGCATAACGAGGCTGTCACCCGTGCGCTTGCCAAGGCCGGTGACTTCTTCATCGCCGAGTGCACGCTGGCCGCGACGAGTACTGATGGGTACGTGCGCGGTCGCCTGGGCGAGCCGAAGGACAACGACTCGCTGAGCGTGAGCGCATCGATTTCGAGCGGTTCCGATTCCTCGAACTCGAACTCGGTGAGCGTGAGCGTGTCGGTGAGTTCGGCATCCAGCCAGTCGAACTCATCCGGTTCGGATGTTTCGACAATCTCCGCGTCCTCGAACTCGGATATTTCGACCTCGTCGAACTCCGATTCGTCCAGCTCGAAGTCGGTCTAACCGAGAGGGGGAGGGCAACCTCCCCCTTCTTCATTTCTATTCGGGGGCACCGTGGCGTTTGACATCACCCAAGAAATGACGGATTTTCGAGAGATAGAACTCGCGGAATTTGGCGAGTCCGTGACGTACAAGAACGGACTGACCAACGTCTCGAAGTCGATTCTCGCCATCCGTCCGTCTACTACGATGGCGCAGATGAAGCCCGACCGAACCTCGTTTAACCAGATCAAGACCCGCATGGATTTACTCGTGTCGCGTCTTGACGTCACAGAAGTCCACAAAGGCAAGGACTCGATAACCCTGAAGGTAGAACCCGACGACGCGGTGGCCAAGACGCTCATGGTCACGCATTGCACCGACGAATACGGCGCATGGAGACTCGGACTCGTATGATGCAGGACATACTACCGGTATTCCAGGGCAAGGTCTACGGCGCGAATCGGGTTGCGTATATGATGGGGTTTGCGCCGAAGGAGATGAGCCGCGCGGTGTTTGTCGGATTCCTGAAGACAAGGGACCAGTTCATCGGGACTGCGAAACGGCGCGGGAACGTCTCCGGACTCGTGCGGCGCCGCATCGAACGTCGAAAAAACTGGGGCGGGCGCATTTCCCCGACGCAAAACTCACCGACCTGGACCCGGCAGTTCTCTTCGTTGCTAAAGGGCAAGGTTGACGGTCAGATGGATCTCATGAAAACGCTGAGTCTACACATGGGTGTTCTCTACCGGACGAAACGCGACATCAATCAGGCGATGGAAGGCGTTATCGAGGGCCGACGGATCTCGGCCAAGGGCTCGATGCTCGTGTTCCCCATATACGCGAACCTCCAGCGTGTTGGCGTGATGGCGAAGACCGGCGACTCGGTTCTTGAACTGAAGCGATACGAGGCAATGGGCACGATGTTCGTGTTGCAGCGAGGTACGAAGACGTTGTTCTATGACAAGGACCTATGGGATCACGGTGACCGCAAAAACGCGCTGATGTTCATTGGTGTCCCGTCTGTGACTATCAAAAAGCAATTCGATTTCTACGAACAGTGGGCCGGGTTCAGCACGCGCGCAAATCGCCTGATTGAGGCCGCTGTTGATCGCGGAGTGAAGAGACTGGAACGAAAAGCATGAACGCACTCGCCGAGGACTTCCTCTTCTCCGCAGCCGCATCACAGCCGCAGTGCGCGGTGCTGATTCCGAAGCGCTGGTCGGCCACCGTACTGCGCAATAAGTTGGACCGCGTGACGATATGGGAATGTGATGAGTCGATTGTCGAGGGGTGGAATGGTACGCAGCCGGATGCAGAGGATTGGGAGGAGAATTTCTCAATCAGCCCGAACCATGACGGCATCCACCATGGATACGCCGAGGCTGTCGAGTGGTTTCTGCGGGCGCTCATCGACACCGAGAAGGCCGCGAAGAAGCCGGTGACCGAGGTGGGCCACTCACAGGGCGGCGCTCACGCCATGGTATCGGCGTTCTACAAGCGCAAGCAGGCCGGTATGCGCTCTGCGGGACCGCACTCCTACGGCGCTCCGCCGTGGACCATGGATGAGGCGTGCGTGCCCTCGGGCGTGCGTGTGACGTGCGGGCACGACCCTGTGCCGTGTGACCGGCTGGCGTGGCTGCCGTTTTTCCGCAGGATTAGGCGTATCCCGCGTATCCACATAGACGGGTGTCCGGGCGGGCGGCGGTTGGCGGTCCTTGATCATGACTACATCGTCTACGCGCGTGGGCTCGCGCGATGGAGTGCGAATCTGGGAGACGTGGAAGGCGAGCGGAAAATGCACGAACTGATGGAAGTATGCAACCAGCAGTGGCGAAAACTGGAAGGAGTCTGACATGGCCAACTCAGTTAAGCGCAATGCATCGAAGGGCCTCTCTGTAACACTGGCGACGGCATTGGCTGGCATCATTGTTGAGTTGTTCTGTGCCAAGGTTTACGCGCTTGACACCGAGGCGAAGGTTGCTCTCGTGGGCGCGATCACTGGCGCGCTGATAGCAGCGGTGGACGCAATCAAACATCGAGGTTGACATGGCCTCAGAACTTGTCAAACGACAGTGGGACTTTGCGCGCATGCTGCCCTTGCTGCTCACGAAGGCTCACGTGCTGGGCTTCGAGGTCTCCATGGGTGAGGCGTGGCGCATCGGTGATACGCGGTGTCACGGGGCCAGGCTGGCGGTGGACTTGAACCTGTGGAGCCGTGACGGGGTGCTGGTAACGGATACGGAGACGCACCGACCACTTGGGGAGTTCTGGGAAAATATCGGCGGATCGTGGGGCGGGCGGTTCAAGAAAGCGGATGGAAACCATTACTCTCTGGCATACAACGGGAAGAGGTAGCAACGATGGAAAAATGCGACGATCACAGCGAGCATTGCAGTCGGATGATACGCGCCGAGCGTGACATACAAGACTTGTGGAAGGGCATTGACGGTCTGCGTATTATGTTCATTTCCACGATGGGCGCGGTCGCATTACAGACGATATTCTTCTTTGCCGACAAGGTGTTCAAATGAAGACCAACGGATATTTCCAGGACTTACGCGGCTGGCAAATGGAAAACGGTCGCATATTATCGATGCCACCCGACGCCAAAGAGGAAGACGTGATTGCCGAGGGCGAGCGGCTGGCTGCGTTACAGGTCATTGTGGAGAGTACTGTGGACATGCCATCGACAACTGAGATCGGCCCTGCCATTGACGAACGCACCCCCGACGAGAAGCTTGACGCCGCGATCACCGAGTACATTGCAGCGACGGGGACAAAGGAAGAAGATGTTGCCATGATGGTTATGGACCGGGTTCCGTGGCAGCGAAAAGAGGCATTTCTCGTTGATGTTGCGGATACCGTAGCACTTGAGAAGGATATCGAATCGATGCCCATCGACACCGGGATCGTAGTCGAGAAACCGATTGACATTGTGAAGGTGGGGTAAATGGCAACTCGCACATGGACCAGCAACGTCTCGACGAACATGAACCTCGCCACGAACTACAGTGGTGCCGGTGCGCTGTTGACCACCGACGATCTTGTGTTCAATGGGACGGGGAGTGCTACCCCCGCATCAACGGCTGACTTGAATGTTGCTTCTGCGGTTGTTTCGGGAACGCAGTCATTTACCGTCACTGGTGGACACACAATATTTCTCAATGGCACTACTGGCTTCCAGATGAGCGGGTCCGGGACACTTACAACAGGCAACACAAGCTATATCCGATTGGTTGTTGGTGGTACGCTCACGCTCGCTTCCGGTCCAACGTACGCAATTGGTGCTGCTGGTGGATTTTACATTCGTGGGAACACCACATTTACAATTGGGACCAGTATAAGTTTTGGGCGTTTTCTCGTTGGTAACGGTGCGGTTGTCACACTTGCCTTTGGCTCAAACGTATTGACTGTTGCTGGATATACCGCTGCTGATATTTCAACATGTACTCTACTCTCATCCGTTCCCGGAACACAAGCTAAGATTCTATTCACGCTGACAACGTGGGTATTCACTGCTGTTAGTTTCACCGACATTTGGAATACTGGCGCCGTCATATTGGACGCAACAGCAGCAACCAACATCAACGGCGGCAACAACACCGGATTCAACATCTTCCAAGCAATCTCTCTTGTTGACCCTTCCCTCGCAGCAACAGCAACCGACGTCAACGGTGGCGAGTCGTGGGCCAAGGCGATGGGCACTATCAACCGTGGCTCGTTGTGTGCTACTGCAACACGATTGAAGGCCAGCCCAGACACCGTGATGGCAGGCG
>Ga0315284_10016299_pt1 | contig 10549 bp, 8 predicted proteins | sample YL17G09_16_MG_FD_203696 | JGI IMG/M metagenome (GOLD analysis project Ga0315284, IMG submission 203696) | Sediment microbial communities from Yellowstone Lake, YNP, Wyoming, USA - YL17G09_16 | ecosystem: Environmental > Aquatic > Freshwater > Lake > Sediment | place: USA: Wyoming | collected...
CTGAACAGTGGACGGCGCAGGAAGGACGGCACATCCATTTCCTCTTCGCTCTTCTTCATGCTCCGCAGAGACTGCATCAGCTTGTCGTCCTGTCTCAGCCCGATGGTACCCATGGGTGCCGTGAATCCGGTGGCGATGAGGGTAATCATTACTTCCTTGTCCATGTTAGTGTTATACGCCACACCGAAGATAATGTTCGCTTCCGGGTCCACCGCTTGCTGGATAACCTGAGCCGCTTCGTTGACTTCGTGTAACGTCAGGGTATTGCCACCCACCACGTTAAATAGCACGCCCCTTGCCCCTGCGATGGAGACGTCCAATAGCGGGCTGGCGAGGGCATCTTTGGCGGCATCCACAGCCCGGGCTTTACCCGACCCTCTACCGATAGACATCCAGGCGGGACCGGCATCTTTCATTATTGACTTGATATCGGCGAAGTCAAGGTTAATCAGTCCGGGAACGGTGATTACCTCCGAGATTGCTTGGACACCGTGCCGCAGAACGTCATCCGCCATTTTGAAGGCACTATCGACGCTGGTCTGCTGGTCGCACAGAGCGAGCAAACGGTCGTTCGGTACGATGATGAGAGTATCAACCTTGCCGATAAGATTGTTAATACCTTCCTCAGCGGTATGGTCGCGGTGGGCACCTTCAAAACCGAATGGTCGGGTGACTATGGCAATCGTCAGCGCGCCACTCTGTTTGGCTACCTCCGCTACAATGGGGGCGGCACCGGTACCGGTGCCCCCACCCATGCCAGCGGTAATGAATACCATGTCGGCACCTAGAATCAGTTCTTTAATTTCATCCCGGCTTTCTTCAGCGGCTTTCTGACCCATATGATGGTCACCACCAGCGCCCAGTCCTCGGGTGAGCCTCTCCCCGAGCTGGACACGAACCGGAGCTTCAGTTAGTGCCAGAGCCTGAGCATCGGTGTTCATGCCGATGAACTCAACACCGCGCACTTCTTCACGAACCATCCGGGTTATTGCATTGCAACCGCCGCCGCCGAGGCCGACAACCTTAATCCTAGCTGGGTTTGGGACAAAACTTGTTTTCGCCATTGCCTCCTCCTTTTACCAATTATTGTTTTTACCGTTGAAAAAGGTCCTGAATTTTAAAGCTAAGCGTAGCAAACCAGCGGTAAGTCCGTTTTGTTGCCAGGTCTGCTTTTCCATACTCTTGGCTCCCCAGAGCAGAAGCCCTACCGCAGTGGCATATGCCGGGTCATGTAGCAGGTCGCCGAGACCATTCAAGCTCTTCGGGGTACCAACTCTCACCGGCAGATGGAGTATGTCCTGTGCCAGCGATTCTATGCCGGGAAGATTAGCACCGCCACCGGTGATGACCAGACCCGCCGGGATCAGCGCTTCGTATTCTGCCCGTGGCAGTTCCAGCAGAATCAGCTTTACTATTTCTTCGACTCTCGCTCGGATAATGTCACATAAATCTTGATAGGAGACACCATGCCCGTCTTGAGATATGGTCTGCTCCATTTCCGCCTTACTTTCATATACCGGCATCACCGTGCCATATCTTTTCTTCATCTCTTCCGCCACGTCAAAGGGCAGACCCAAGCCTATAGATACATCGCGGGTAATCTGGTAGCCGGCAACCGGTAAGACGGAGGTATGCCAGATACTGCCTTCGCGGAAAACGGCGATATCAGTGGTACCGCCACCGATATCAGCCAGCATCACACCGACATCCTTCTCTTCGTCGGTCAGTACCGCTTCGCTGCTGGCTAACGGTTCCAGGATAAGGTCATCAATATCTACGCCGATACCGCGAATGCACTTTAGCAGGTTCTGGACGGAAGTTGACGCCGCGGTGATAATGTGCGTCTCGACATCCAGCCGGAAACCGTGCATTCCTACCGGGTTCTTTACTCCGGGCTGACCATCGACGGCATAGCCGCGGGGTATGACATGGAGCAGCTTTCTGTCCTGCGGCATACTGATACTGCGGGCGCTCTGCAATACCCGTTTCAGGTCGTCCGAGCGTACCTGCCGGTCATTGCGGGTAATGGCGACGACTCCCTTATTGTTGAGCGAGGTAACGTGCCGGCCGGTGACTCCGACATAAGCTGATTCTACCCTGAATCTGCTGGCTTGCTCTGCTTTGCGTATTGACGTACGGATGGCTTCCTTGGCATCGTTGATGTTGACCACCAAGCCCTTGTGCAGCCCGGTTGACGGCGTAACACCAACACCGATAACCCTGACATTGGTATCAGGGTCAACTTCGGCAATAATAGTGGCTACCTTAGTGGTACCAACATCTATAGCTGTTATAGTCCGCTTTTTCATCGCCCCTCCTTTTTGTATACTCTCGACTTTCGCTTAGCTTATTTTTACATGTTTGACTGTCCCCCTTATCATCATCTCATTAGAATGTGGGCACCTGGACAGAGAGAAAGGTCCTTCTGATTCGTTCTACCTGGGTTGGGCGTCGCCAGCCCCGCCCGATGGCCTGGTTTAGCTGTTCCACAGCGGTGAAGTACCCATCTGAGGTTATCACCCTTTCCGCGGCTCTCAGCTTGCCGCTGCGACTGCGCGGGTTGAATTGAATCTCATCGGGGGATGGCATGACGACCTTTTTGGTAACTATCTTGACGCTGGCTTTATGACGGCAAGTACAAACAGGCGTGCCCGGCGGGCACGCGCAGTCCCTGGATTCTCGCTGCATGAACTGTTTCACAATGCGGTCTTCCAGGGAATGGTAGCTGATAACCACCAGCCGACCTTCGAAGCCAAGGAGGTTGATGGCTTGCTTCAACGCCGATTCCAGGTTATCAAGCTCCTGGTTAACCGCAATTCTCAGCGCCTGGAAGGTCCTGGTGGCGGGGTGGATTTTACCGTGGCGTCCACCGATAGCTCGCTCGATTACGCCCACCAGCTCCAGAGTGGTATTCAAGGGGCGTTCCTGCACGATGTGGTGGGCTATTTGCCGGCTATACCCCTCCTCACCATATGTCCACAGAATGCGGGCAATCTCCTCTTCCCCGTAAGTATTGATGATATCAGCCGCCGTCACTTCCTGGGCTGGATTGAAGCGCATATCCAGCGGGGCATCATGCTGAAAGCTGAAACCCCGTCCGCTGCCAGCAAGTTGCAGGGTGGATAATCCCAGGTCGAAGAGGATACCATGCACCGGAGTAAAGCCATACTTGGTGCAGATAGCCTCCAGATTGGCGAAGTTGTCGTTGATGAGCAGGATAGACCCGCGATAGGTTTCCAGTCTTTTTTGCGCGGCGGTAATCGCTGCTGGGTCGGCATCAATACCCAGTAGCTGTCCCCCGGGCGAACTCTTTTCCAGAATCGCCGCCGCATGCCCGCCGCCGCCAACCGTACAGTCGATGTAGCGACCCCCCGGTTGGACTCTCAAGTTCTCTATAGTTTCCTTGAGTAAGACCGGGATATGAACCGGTGCTGCCACCACTCGCCTCACATCAATGTCTCTCCAGGCTTTCAATGATTTGCCATTCCTGCTCCTGGCTCACGGCTTTTTCGGCGTTCCACTGGTCTCTGTTCCATAGTTCCATATAGTTATTCGCCCCGATGATGACCAGTTCGGCATCAATATCAGCGTACTGTCTAAGGGCATAGGGTACGGCAATTCTTCCCTGTCCATCAATAGCGTCATAAAAGGCAGTAGCAAAAACTGCCCGGTTCAACCTTCTCAGTTTGCTGGGAGTAAAGGAGCCGGTGGTAATCGTCTCAGCCAGTTTTTTCCACTCCGGCAGCGAGTAAGCCACAATACACTTCTCCACTCCCGGAGTCAGCACTATGCCGTCTTTGAACTCACCACGGAAACGGGGTGGTATCGGGACTCTTCCCTTCTCATCGAGCTTGTATTCGAATTCGCCGAAGAACATACCACCACCTTAGTGTCACCACTAATTCCCACTTTCTACCATTTTAGACCACAATTAGCCCCTTTTGTCAAGGGGTTTGGGCTGTTTTTTCAAATATTTTTTATGGTATAATGAAATTTGCTGTTGCGGGGGTGCTTTTGCTTAACGTAGGAATACTCACTGCCAGTGACAAAGGGTCACGTGGCGAACGCCAGGATAAGAGTGCCGAGGTGATTAGAAATAGCCTGTCGGCGCTGGGCTGCCGCGTGGTCAGGTATGAAGTGGTCCCTGATGTGTCCGAAATTATCGCCGCCAGACTGGCGAGCTGGGCTGATGAGGGTGGTATCGATGTCATACTGACCACCGGGGGTACCGGGTTGAGCTCGCGCGATGTCACCCCGGAAGCCACTCTATCCGTCGTCAGCCGGGTGGTGCCCGGTATTGCGGAAGCAATGAGAGTGCAGACCCTGGCAAAGACGCCGTTAGCCATGCTGAGCCGGTCTGTGGCTGGAGTCCGCGGGAAGTGCCTTATCATTAACCTGCCGGGCAGTCCCAGGGCAGTCAGCGAGTGCCTCGAGGTGGTATTACCCGTAATTCCTCATGCCGTCGACATCATCACGGGGAGGGTAACCGAGCATCAGCCTCCGGGGGAAGCCGGGTAGCGGCAAGGATTAGGTCATGCGTATCGATATTCTGACCCTTTTTCCCGAAATGTTTGCCAGTCCGTTTGGCTGTGGCATCTTCAAGCGTGCCACGGAACAGGGACTGGTCAGTATGCACGTCCGCAATATCCGGGACTACACCCACGACCGGCATCATACTGTGGATGATACGCCGTTTGGCGGTGGCGCCGGTATGGTGCTCAAACCGGAGCCTATATTTGAGTCGGTAGAAGCGGTAAAAGCAGAATGGGAAGTTCCGGATGCCGGTCAGATGCCGGTTATTTTGCTGTCGCCGCGAGGCCGTCTTTTTTCCCAGCTGGTAGCCCAAGAGTTGTCCCGGCACAGCCATATGATTCTCATCTGTGGTCGCTACGAGGGAGTCGATGAGCGCGTGGCGCAATATGTGGCGACCGATGAAATCAGCATCGGCGATTATGTTCTAAGCGGCGGCGAACTGGCGGCTATGGTAATCGTCGATACCGTGGTACGCTTGCTGCCCGGTGTGGTGGGTTCCACCGAGTCAGTGCTGGAGGAATCGCATACAACCGGGCTGCTGGAATATCCTCAGTATACGCGTCCGGCAATGTACCGGGGTTGGGAGGTACCGCCGGTGCTGCTATCAGGTAATCACGCCGAAATTGCCCGGTGGCGCCGCAAACAGGCTCTGCTGCGGACGTTGCAGCGCCGCCCTGAGTTGCTGAGCAAAGCTGCTTTATGTGTCGAGGAAAGGCAGTTAGTGGAAGGTCTAAAGTAATTCTAGTAAGGGAGTATTCATCATGAGTATCGAACCTGTAATGGAAGTAAAGCTGAATCCCAATATTCCGGTGCTAAGCCCCGGTGATACCGTCAAGGTCAGCACCAAGATTGTTGAGGGGGAAAAGGAACGCATCCAGGTATTCCAGGGTGTCGTTATCAGATTGCGTAAAGGGGGCAGTGGTGCCAGTTTTACCGTGAGACGGGTGGCTTACGGAGTGGGTGTCGAGCGTACCTTCCCCATATATTCACCCCTGGTGGAAAAGGTAGAGCTTGTCCGTCACGGCAAAGTGCGCCGGGCTAAGCTTTACTATCTGCGCCAGCTCAGCGGCAAAGCGTCCCGCATTAAAGAGAAGCGGGTAGAGAAGGCAGAGGTGGAATTCGAGGAGGCAGAACAGCCAGAGACACCGGCAGAGATGCCGGCCGCCGAAGTAAAGGAACAGCCTGCCGCTGAGAAAGTCGCCCCATCAGCCGAAAAAGCAGAACAGCCTGAAGCAAGCGCCACGGCTGCCGAAAAAGCGATAACGCCCGCAGCGGAAGCGCCCGAGACTAAGACAGAGTCCAAAACGGAACCAGCGACGGAAGCTAAGAAAGAGTAACCCTCAGCCCCTCTGGGTATATGAAGCGGTATGCGGAGGTCAGCGTTAACTCGCCCATCGCCCAGCGCCGGGCATTTAGCTATGCGCTACCGGCGGGTCTGGACATCGATGTGGGGCAGGCAGTATGGGTGCCCTTCGGCGATAAGCTACTTCAGGGCATTGTTTTAGAGCTGACCGACTTTCCCTCGGTGCCCGATACCAGGGAGATTGTCGGTGTTATTGACCCCCGCCCCGTGCTGTTACCATACCAACTCCAGTTGGCTCGTTGGCTCAGTGACTACTATCTGTCGCCTCTCTTTGCCGCGGTAGCGCTCATGTTGCCGCCTGGCTTTGAGCGTAAGGTACTCACCTTTGTTACCAGTCCTGCGTCTCCGGTTGGCTATGACCCGGCAGCACTTGACCCGGAACAGAGGCGAGTTCTGGAGCTTGTCCGCCAGCAGGGGCGGGTTAGCCTCAAAGGGCTGGAGAAGTCGCTGGGCAAGCGCCAGGCACAGTCTATTGTTCTGAAACTAACCCGGCGTGGCTGGCTGGCACGGACTTATGAGACGGAGCCAGTCCGCGTCAAAGCCAGGATGGTGCCTTATCTCAGTCTGACAGTGACGCCTGATGTCGCCCGGCAGGAGGCAGACCGACGGCGTCCCAGAGCCAGTAAGCAGGCTAGCCTTCTTGATTTTTTAGCTGAGTCAGGTCAGCCGGTGCCGGTGGCAGAAGCCCGAAAAAGGGTCAACTGCGGTTCAGAAACAGTAAAAGCACTGGTTGAGGCTAGCTTGGTGGCAGTAAATGAGATTGAGGTAAAACGTGAGCCGATTCCTTATCAGGATGTCGTCCCATCGTCACCGCTTACCCTTACCACCGACCAGGCAGCGGCATTACGCGCGGTTCAGACCGGCTTGAGTCGGGCGACGGTCGGCGCTCCACCCCAGGTATTTCTGCTGCACGGTGTTACCGGCAGTGGCAAAACGGAGATTTATCTCCAGGCACTGGCGGAAGCAGTGAAGCTGGGGAAGCGGGGTATTGTCCTCGTGCCCGAAATTGCGCTGACTCCCCAGACTATAGACCGCTTTGTTTCTCGTTTTCCCCGCCGGGTAGCCGTGCTGCACAGCAGGCTATCGCCGGGGGAGCAGTTTGATGAGTGGCGGCGCATCCGGGATGGTGAGTTTGATGTCGTCATCGGTGCCCGCAGTGCCCTCTTTGCCCCCCAGCCCGACCTCGGTCTTATTGTTATTGACGAGGAGCACGAGTGGAGCTATAAACAGGAAAACCCGCCCCGCTACCACGCCCGTGACGCCGCTATCAAACTGGCGGAACTGACCGGGGCGGTGGTACTCCTGGGCAGCGCCACCCCGGATGTCACCACTTTCTACCACGCCCGGCAGGGCGACTACCACCTGCTACCACTACCGCAGCGGGTTACTCCCGACGAAGGCTCACCCCTGCCCCCGGCTTCGATTATTGATTTGAGAGACGAGCTTAAGGCGGGGAATATGAGCCTGTTCAGCCGGGCTCTTTCCGAAGCGATGACTCAGGCTCTAGCCAGCGGCGAACAGGTGTTGCTGTTTCTCAATCGCCGCGGCGGGGCTAACTTCGTCCAGTGCCGGAGCTGTGGCTTCGTCTTTCGCTGTCAGCGCTGTCACATTAGCCTCAACTATCACCTGGACGTTGGTAAGCTGGTGTGCCACCAGTGCAATTACCGGATGCCCGTGCCCCAGTTCTGTCCGCAATGCCGCCGACGCCGCCTCAAGTTTACCGGTACCGGCACGCAGAAGCTGGAGCTGGAAACCGGTGGCGCTTTCCCCCAGGCAAGATTGCTCCGCTGGGACAGCGATGCCACTACCGGGAAGGATGCCCACCGTGAAATACTGGATAAATTCCGCAACCATGAAGCTGATATTCTTATCGGCACCCAGATGATTGCCAAAGGACTGGACTTGCCGCTGATTACCGTGGTCGGGGTAGTCAACGCCGATACCGGTTTAAACCTGCCCGACTTCCGAGCCGGGGAGCGCACCTTTCAACTGGTGGCGCAGGTGGCGGGACGCGCCGGACGCGGCAGGGCTGGAGGGGAGGTCATCATTCAGACCTATTCTCCCCAGCATTATGCCATTCAGGCTGCCGCCAAACAGGACTATGCGCTGTTTTATGAAAAGGAAATTATCTATCGCCGCCAGCTGCAACTGCCGCCGTTTACCCGGTTAGTCCGGCTGGTCTATAGCCACACCAATGAGGCACGGGCTCAACAGGAAGCCATCAGAATGGCGCGCTTGCTGATTACAGAAAGAGACTCCCGCGGCGTCGCCGACCTCAGTCTTATCGGACCGGCGCCGGCTTTCTTTTATAAGCTACGCGGTCATTTCCGGTGGCAACTTATTCTGCGCGGCGCTGAGCTGTCTTCTTTTCTGTCGGCGATATCTTTTCCCGAGGGCTGGACGGTGGACATTGACCCGCTCGGTCTGGTGTAATTCTGGTGTCCACACTTAGGATTGACAAGTAGAGTGGCGAGGGTATATGCTTTGTTGTGTTAAGGCAGTACTCGTCGAGCGGATTCACAAAAGGGGGCTTAAATTCCATAGTTTTAGGACGGCTTCTTGAACGATTCTGCCGGGTGGACAATTTTGAGACAGGGCTACCGGCAGCAGCGATATGGACCAGCCGTTGCCAAACGGTTTGTCGAACACGGTGGTAACATCGAGCACAGAGTAAATTAGCGCAGGGTAGCTGGCTTTTCCTTTACCATTCGTCAGCAGAGGGAATTGTGTGCCTGATGTGGGTGCTGCTTTCTGGAGGAGATTAGTATGGAATGGTGGTCAATGGTTAAATTTGGTCAGTTCTGGGAGTTAGCTCAGCCGTTCATAGTGGGGCTGGTGCTCTTTGGGTTCGCTCTACTAATCAGGAGAATTATCTACTGGGTCTTACACGGCTGGGTTAAGGAATCCGATACCGACATCGGCGACCTCACTATTCGCGTAACCAAAAGCGCTTCTCTTCTTTGGTGCTTCCTGTTGGGCGCATATTTAGCCATCCGGATAGGCGCAGCGCCAAGCTGGGAAGCCATAGCCAATAAAGTGCTGCTGGGCGTGGGAATTCTATCGGCGGCATTGGTAGCTGCCAATGTAGCCCAGGTGCTCATCAGCTCTTACGCCATAAAGGCTAAGATAGCTGTACCGTTATCCAGCCTTACTCAAACTGTGACGAAGGCTATTATCATAGGAGTCGGTAGCCTTTATATCCTGGATAATCTTGGTTTCAACCTAAGTGGTATTCTGGCAGCTCTGGGCATAGGTAGCTTGGCAGTGGCTCTGGCGGTGCAAACTACGCTGTCCAATATCTTTTCCGGAGTATTCATCATTTCGAGCGGTTACATAAAACTTAACGACTATATCAAGCTGGATTCTGACGCTCAAGGTTATGTCACTGACATTAGCTGGGGAACAACGAAGATTAGAACATTGTCGAACAATATGGTTATCATCCCTAATTCCAGGTTGGCTGGGGCAGTTGTGACAAACCATAATCTTCCGGAGAAGAGGGTATCTGTAGGCATCGTCGTTCACGTAAGCTATGCCTCAGACCCCGATTTAATCGAGAGGCTCTTGATAGAAGAGGCTAAAGGGGCAGTTGGGCAGGTTTCCGGTCTCCTTGGCGAGCCCGCGCCTGTCGTGCGCTTCGTTCCCGGCTTCGGCGAGACGTCGCTGGGTCTTACCCTTGTCTGTCGTGTCCGGGACTTTACCGACCAGAACCTGGTGGAGCATGAACTCAGGAGCAGGATATTCAAACGTTTTCGTGCTCAGGGGATTCAGATGCCCAGCTAACAAACTTGCTGTTTCCTGATGGAACAGCATTCAGTTGAGGTTAAACGCTTGTGAGTGGCTCATGTCTCAACGCAAAGACGAAAAACAGCTTGCCATTGTCTCTGTTTGCCGAGAAGAGTGAGACTAGCGTCCAGAATCTTAGCACTAGAGAGTAGGAATATAAAATGCAAGCTGCAGCTGATTAAGGAGGCTCTATGCAGCGCAAAGGCTTATTTGCAGCCAGAGTAGCAACAGTCAGGGTAATTGTGATGCTGGCTTTCATCTTGAGTTTTCTTATCCTATTTTTAGCCCAGGCCACTCCTTTACTGGCGCTACCGGGGATAACCAGTCTAAGCCCCTCCAACGGCTATGTCGGCACCTTAGTCACCTTGGTCGGGACTATCGATACCAGCAATGGAGCGTTCCGGGTACGCTGGGAAACTGCTGCAGGCACCATCCTCCAATCCGGAACAGCCTCCGGAACTAATGTCATCGCTTATTTTGCCATCCCCACAGCAGCCAGAGGAGCATACAATGTCTTCCTGGAAGACGTGACCGCAACTTCCTCATCAGCCGCTACCTTTGCTGTAAATCCCCTGATAACCATCTCCCCCACCAGTGGTGCCGCAGGAACAATGGTGACAGTGACGGGCACCGGTTTTGCCGCGTCTGAAACAGGCATTACTATTACCTGGGACACTACTATACCGGTTGCTACCGGTATCACTGCCAATGCTCAGGGAGGCTGGAGCAGTTCTTTCACTGCTGTGCCCACCTCTGCCGCGGGCACCCACACCGTAGATGCTTACGGCATTAGCACCAGTGCAGTGTTAGTCCCGGATGTTGCCTTCAATGTGGTAGCACCACAGATTACTCTCAGCCCCATTTCAG
>Ga0315284_10016300_pt1 | contig 10548 bp, 11 predicted proteins | sample YL17G09_16_MG_FD_203696 | JGI IMG/M metagenome (GOLD analysis project Ga0315284, IMG submission 203696) | Sediment microbial communities from Yellowstone Lake, YNP, Wyoming, USA - YL17G09_16 | ecosystem: Environmental > Aquatic > Freshwater > Lake > Sediment | place: USA: Wyoming | collected...
TTGACGCATGACATCACCATTGGGCCGATTCAACTAACAGAAAAGTCCGGAGGAAAATGTGACTTCGCAAGACCATCACTCCGCCATGACCAATAATTACAACTTCAATCCACTCGAAATTTCATTTTGCGGATTCTCCGGCAGCGGCAAAACCACCCTGATCGAGAAGCTAGCGCGTCGTTGGTCCGATGCTGGGTCACACTTCGGCTATATTAAACACGATGCCCATAATTTTGACATCGACCAACCAGGTAAAGATACTTATCGCATAGCCGCAGCAGGTGCGCAGGTTACCACCATCAATGACCAGGAGCGCCAAGCGATTCTGAGTAAAGGCAGTAAATATTGCTTAGCTAAGCCGCTGTTGCTCGAATGTGATTTTGCGGTTATCGAAGGCTACAAGGATCTTAGTATTCCTAAAATCATCATGATCGACGAAGCCGGGGCAATACTCGCCCATTTCGCTGACGAACCAGCCATGCCTCCGCTTGCTTATGTAGGCCCATGGCATGTCCCGCCGCCACTGATAGCAGATACTCTCACTGCGCCGTACTTCTGTCGTGACGACGTCGATGCTATCGCCAACCTGGTCAACGACCACTTCAAAATCACAACTGCGCTTCGTCCACTATACGGTCTAGTTTTATCGGGAGGCCGCAGCCAACGCATGGGCCAGGACAAAGCTATGCTCAAATATTGGGGAGATACCACCCAGCTCGATCATGTCGCCGCAATGCTTCATCAACACTGTGATGAAGTTTTCGTATCGGCACGGCAAGACCAGATCGCAGCAAACAAGGATTATGCAAAGCATCGCTGCATTTTTGATTCAATCTTGGATAGCGGACCTCTCGGAGGCATTCTTTCCGCGATGCGCAAACATCCGAACGCGGCATGGTTCGTGGCCGCAATAGACTTGCCATATCTCAACACAGGAACCATCAAAAATCTTATTTCCGCTCGTGACTCAAGTCGCTTCGTATCAGCCTACTTATCCGCAGACGCAGACTATATTGAACCGCTATGTGCGATCTATGAGCCTAAATGTTACCCTATTTTTATGGCCTTGCTTGGCTTAGGCCTGCGTTGTCCGGTGCGGATCTTGGCGACCATCCGCATTAAGACTTTGTGCCAGAGCCCCGCCGCAGGTGACCTAGCAAACATAAACACCTATTCCGATTACGCCCTAGTAGCAAACAAGAGGAAACCTGCGCATGCCTGAGTCCATTGACCAAAAAACACTGGAGGTCCACGTACGATACTTCGCCTCACTTCGCGATCACGCCGGCAAGGCGGCCGAGACACTGCTATGCGCCCACAAGAGGCCTTTTGATGTCTATAGCGAGCTAAAATCGAGGTATGCATTTACGCTCGCTGCAAACGAATTACGCGTAGCAATCAACGGCAAGTTCTCTGCAATGGAAGATCGCATTCAAGACGGCGATGAGCTTGTATTTATTCCGCCGGTATCAGGGGGTTAACATGTTTGCACTGACCGATCAGGAAATCCATGCGAGCGCCCTGTCGGCTGGATTCGCAGGCAATTCAGCCGGCGCTGTCGTTACCTTTGAAGGGCGAGTTCGCGACCATAATCTTGGAAAAAGTGTCGTTGGCCTCGAGTACGAGGCATATAGTGAGCTCGCGATAAGCGAAGGAAATAGCATTATATTGGAAGCAAAGGGCAAATTCGCCATCATTGAAGCAGTAGCTGTCCATCGATATGGCCAACTAGGTCTAAAAGATATTGCCGTTTGCATCGTCGTCTTTTCTGCGCATCGGGATGCCGCCTTTCTCGCATGCCGGTATATCATTGACGAGATTAAGACCAGACTTCCAATCTGGAAACGGGAACACTACGCTAGCGCCGACGCACAGTGGGTGGACTGCCCTGGCTGCAAATCAGCCCGTCACGCTGGGGGAACAAGCGAGGCGCATCGGTGGCTATAACGCATCCATCTTTAATCGCATCATTCCTGGTCATTGCCTTCGCTTATTCGGCCGTGGGCTTTGGTGGGGGCTCGTCATACATAGCGCTCCTAGCACTAGCCGGCGTCCCATACACAGCGATCCCTCTGATCGGCCTTATCTGCAATTTAATTGTGACACTATCTGGATCCTGGAATTTTGGGCGAACAGGAAATTTTAGCGGACGCCTGCTTTGGCCATTTATTTTAGGGTCCATACCCTGCGCGTACATCGGTGGGCGCATGCAAATGTCGGCAGGGACATTCTATTTAGTGCTCGGCACCATGCTTATACTTGCGGCCACTCGCCTGCTTTGGCTCGGTGGATCCGCGTCAAAAATCGCCACTAGCGAATGGCCCTTCATCGGCAAGGTCGCCATCGGCTGCGTTCTCGGCTTAGTGGCTGGTGTCACGGGAATAGGCGGCGGCATTTTCCTGTCGCCACTGCTACTGAATTTGGGCTGGGGGCAACCAAAACAAATTGCTGCGGCAGCTGCTGCCTTCATCCTTTTTAATTCAACCGCTGGACTATTTGGTCAATTCACCAAGGCCGGCGCTGAGATAATTAGCTTCACAGGCTATTTGCCGTTGTTTGCCGCTGTGCTAATCGGGGGGCAGATCGGCAGCCGCCTCGGCGCGAGTGGCCGGTTTAAAGCGCATTACTTCGTCCGCTTAACGGGAATATTGACCTTCATCGTCGGTGTGCGACTGCTCATCAAGCAGATCCATCATGATAAACAAATCCTGCACACCACGATTGCGACGATGGATGTCAAAGAGTCATTGCCCGAAGGGACGTTTTCAAAAGCTGCCGTCACTACCGCTGATCAGTAGTGACTCCAGATTTTGTTGCTGATTTGGCGCCATGTGAGATATTGTGAGATTTTGGCGCTAAAATGGTGCATGCAGAACTTGGCATAAGAGGTAATCCCTGATTCGCATCCCACGTTCAGGCGGCGGCTTTCCAGCCATACGCTATACGCTGGCCATCGCCATGCGCGTCGGCCCGATCAGTCTTGTTCGCGCCATGCGTACCCGCAATACCTGCAAGACCTGCGCGCTTGGCATGGGCGGACAAAAGGGCGGCATGGTAAATGAACTCGGCCGCTGGCCCGAATTCTGCAAAAAGTCACTGCAGGCTATGGCTGCCGATATGCAGGGCGCTATCGACCGCCGCTTTTTTGCCATTTATTCCCGGCGGGCGTTGTCCGAAATGTCACCGCGCGAACTCGAGACTTCAGGACGTCTCGTCAGACCTCTATATGCCGCTGCCGGGGCAACTCACTATCAGGAGATCTCGTGGGACGAGGCGCTGCAGCGACTGGCAGATAAGCTGCGGCAGATTCCTCCGGAAAAGGCCTTCTTTTATTTCAGTGGTCGCTCGTCGAATGAGGCGGCATTTCTATTGGCCCTGTTTGCTCGCGTGTACGGCAGTAATCACGTCAACAATTGCTCCTACTACTGTCATCAGGCTTCTGGTGTTGGCCTATCACAAGCACTTGGCACTGGCACAGCTACCGTGCAGCTTGCAGACATCGAGAAAACCGAGATCTTTTTTCTCTTCGGCGGTAACCCGGCCTCCAACCACCCCAGGTTGATGACCCACCTGATGCATTTGCGACGAAACGGCGGGCGGGTCATAGTGGTCAATCCAGTACGCGAGCCGGGCCTCATTAATTTTCGCGTACCATCAGATCCGCGCAGTCTACTTTTTGGCTCAGAAATCGCCAGCGATTATGTACAAGTGCATATAGGCGGCGACATCGCCTTCATGACCGGTATGGCCAAAGCGCTCCAAGCATGCACCGGCGCGATTGACGCAGCTTATATTGAGGCGCATACCGAGGGTTGGGCTCAAATACGTGAGTTACTTGATGCGACTGGGTGGGCAGACATTGAGGCGCAGAGTGGTGTAGCGCGCATCGAGATCGAGCGCATTGCGCTCCTGTACGCTGGGGCCCGCCAGGCGATCTTTGCCTGGACCATGGGTCTAACCCATCATCTCCACGGTGTGCATAACGTGCATTGGCTCTGCAACCTTGCGCTGATGCGTGGGATGGTAGGACGACCTGCCTCGGGCTTGCTACCACTGCGCGGTCACAGCAATGTGCAAGGACTCGGTTCGCTTGGTGTGACCCCAGCGTTAAAAGATGCCGCCTTGGAGCGATTGATCGCCTACGGTGTAAAGGTTCCCCAGCACAAAGGCCACGATACTATGGCAATGATGGAGGCGGCTCATGCTGGGCACTACCAAGTCGGCATCGCCCTAGGTGGTAACCTCTACGGTTCCAATCCTGATGCCAACTTTGCCAAAGAAGCTCTGGCGCATGTCGACATGCTAGTCTACCTGAATACCTCGCTAAACACTGGTCATGCCCAAGGTCTTGGCCGCGAGACTCTGGTGCTACCCGTGCTCGCCCGCGATGAAGAACCGTATGCATCAACACAAGAGTCCATGTTTAGCTACGTACGACTGTCAGATGGTGGTAAGCCACGGCACGTTGGCCCACGTGGCGAATTGGACATCGTTGCTGATCTGGCGTCGCGCGTCCTCGGGGAGACGGCGTTAACACGGACAGAAGGCGGCATCGGTCCTGAATGTTTGCGCTGGAAGGAACTCGGCGACGCCGACCGCGTGCGCGGCATGATAGCGGACTTGGTGCCAGAATTGTCGGGGCTGCGCGACATCGGCAAAACTAAACAGGAGTTTTTAATTCCTGGACGGGCTCCAGTGGCGGGGGCCTTTAACACTTCGAGCGGGCGCGCACTATTTTATCCTGCCCCACTCCCGATTGAGCCAGAGCCCAAGGGCGGCTTCAGTACCTTCCCGCTTAAACTAATGACCGTGCGCTCGGAGGGACAGTTCAATACGGTTGTCTATGAAGAAAACGATTTTTACCGAGGGCAGGTCCGCCGTGATGTCGTGTTGATTAGTCAGGAGGACCTTGACAGACTGGGGCTGCGTCAACACCAGACCGTGACCGTTCGCTCTGAAACAGGTAGTCTTAGCAAGATTAGCGTGCGGGTATTCGCGATAAAACCCGGAAATGCCCTCATGTATTATCCCGAAGCGAATGCTCTTGTGTCGCGCCGGATCGACCCTGCGTCCAAGACACCAGCCTTTAAATGTGTCCGCATTTGCATCGAATCTAGCACCGCGTCGACTTTGTCTAGCCAGGCATCCATGGCGACGCAGCTAAGTAGGCCGGTCGCAGGATTTTCGAAACTTTTCAGTTGGTTCCTATGGTGGCAAAAAAGGCGACTGCGCCCGAAAGTGAAATCCTGCTAACCTTGAAGTCACCTGGATGAACGAACATGCGCCCTGATTCACGTCAGCATTGAGCGCCTCGGCGGCCAAGGTCATCGCCCCCCCCGACTCTTGTATCGGACAAGCGCAGGTGGGCCGTACATGTCGTTGGACGCCATGGCCCACGGTTGCTAAAACACGCCGTGATGACCATTGGAGGAATCCATGCCCGAAGCAGCACAGCATGTCGGCGTCACGCGCGGCGGCAAGGCAGTACAGGTACCGCTCTTCAGCGATGAGCCGAAGCCAGAATTACCGGCAGCGTGCGCGTCGTATACGCCAGCTGATCACCTCGACGCCCACTCGATATTCGAATATTTACTCTCAAGGGAACTGAGCCGCGGTTTAGCCGACACTCACGCTAGGAGTATGTTCCAGAATATGAGCTCCAGCCACAACCTAAAGCTCGATCAAGAATGGCTCCAGACCGAGCGCTTAGTCCTAGGCCTTACGACGATTTTTGATGTCCTTGAGCATGGCAAAGGACTTACAGATAGTATCTTCAAAGACTAGATGCCAATCAAGTGCGAGAAACGGATAGGAGACCAGGTTTGGATCGGCGTCTCCGTCCGCGAGGAAGTAGAGAGCCCTTGGCCTTTCTGCAAACTCATTGATGTACCGGTCCCCGACGAAAGTGATGATGTGATAGCAAGGATCGCGCCGGACATAGTTCAAAAGAAGGTCTGCTTTCCGTTCACGGAACCCACCGGCGACAGTGTCCGGCTCCAGGCCGAGGCAAAGCAGTTCACGCCAATCATTGAGCTGCCCCGTCCGCTCGCCGAACGCGACACCGTCGGTATAGAGATCTGGGGATGGTTTGGCGGTGGCTCCCACGGCGATAGCCTCACAGCATGAAACATGGTCTGATGAGCACTCTTCGGCGGACTCCCGACTCTACTTTAGTCTGGTATGATTGGCCTGCATCTTCGAGCAATTGAGTAGTAATGCTGTGACGAAGGGTATGCAGTGATATATTCATCCTTATGCTGCACGCTGCCGAGCCTTCCAGAGGTCATATTCCGCCTGCAGAGACACCCATATCTCTGCCGGCATGCCCAAAAGAGCTTCGAGTTGCAGCGCAAACTGAGGTGTGATAGCGCGTTTTTCGTTGAGAATTTCGTTTATTTTAGCAAAGCGGCAGTTTAGCTTCCTAGCGAGTTCCGATCCGATGACTCGGCCAAGTTAGGGGCCCGACTTCGGCCTTGTCGGCGCAAGGCTATCCAAGCACTCTGGCAGGTAACACGACCATGGTCAGTCCAGCCCACTGCAAGCGCTTTTGAATCGACAGGCCCGTCTCATTATGCAGCAAACGTTGGTACCAGCGTTCCCTCTGGAAAATGATCTTACCTGAGAAAAAGGTGACCTCGCTGAATTCGCCAGCCACCTGTAGGCAGATCCTCTCGGCCTCGGCGACAGCATCGGTGCCAATCGCCATTCGATAGGCCGCTGGAACCCCTAGGCGGTGCGCTAGCTCAACAAATCTGCAAAGCGTGGCTTCGGTGTTTTCCTGCAGATTGACGATACTATCAGCGCCTTTAAAACCGCCAGAGTCGACTACACCCACAGATATAAACACCAGATTCTTATAGTAACCATTAAATGTGGTAAGAATTTTCTGCACGGTATGAATGCCTAAGCCGCCAAAAGCAGCGACTAAAACCGCAGCGGTCGGCTTGCTAGCATCAAGCTCATCCGGCGTAGCGCTACGCACCATCTGCTTAGGGAAGTGAGGTCCTGAGTAGAGGCGTGACAGCTGCTTGGCCACTGTCCAATAATGCCGACGAATAGACATGCACAAGAGCACTAACATAGCCGTCACCGCCAAGGTGACCCAACCGCCCTCAGCAAACTTCTCAAGTACAGTAATGACCAGGATCGAACCGCATAATACCGCAAACCTTGGTTATGGTTAGTCACGACCGACGCATCCGCGACCGCTTTCCGCGGGTCGTTTCCATCGACGATGGTTTTGACGCCATGACCCCGCTGCGTCTAGCCCTGATGCCGCGCTCCCTGTAATGGTCGCGTGAGCTCGCGCCCGATTTTAACGGGTAACCCCCCTAAATCACGGCTAGGAATAAGCTTATCTGACAATCCCCCAATAAGCCTCAATTAATCACGGCAGAAACTGGCCCTACCCGCAGCCTCATATCGCAGCACCAACAAACCGATACCCTATTACAACCTTTGTTTTGAAGAGTGAGCTTATGGGAGCCTCGGGTTACGGAAGTCGCATCGAACTCATCGTTAATATCAGCGAGTTTTTCAAGCGCGTCGGGTTAATTTGTGATTATCAAGAATTTGAATGGCTCGGACTTCAGCGTGGCATCAGTCTGACATCCTTCCCTCCCCACCTCGTTGAGCAGCTTCTTAATCTTTGTGCACAAGATCCCACCTATCACATCGTAAGTGGCACTGCTCCAGGTCGCTTGGTCAACAAATATGTTCCTAATGCCCTTTCGTACCAACCGGCCAATGGCGACAAAAATCCCGATCTGGTACTAAACGCATTTGTTGACCCAAAACGCGCCCTAGTCGATGAAGAAATGATGTGCTCGGCCCTTGCCATACTGCACCATGTCGATGCTGGTGACCAATAGCAGCACACGCATTTCAAGTTCGAGCTCCTGGTGAGTAAGGCGTTGAGAATGGCATAGTTCATGAAGTGCCATGCGACGGAAGTCATCGCTGTCCTCACCGACCCTACGCCGTGCCCGTATAAGCAGGTACTGAAACAACGCCATAGCGTCAAACGAATCTGATGGACTAAAGTCATTGACGAGACTTGCTACCAACGCTGGATCTTCGCTGGAATAGGTGCAGATATCCTTGCTGCTTCGTGTCTTACCGAATATCTGAGATGGAATCTTCACGTGCGTCTCCTGTTCGCATCGGTTCAGATTCACTCAATATACTTTTCATCGGCAGGACACTACGGACCAGCCGGGCCAAGCCGAAAATGCCCGTGACGGACTTTCTTAGACAAAGGATACCAGGTGGTAGACCCAGGGCATTGCTGCCCCAGGCCCCCAGTTTCAACCCGTCGTGCCCAATTAAGGCAACGGGCTGATGAAAAGATCGTTCGAGTTCTATTCAGTACAGACGGTGTATGACGGCTGCCATAACCATTGGGTGACATGCACGAAATCTTGTGAATTTCTCCCATGTCATTGATCGCCGTTGGCTCCGGCGGTTCATCCATTTGAAGAAGATTGCCGTTGCCCGGATGATAAAGCTCGACACGTATCGACTGTTATCCGAGACTCCAAAGTATCCCACATGGCCTTGTAGCTTCTGCTTTAGGACCTTCCATAGTTCCAGCATCGACGCTTTGTCCCGCGCGGCACGTATCCAGTCGCTGATCTCCCTGATTTTTCGCCGGTAGCGTTTGCTAATGGTTTTAACCTTCGGCAGCCAGCGGCCGGTTTCGTTACGGCCCAGGTAGAACGTGAAACCCAGATAATCGAACGTCGGTTGGCGCTTGCCGCGCTTCGCCGCATTCTTTTCCATGGTTATCTTCCGGCTTTTCGTCATATTGAGACGAAGGCCGAAGCGAGCCAGGCGTTTTGGCAGTACGTTTGCAATTCGCACTGCGTCGACCTCGCTCTTGCAGCAGATCACAAAGTCATCGCAGTAACGGTGAAGCGATGATCCGGCGCATAAGGGCCGGACCATATCCTCGAACCACACGTCGATCGCATAATGAGCGTATATGTTCGCCAAAATCGCCGAGCAAATCGAACCCTGAGGGACCCCGACTTCGCTGTCTCGATAACCATCCTCGCCCAATATTCCGGACCTTAGCATCCTAACGATATATCGAAGGAATACCGAGTCCTCGATCCTTTGCCCGAGGATCAATCTGGTCGGGTGGAACGGCAGCATCGGTGCGTACCAGCGGCTTTTACCCTCATTGCCTTTGCGCGCATGAAGTCGCTATATATTAGTTGATTGGACAGTCATGGCAAGACCGTGACCGGTGGCGCCAGCGGAACTGCAGCCCGGGCCGCCGACACCGGCAGCCGTACCCGTCATCCTTCGCGCCGCACTGCAACTAATGGCGCCACTGATACCCTGCGCATCGCACGATGTCGCCTCCACCTCCTCCCTCCGCCTGGGCAAACCTCTACCGGGCTATGAGAGGCAGTTTGCCATACCAATTGTAGGGCCGGGGATATGCGATGGTGTAGCAGGTACGCTCCAAATGCAAGCCGAAGGCGCGGTAGGGGCGCCGCCAACGGCAGCGGAGGCGACTTCGGTTTGGGCTCGCGATGGAATCAGTTTCCGGCCTCGCCGCTCCATCCATTGTTCGTGTCCGATCTACTGAGGAACTTCACTTCGAGTTTAGTCCGGTAATGGAATTTAGCCCCAAGATAGCCTCCAGGCGTCAGTTCTTGGTGATGGTCACATAGCCAGCTCCGGTATTGGTGCCAGCCGAATTGTTGTAGCTGGTAACACTGGCGTCAGCTGCGCTGCCGCCACCACCACCAGCGCCACTACCGCCACTGCCGCCCCCGCCGCCGCTATAGCCGCCGCCGCCGCCACCGCCACCGCCGCCTGAGCAACCGCTTCCGCCCGCGCCCCCGGCGCCGAAGCCGCCTACGCCGCCGGTTGTCGCTGCGCCGTAAAGGCCACCAATAAAGGTGGCAGCTCCCGACGTCCCTGTTCCGCCACCGCCACCGGCGCCGCCGTGCGTTGCACAGTCGACAGTATTGCTACCGTTGCCACCTAGTGCAGCGGAACCGTTGGTGCCGGTACCAGCCGTGCCATTGGAGACCAACCCCTTATTACCACCAGCACCCGCCGTCCCTCCGCTGCCGCCATAAGTGCCCGTGCCCGTTTGTCCGCTAGTGGTCGTATTACCAATGATACCTGCTACACCGTGTGTTGCACCACCACCGCCACCGGCGATAAGTACGTAAGAAGTGGAGGAGATACTATCGGCATAGACATAAGTGCCGCCGCCACCACCAGCCTGGTAACTGTTGTCTGTTCCCGCCTGTCCACTCACGATGTAAAGATGCTGATTTTGTACCAGCGAGATACTGCCCGAGATGACCCTGCCACCTCCCCCAGCCTTTGCTCCGGCAGTGCCAGCACCGCCTACAGCCCCAGCCGCGGTGATGGTGTAGGTGGCCGTTTCTGGCACCGTCCAGATCTGCACCCCCTCAGTCGTCATGTCTAGATAAGCAGTGTTTGAAGCCCAAGGTTGGCTTGAATAAGCGGACTGCACCTGGGCTAAAGTCGGACCATTCCGACCGGTGACACTCGCAGTGG
>Ga0315284_10016301_pt1 | contig 10548 bp, 7 predicted proteins | sample YL17G09_16_MG_FD_203696 | JGI IMG/M metagenome (GOLD analysis project Ga0315284, IMG submission 203696) | Sediment microbial communities from Yellowstone Lake, YNP, Wyoming, USA - YL17G09_16 | ecosystem: Environmental > Aquatic > Freshwater > Lake > Sediment | place: USA: Wyoming | collected...
TTGCGGCCGTGAAGAGGAAGCGCGGTAGGGTTGCAGGGCTCCAATTGCAGCATAAGTGAGATTCGGGTGTAATAGTACAGCGTTCCGGATGCCGGTCTGTAGCGCAGCGGAAAGACCTTGAGCGTCACAGTCCTGTAGCCGAACTGATGGGCTTCGTAGCACACCTGAACCGGGGAGGCGGGGAACGGGTCATACGAACCGTAGATAGTGGAGTCGGGATTGACGAATGGCTGGCTTGAGTCGCACATGTGCGGGTGTTGCGCGGGTAGTATGCTGTACTCCCCTTCAAGCTGAGCCGAGTCACTGCCGGTGAACGTCACGCCCACGCAGTGACGGTCCAGGGGAATCAGAATGTGTACCAGCCTGTATGGCAGGCCCGGCGCCCCCAGGCTCTCGACGCAGCCGGGCGCCGACACAACGCTGGGAACATCGAACGTATCCTGCTCGTGAACGTACTTACTGAAGCTCAGTTCACTTGGAGAGAACGTAACCTCCGCGGTGGGCTCACCCAACGCTACGCTGACCAAGCAAGCTAGGGCGACCTGCAGTGCGAGTGCGCGCACACACATCTACTCCTCCTTTTTCCCGGTGCTGCTAGTGGAGCACCACAATCATGACCTGCCCGCCTGTCTGCCGCTCGATAAGACGGCAGAAATAGACCCCATCCGCAACTCGGACGCGCGAGTCGTCGCGCAGGTCCCAATATGCGGACTCGCCGGCCCGGGTGTGCAGCAGTGCTACGCGTCGTCCGGCTACACCTACAATCTCCATCGCGCAATTCTGACTTGAATGGTCAGTTGCTCGAATGACGGTGCCCGTCCTTGCCGGGCTGGGCCATGCGGTCAAGCCGCCAGCCAAGTTCTCCTTCGATAAGGGGGACAGCAGGCCGACAGCATCCCCGATACGCTGTGCCTTGACCCCGGCACGGGGCTCCTGCGGCGTCAGTCCGGCGTGCGCCCAAGCCACGATGGCCCCGGCGTGACCGTCGGGCACCAGGCACGGCCTCCAGCTCTCATCGCGAGGGCTGAAGGCAACAGCAAGACCAGACGTGCCCCAGCGTAGTTCCCCCTGTTCGTCCAGTTTCTGGGCGTAAACGTCCCAAGTCCCGACAACCGCCGTCCATGCGACAATAACGCCGCTGGCCCCATCACTGGTGGCCTCGACATACGGACCGTGGGGCGGATTCGCCGGCGCGTGGGTCTCACCCACCAAGACGCCCATGCTGTCCCAGCGCCGGTTGCCCTGGCTGTCCAGCAACTGGCCATAGATGTTGCAGAGCTCCAAACGCTGGGTCGCGCAGAGCCAGTATGTCCCGGCCCCGCCTGCTGGCTGCACCGCGACATCCGCCGCGTTGCCGAGGGCTGCCTCCGGAAACACGACTCTACCGTCCAGACCCCAACAGCGGACTCCGGCGCTGTCGAGAAGCTGTGCGCGAAAGCCATCGCCGTTCGCGAAGGCGACGAGTACCGCGTTTGGCACGTCAATCAGGCTCGTGATAGACACGAACCTGCCACTGGAGCAGGGGCTCACGCCGGGCCGCGGCCACTGTGGCTGGGCGTTCGTATCCAGCCGTTGAATGCAGGCCCTTGTGCTATCCCCCGGGGTTATCTCAGACCAACCGGCAAACGCACCTCCGTTGGCAGCGGCCAAGAGCGTTGGTGGAGCGAGCACGCAGGCCCGGGCGTTGAGCGGGACGCCGGCGGGCGGCCACTTGTGGCGGCCCAGACTGTCCAGTAGCTGAACGCAAACGGTGTCTATCGATGAGTCCGGTAGATAGAGACGCCTGAAGCTGGCGAAGAGAGCGCCGCCCGCACCATCAGCCACAGCGGAGAGCTTGTACCGATAGTCGCCAGTGGGCCCAGAACCTGCCAGTGCCACGCCGCTCGGTCCCCATTTGATGTTCCCCGACGAGTCTACGCGCTGCGCCGTAAGCTGGACAGCGTTCGGCCAGCAGTAGTACTCGCACCACGCGGCAATCAGCCCACCGTGTCCGTCCGGCACGGCGACTATGTCCTCGGCCCCGAACACGTCGTCTTTCATAAGCACACCGCCGGCCGGCCAGCGGACGTTGCCGGCGCTGTCCACTCGCTGTGCGTAGACACTACCGAGGTCGCCCCGCCGGTCAGGCCAGACGGCGACGGCTCCGCCTTGTCCGTCTGGGACGAGTGCCAAAGCCTGCATGCCGCCATGCCAAGTGGTATCGCACAGCACAACTCCGCTGTCCTGCCAGAAGACGCGGCCTTGGGCGGAGAGGGAGCCGGCGCTCAGGGCGACGGCAAGCAGAAGCACGGCCCGAAGGGTCTTGATTGTAGAGAAGTGGATTGTAGGCAGACCGGTCATTATCATCATCTGCCAAGCCTCCTGATATGCGTCAACACTTTACCCCCCGCCTGCCCCCTGTCAAGCGTTTTCTTGGCACACGTCCGGTCTACCAATCTGGCACCGTCCAGCACCGGCGGCAGGCCTTCGGCCCGCGATCTGACTCGGGCGGTAGTTCTCGTGCCGAGTGGCGAGTGTCCAGACACCTAGTGCCCTGTCCCCGTCGCTATTTCCCCTTTCCCCTTCGCATCTTGGCGGCTGCATTTCGGTCTTCAAGCCGCTCAGGTCGCGTCGCAGCCGCGGTTGACTGCCGCCGGATTTCGGGCATGATTGCCGGTCAGAATAGAGAGGAACAACACCATGGATAACCTTAGACCATTGCCCGAGAAAGCTACCGAGATGCTTGGCTGGACGTGGCCGCAGTTCGAGCCGCATTATCTAGAACTGACCGGTCGCAGTCTGTCCGCCGGCACCGTGGAGGCATTTCTTACCGACTGGACCCGGCTGCACGAACGGCTGGACGAGGTCGCGACGCGCCTCGCCATAGCCAAGGATGTAAACACCGCGGACAAAGAGGCGGAGCAGCGCTTCAATCGCTTCCTTGAGGAGATATACCAGAAGTCACAGGAAGCGGAGCAGAAGCTGAAGATGAAACTGCTGGACAGCGGCCTCGCGCCTGCCGGGTTTGAATTGCCACTGCGGAAGATGCAGACCGACGCGGCGTTGTTCCGCGAGGCGAACCTGCCGTTGCAGGTCGAGGTGACCAAGCTCTGCACCGAGTACTCGAAGGTAACCGGCAGCCAGACTGTGCAGTGGGAAGGCGAGGAGGTCACGGTTACGCGGCTGCGGCCGGTGTACCAGGGGACGGACCGGACCCGACGTGAGAAGGCGTGGCGACTGTCCGCGCAGCGACAGCTTGCGGACCGGGCCGCTCTGAACGAGCTCTGGCAGAAACTGTTCAAGCTCAGGCTGCAGATGGCATCCAATGCCGGGTTCGCCGACTACCGTTCACTCATCTGGCAGGAGATGTTCCGGTTCGACTACACGCCGGAGAACTGCAAGCAGTTCCACGGGGCGATTGAACAGGCGGTCGTGCCTGCGGCCGCCCGCGTCTACCAGCGAAAATCCAAGCGACTTGGCCTTGAGGCGCCGCGGCCATGGGACCTTGACGTTGATGTCGAGGGCAGACCGGGCCTCGCTCCGTTCAAGGAAGTCGAGCAGTTCAAGTCCGGGGTTCACACCATCTTGCAGCGGGTTGACCCGCAGTTCGGCGGCTACTTCCAGACGATGATGACCGAGGGACTGCTCGACCTGGAGAACCGGAACAACAAGGCGCCGGGCGGCTACTGCTCGACGCTGGAGGCAGCGAAGCGTCCGTTTATCTTCATGAATGCGGTCGGTTTGCACGGTGACGTAATGACACTCATCCATGAAGGCGGCCATGCCTGCCACAGCTTCGAGGCGAGCCGGCTGCAGTGGCACCAGCAGCGCCAGGTGGGCCTGGAGTTCGCGGAAGTCGCATCGATGGGGATGGAGTTGCTGGCCGCGCCGTACTTCGCCAAGTCTGAGGGCGGGTTCTACACCGAGGCGGAGGCCGGGCGGGCGCTCGCCGAGAACCTCGAAAAGAACCTCCTGTTCTGGCCCTACATGGCGGTTGTTGACGGGTTCCAGCACTGGGCCTATGAGAATCCGCAGGCGGCGATGGAACCGACGAACTGCGACCGGCAGTGGACCGAGCTTTGGCACCGGTTCATGGGCGGGGTTGACTGGAGCGGGTTGGAGGACGTGCTCGAAACCGGCTGGCAGAGGAAGCTGCACATTTTCCTGGTACCGTTCTACTATGTGGAGTACGGGCTGGCACAACTCGGCGCGGCGCAGGTCTGGGCCAATGCGCTCAAGGGTCAGGCCGGGGCGGTGGCCGCCTACAAACGGGCGCTGGCGCTCGGCGGCACGAAGTCGCTGCCGGAACTGTATGCGACAGCCGGCGCCAGGTTTGCCTTTGATGCGGGCACGCTCGGCCCAATCGTCGGCCTGATGGAGGAAAAGCTCACCGCGTCGTAGGCGGCAGTCCGGGCCCGTTCCGACAGCGATTGAACTTGACCACTCTCGGGCTATAGTTATGTCATGCCGAAGTCAGCGAGAAACGACCCGAACGGCGCGTTTCCGTTCTGGAGCGTCCCGGCCGGCGAACTGCTGCAGCGGCTTGAGACCACGGCGCAGGGCCTGACCGAAGCCGAGGCTGATGTCCGGCTGTCCCGCTACGGCGCGAACAGCCTGAAACCGAAGCGCGAGTTGAGCTGGCCCGGGCTGCTTCTCGGTCAGTTCAAGAGTCCGCTGGTGGTGATACTGGTGTCGGCGGCGGTGCTTTCCTTCTTTCTCCATGATCGTACCAACGCCGGCATCATCCTTGGGATTGTGGTCGTCAGCGCCGTGCTCGGGTTCTGGCAGGAATACAGCGCGGCCGGCGCGGTGGCGAAGTTGCTGGCGGTGGTGCAGGTCAAGGTGCAGGCGCTGCGCGACGGCCGGGAGCTGGATGTACCGGTTGACGAGATTGTGCCGGGCGACGTGCTGGCGCTCAACGCCGGGGACGTTGTGCCGGGCGACTGCGTGGTGCTTGAGTCCAAAGACCTGTTTGCAAACGAGGCGGCGTTGACCGGAGAGAGCTTTCCGGCCGAGAAGCTGGCCGGCGTGGTTGCAGCCGAGACAGCGCTCGGCGGGCGGACCAACGTGCTGTTCATGGGCACGCACGTGGTGAGCGGCACCGGGCGGGCGCTGGTGGTGCGGACGGGCCGGGATACCGAGTTCGGCAAGGTGTCGGACCGACTTCGGCTGCGGCCGCCAGAGACCGATTTCGAGCGCGGGCTGCGCCGGTTCGGGTATCTCCTGATGCAGGGCACCTTGATTCTCGTCGTCGGCATCTTCGCCTTCAACGTGTTCCTGAAGCGGCCGGTGTTCGACTCGTTCCTGTTCGCCTTGGCGCTCGCGGTCGGGCTTACGCCCCAGTTGCTACCCGCGATTGTCAGCGTGAGCCTGAGCCGCGGCGCCCAGAAGATGGCCCGACAGAAAGTGATTGTCCGGCGCCTCTCCTCGGTCGAGAACTTCGGCAGCATGACCGTGCTTTGTTCAGACAAGACCGGCACGCTGACGCGCGGGACCGTGCAGGTGCGGGAGGCACTGGATGAGGCGGGCAACGCGAGCGAGAAGGTGCTCCTCTACTCGTTCGTGAATGCCGCGTTCCAGACCGGGTTCACGAATCCCGTTGACGCGGCGATAAAGACCCAGCATCCCTTTGACCTCTCCGAATGGACCAAGCTCGACGAAGTGCCGTATGACTTCGTGCGCAAGCGGTTGAGCGTGCTAGCCGAGCACACGGGCCGGTGCCTGCTCATCACCAAAGGCGCGCTGCCCAACGTGCTCGAAGTCTGCACGAGCGCCGAGCAGGCCGAGAGCCCGGTTGACGTCGTCGAACTCCGGGATGCGATTGAGGGCCGTTACCAGTGGTTGAGCGCCAAGGGCCTGCGCGTGCTCGGGGTCGCGTATCGCGACACCGGGAAGGACCGGACCATCACCCGCGAGGACGAGGTCGGGATGACGTTTCTCGGGTTCCTGGTCCTCGAAGACCCGCTCAAGCCCGGCATCGCCGAGAACGTGGCCCAGTTGCGCGGCAAGGGCGTGCGCCTGAAGATCGTCACCGGCGACAATCGGCTGGTCGCGACCAACATCGGCGTGCAGGTCGGACTCGACAACCCCGAGATTCTCGCGGGGCCGGAAATGCACGACATCTCCGACGAGGCGCTGCCGGTGCTGGTGGATGACGTCGACATATTCGCCGAGGTAGAGCCGGGTCAGAAAGAGCGCATCGTCAACGCGCTCAAGAAGGCGGGCAACGTGGTCGGGTTCCTCGGCGACGGCATCAACGACGCCCCGGCGCTGCGGGCCGCGGACGTCGGCATCTCGGTTGACGGCGCAGTGGACGTGGCGAAAGAAGCGGCGGACATCGTCCTTCTCGAACGCGACCTCGGAGTACTGACCGGCGGCGTCGAGGCCGGGCGGCGGACGTTTGCCAACACGCTCAAGTACGTGTTCATGGCCACCAGCGCCAACTTCGGCAACATGTTCAGCATGGCCGGCGCGTCACTGTTCCTGCCCTTCCTGCCGTTGCTGCCCACCCAGATACTGCTCACCAACCTGCTGACCGACCTGCCGGAAATGACGATTGCCGCGGATCACGTTGACCCGGAGCAGGTCGACAAGCCGCGACGTTGGGACATCCGGTTCATCCGGCGGTTCATGCTCACGTTCGGGCTCTTGAGCTCGGTATTTGACTACCTGACCTTCGGCCTGCTGATGCTGCTGCTGCGCGCGGACATGGCCAAGTTCCGCACCGGCTGGTTTATCGAATCGGTTCTTTCGGCCTCGCTTATCGTGCTGGTCATCCGGACGCGGCGCCCGTTCTTCAAGAGCCCGCCGCGCATCTACCTGACGCTGGCCACGCTCTTCGTCATCGCGTTCACGGTCGCACTGCCTTGGATGCCGCTGGGTCGGCTCTTTGGGTTTGTCCCGCTACCGCTGGAGTTCATCGTACTGCTGGCGGCAATACTCGTCCTGTACGTGGCAAGCGCCGAAATCGTCAAGCGCATCTTCTATCGGCACGCGTTGTAACGCGCTGCCCTGATAGATCAGAGTTCAGAGATCAGAGACCAGAATGCAGAACTGCGGACGAGGAATTGACAACCACGGATTGACACGGATGAACACAGACTTCGTCCTGCCCGAACCCTAGAACCCGCGAACCTTGGGTCCACAGAACCCCGGTTTCCGTTCGGAGCTTGACTTCCTTCGATTCCGGCCGAAAATCGCATTGGCGAAACATACAGACGGAATGGGCAGATTCGAGGCCGAGACGCACCGCGGCGTCGGTGCCCGTCCACGAGTCGGTTGGTACATAGGCAAAAGGAGGACCGTATGCACAGTAGGTCACAGGTGTTCGGCGCCGAACTGGTGGGTACATTCGTGCTCGTGTTCGGCGGCTGCGGCGCCGCAGTCCTTGCCGGCGCACACATCGGTTATCTGGGCGTGTCCCTAGCTTTCGGCTTGTCGTTGCTGGTAATGGCCTACGCCATCGGCCCGATATCGGGTTGCCACGTGAACCCCGCAGTCAGCATCGGCCTGGCCCTGGCCCGCAAGCTCCCCGCCAGGATGCTGTTTATCTACATCATAGCCCAGATAGTCGGCGCGGTCATCGCCGGGGGAGTGCTGTTGCTGGTCGCGACCGGCACGCCCGGGTTCAACCTCAGCCAGGGCTTTGCCACCAACGGGTACGGTGCGCACTCGCCGGGCGGGTACAACCTGCTCGCGTGCCTCATCGCCGAAATCGTCCTCACCTTCTTTCTCGTGTTCACGGTGCTGGGTACGACCCACCCAAAGTTCCCGGCCGGGTTCGGCGGGATACCCATCGGCTTCGTGCTGGTGCTTATCCACCTCGTCGGCATCCCGATTACCAATACCAGCGTCAACCCGGCCCGCAGCATCGGAGTGGCCGTGTTCCAGGGCGGCTGGGCGCTTGCTCAACTCTGGCTCTTCATCGTCGCCCCGATACTTGGCGCGCTGTTGGCGGCGGGAATACACCAGTGGTTGCGCGCGCGGGACTGATGCCGTATACGGCAACGACGTGAGTATCGACAAATCCAAGCCCGGAAGAGGAGTACTTGTATGATCAAGGAATTCAAAGAGTTCATCATGCGCGGAAACGTGATGGACATGGCGGTCGGTATCATTGTCGGCGCCGCGTTCGGGGGAATCGTCGGCTCGCTGGTGAACGACGTCATCATGCCGCCCATCGGTCTGCTGTTGGGCAAGGTGGACTTTGCCAACATGTTCGCCGTGCTCAAGCCGGGCGCGACACCGGGCCCGTACGCCTCAGTGGCGGCGGCCAAGGCCGCGGGCGCGGTCACGCTCAACTTCGGGCAGTTCATCAACACCATCATCAACTTCGTCATCGTCGGCTTTTCTATCTTCATGATGGTCAAGGGCGTCAACCAGCTAAGGCGCCCGAAGCCGGCGCCGGCAGCGGAGCCGACGACCAAGAACTGCCCGTTCTGCTACTCGACGATCCCCATCAAGGCGACGCGCTGCCCGAACTGCACTTCGGAACTGAAAGCCTAGCGCGGCGCCCGGAAGCCGGATTAGAACCGCCAAGTACGCCAAGAACGCCTGAGAGGACCATCCACAGATTGCGCAGATTACGCAGACGTCAGAGATCTCTCCTGCCTGAACCCCAGACCCCCGGAACCCTCGAACCCCTGAACTTGCGGCGTCGAGCCGCGGACGCTATGATGTGCCGATGAAAGGCAGAATCGAGCTGGAGCTGCACGAGGCTAACCAGCTCTTCAACTCGATGGACCCGTCGCCGTTCGTCGACAAAGACCTGGACGGGGACGCGGAGGAGTTCATCGTGAACTGGGCGCAGGAGTATTCGCATGGCGAACCGCTGACACTCACCATCCACCTGGAGCACATGCCGGCGCAGGACCCGACCGCCCTGATGACCGAGGCCGTGCACAACTTCTTCGCCTACCGAGCCAACCTGAACCGGCTCGAATTCCGGCGCCTGATGACACAGGGACAGACCAGCCTGATGGTCGGTCTCGCGTTTCTTTCCGGCTGTCTCGCAATCCGTAGCCTGCTGCTCGGCAAAGCGACCGGTCCCTGGGCCGGTCTTCTCCGTGAGAGCCTGACCATCGCCGGCTGGGTCGCGATGTGGCGGCCGGTGCAGATTTACCTCCACGACTGGTGGCCGCTGTGGCGGAGGGGCCGGGTTTACGCCAAGCTGAGCACGATGCCGGTGGAGGTTATCCAGAAGATACCGGACCACGGCCCAACCGGCAAAGCACATGCCCATACGCCGTGAGGGGAGCGGCGAGTATGAGTAGTGCTCTTGGAAGCCCGCGAGGTCTCTTCATTTGGACAGCGGTTATCGCGCTGCTGCTCGACCAGGTTTCGAAAGTGCTGGCCCACAACCTGCTTGCCCTTCACGTGCCGCACCCGGTGCTCGGGCAGGTGCTCAGGTTCGTCCTGACAATGAACCGGCGTGGGCTGTTCGGCATGTCCTATGGGCCAATCTGGGTCCATTATGTCCTTCCGCTCCTCGGCATGTGCCTTGTCATCTACTTCGCCCTGCGCAGTTCGAGCCGCTGGTCCAGCGTGGCCTTTGGTTTGATTCTCGGCGGCGGGCTTGGCAACAACCTTATCGACCGGGTCCGGCTCGGGTCGGTCATCGACTTCATCGACTTTGGCTTCGGCAACTGGCGCTGGTACACGTTCAACCTTGCCGACGCGTTCGTCGTGGTCGGCGTCATTATGCTCCTCGGCCATGAGTTCTTTGGCCCGAAGCAGGGCCAGGCCGCGCCGGCTGCCGGCCCGGTTTCCCGGTAGCCAAGACAATCGCCGGCTCCGGGGCGGAGTTGACTTCCGCCGGATTCGGAGGCACAATGCCGTGTGGCAAGATGCTCTGATTCGCCTCCTGACTGCGTCCGGCCGGCGCTGGAATCGGAGGCGCGCAAATGGGAGTAACATGATTCACGTTGGGTTCCAAAACAACGAAGGAGAAATGAGATGCGGAACTATTCCGGAACAGTACTGACGGCAGTCGGAATTGCCTGCCTGGCGCTATTCCTCGGTTGCCAGCGCGCGCCGACCGTGACCATCACCGTGCCGAGCGAAGGCGATACCCTGGCGCAGGGCAGTATCGAGGTCAAGGCGCGCGCAACCGACAACCGGGCGATATCCCGAGTCGACTTCTACGTGGACAACAACCTGAAGGGCACCGACAGCACGGGCGACGCCGATACCTTCCGCTACACTTGGGATGCGGCCAGCGAATCGCTGACGCACACCATCAAGGCCAAGGCCTTTGACGCGACCGGTGACTCCGCCGAGCAGGCTATTACCGTCTTCGTGCGCACGGACTATCCGGAATCCGTCCGCGCGACAATCCCGACGACGGACGGCCATCCCCAGAACCTGGTCTGCCCGCGCAACACCGGTCGGGTCTACGTCACCGGTGAATGGGACGACGCCGTCTATGTCATACGGACCTCGGACAACGCGGTCATCGATACGTTGCGCATGGGATGCGGCCCCACGCACATCTGGGGTGCCCCCGGTTTGATGGACAGCCATGATGGTGAATGTACCATGAAACCGGAGGTATCGATTGGACACTACAGA
>Ga0315284_10016302_pt1 | contig 10547 bp, 10 predicted proteins | sample YL17G09_16_MG_FD_203696 | JGI IMG/M metagenome (GOLD analysis project Ga0315284, IMG submission 203696) | Sediment microbial communities from Yellowstone Lake, YNP, Wyoming, USA - YL17G09_16 | ecosystem: Environmental > Aquatic > Freshwater > Lake > Sediment | place: USA: Wyoming | collected...
AACAGCGAAGTCCCGCGGCTCGTATATGTCCACTCTAAGATCAAGGCCCGCCCTCTGGGCGATTTGCAGAAGGAAATAGGCGGAGAACGACCCGGCCGGGCCTCCCCCGATGACCGCCACATGCGAACCGCTGTCGAGTTCGAGGCTGGAAAGCATCTGTCTCGGCCCTGCCAGCCTACCGGACTACAGGTACCCCTGCGCCTCGCCCCACGCTGATTGCTGCTGCCCTATCTGAGCCCTGACTGTCGGCCGGGAGTCTACCACAACATGCGAAAGGCCGTGCGACCGGGAAAGGTTTCTTAAACTCAGTGAACAGTTGCCATTGCCAACGGTACAGACTCATTGTATTTTTGCGTGCCGAGCCAGAACCGCCAGATGGACCAAGGATGGAGTGGCGCACAAGTGGGGGGAATTTCCCGCATTGGCGAGCTCGAGCACCTTGCCAGACATGGAGCTGATCTTCTGCTTACCTATCCCTGGAAGCTTTGGTTCTGGGGCGATTCCATTGGGTTGGAAGGCCTCCTGGACACCGCTGCGCGTACAGGCGACGCTCGGTATTCAGGTTTCGTTCACGGGCTTCTGACGGGAGGAGCGTGAACACGAATAGCAATCGCCTGCCACCGTGTCCCGCCTTAGACCGCAGGATCGCAAAGGAGCAAAGTTATGCGGCTGGACAGTAAAGTTGCGCTGGTTACAGGCGGTGCTGCCGGCATCGGGGCCGGTATTGCGGAACGCTTCGTGGAGGCTGGCGCTTCGGTCGCGATTTTTGACATTAATGGCGAAGGGGCCCGAGCGCATGCCAGTCGGCTTCGCGACAAGGGGCTGGCTCTTGCCATCGAGGGAGACGTAGCCAGTGAAGACGCGGCGCGCGGTGCTGTGGAGCAGACCGTTGCGCACTTCGGTTCACTGGATGTGCTCGTCAACAACGCCGGGATCGAGGTGAGCGGCCCGATCGCAACCCTGAACAGCGAGGCATGGGACCGTCAACTGGCTGTAAATCTGAAAGGCGCGTTCCTTTTCTCCAAGTACGCCATCCCGCGAATGCAGAGACGGGGAGGAGCGATCATCAACATCTCCTCGGTACGCGCATTTGTTTCTTACCCGGGCGGCGCGGCTTATGATTCCTCGAAGGCTGCCCTGATTGCCTTCACCCGAACCCTGGCGCTGGATCACGGCGAGGACGGAATCCGCGTGAACGCCATCTGTCCCGGCTACATCGACACCCCCATGACGGAGGAATGGCTCAAGACCGTTTCCGATCGCAACGAGACCATGCGTCAACTCCTGGCGGTTCATCCACTGGGTCGCATCGGGACTCCGCGCGATATCGCGGATGCGGCACTATTCCTTGCCTCCGACGCTGCGTGTTTCATCACCGGAACAGCACTAGTGGTGGACGGGGGTATGTCAACGGCTGGCCACTAGGCGGGTTAGAAATCGAAACGGCCCCGTCTTTCTGTAGTACCGGGACGCGCACGAACCTTGTGGGGGGGGGTTTTTGACGGCTCGCACCCAAAGGAGGAAGAGCCATGCCCGAGCTTACTGTCATCGCTGATTACGGAGATCTCTGCGGCGAAGGCCCGCTCTGGGATGCTAGCTGTAAGCGGCTCTACTGGACGGACATCACTGGCCAGAAGTTCTACTGCTTCGATTGGTCCCCGCGGAAGACCTGGGCGGTGAAAGAAGGTTGGGAGATTGCCGGTGCTGCCCTGAACCGGGCGGGGGGATTCGTGATTGCCAACAGTTCCGGCATTTGGCTCTGGGAGGACGGAGGCGAGCCCCGGCTCGTCGCCGACCAAGCCGATGGGTCTAAGTGCCAGATGAATGATTGCCTCGCGGACCCGGCAGGCCGTCTGCTGGCAGGCTCCAACTTCTACGACCCCGGCAAGGACTACCCTCTCGGCAAATTGATCCGCGTGGACACGGACGGCACGGCCCACATCATCGACGAAGGCCTTCATCTGGCGAACGGGCTGGGCTTCTCGGTGGACGCCAGGACGCTTTATTTCACCGACTCGGCGGCGCGCCTCATTTACGCCTATGACTATGATCCCGCCACGGGAACAGCCCGTAACCGCCGCGCCTTCGTGAAGGTGCCGGCAACCAGCGGATTGCCGGACGGGCTGACTGTGGATGCAGAGGACTTCGTTTGGTCGGCGGAGTGGTACGGCAGCCGTGTGGTCCGTTATGATCGCGATGGAAAGGTGGAGCGGGAAATCAGAACGCCAGCCAAGCAGACTTCTTCGCTGGCCTTTGGTGGGCCGGAACTGACTGACATCTTCATTACCTCCGCAGCGAAATCAGAGCCCATGCCCATCATGCCTCCCGGCTACGATCCGAATTCCGGCTATTTCGGAGGGTCCCTCTACCACATCAATGTCGGGATCCGTGGCAAGCCGGAGTTCGTAGCTGACTTCAACCTGAAGCCCTGAAGGGTATTCGACTCGCTCCTGGTTCCGGCGGCTTTCGCCGCGACGCCGCAAGGTGAGAGGCGCGTTTCTTATGCCGACCCTCGACACACGCTGCGGGTGCACTGACCTTTGCACAGGGCAGGCGAAAGTGGGGAAAGGGAAAAACCCTGGGCGTCCAGGAAGGTGGTGGGCCTGGGTAGAGTTGAACTACCGACCTCACCCTTATCAGGGGTGCGCTCTAGCCACCTGAGCTACAGGCCCACGGGATTGCCGCTGGCAGGTCGAGCCCAATCTGAATCTGAGGCTGACCGCAGTGAATCAGTATAGGCTCAGCGGCCTCCTGGCGCAAGTCCCTGTACTCGTCCAGTAGATTAGTGACACTCCTTGAGTTGGGATGGGGAGGCCCAATGGGTGAGGAACTCCTGAGGAGTTCGGTAGCCGAGGGCCTGATGGGGGCGGATGGTGTTGTAAGTCCGCTCCCAGTCTTGGAGTTCCTGGTTGAGCTGGGCGATCTGGAGCGAGCAGGGGGTGACCTCATAAAACTCCTCCGTGTGCGTACGTTGGGCGCGCTCGACCGCGCCGTTGAGTTTGGGCGAGCGGGGCGGCAGGACAAAGAGCTTCAGGCCGCGCTGCTGGCAAGCGTCTTCAAAGGCGGCGGCGAATTCGCTGCCGCCATCGACCTGCAGGGCGCGGACCGGGAAGGGCATGCGGTCGAGGAGCGTCTGGAGGAACTGCGCGGCGACCCGCGAGGTGGCGCGGCCGTGGGCCTCGATCACGTCCCAGCGCGAGACCACGTCGCGAGCGGTGAACTGCTTGAGCACCACGCCCGGCACCGGGCGCACCTCCAAGGTGTCGACCTCGACCAGATCGCCGGGCTCTTCGGTGCGCCAGTCGCGCGGCTTGCGGACGGCATAAGGTCGCGACCAGGAACGGGCGCGTGCCGTACGATCCCGATTCGGTCGCGGCTCGACCAGCACCCCGCGCTGCTTCAGCCGCCTCAGGATGCGTCCGACCATCGAGGTCGAAACCACCCGGCCTTCGCGCCCGAGCAGCACCACCAGCTTGTCTTTGCCCCAACGAGGATATTGACGTCGCAGCGCCAGGACGCGCTCGGCCAACGGCGGTGACCAAGTGGGCTGTCGCCGCCGGTGAGGACGGTGCGAACCGTCCTCCAGGCTGTGGAGGTTCTGCGGATCATACCGGCGCTTCCAACGGTAGAAGGTCTGTCGGCTGATCCCGAAATACCGACAGGTCAGGGCGGCCTTGTTCCCGTGGGCGCGGTAGTAATCAAACCACCGCAGGCGCAGTCGAGCTTTTTGACTTAAATCAATCGCCACTCGCTCCAGGGACCTGGAGCGAGGTACTCTAATCCACCTCATCTGCATGGCAACACTCTACCTCAGAGTGTCACCCATCATTCTGAACGAGTGCAGCGCGTCGAATGTGCCGCCGCGCTACCCAAGCGGGTGGGTTCTCCATTATGATGGTGGCCTTGCGGACCGATCCCCTGCGACCGTCGAGGCAGCCGTGGAACCTTTCCGGATTCTTGAGCACACCGCCGATGTCGGATTCGAGGCTTGCGGCGCGAAGCGGGAAGATGTATTCACCAACGCGGCGCGCGCCCTGTTCCACTTGATCGTCGAGCCGGATTCGGTCGTGCCCCGCGAGGACGTAAGTGTTCGGGTGGAGGGTCGCGAACCCGCCGATCTCCTGGTGAATTGGCTGAGCGAGATCCTCTACCTGCATGATGCCGAAGCTTGGTTGTTCCGCGACTTCGAGCTACACGCGCTCGGGGATACCTCACTCGCCGCCGTGGCGCGGGGCGAGAAGATTGACCGTGAGCGGCACCAGTTGAAGCTCCTGGTGAAGGCCATCACCTATCACCAACTCGCCCTGGAGGAAACCCCTGAGGGCTGGCGCGCGCGGGTGTATGTGGATATCTGAAGGCAGTCGAGAGTTCAGAGTTGAGAGTTGAAGAGTTGAAAGTCGAGAAGAACCAGGTTGGTCGCTTCTCCTTCGCTGGCCGCCGGCAGCGAACCGTGCTTGAGCAAATGTTCGCATTCCGCCTTGTGAATTCTGCCTTACGGTCTCTGACCCCTGACACCCGGCACCTGACCCCCGCTCTCTGCCTTCTGCTTTCTGCCTTCTGCCTTCTGCCCTCTGCTTACTGCCGCCCGCCCGCCCGCGGGCTCTACGAAGTGCGCGAAGTTAAGCCCAACGTTTTTGTCTGGATTGCTGAGGACGTCCTGGACCCGGAAGGCGACCCGCAATTCAACCGTGCCGGGAACGCGAGCTTCATCATCACCCCGGAGGGAGTGGTGGTGGTGAACTCCACGAATACTCCCTTCCACGCGCGCGAACTGCTCTACGAAATCCGCCGGCGCACCGACCTGCCAGTGCGGTACGTCATCAACACCGACTCGCAGGGCGACAACATGCTGGGGAACGAGGTCTTCGTGGACCAGCAGGCCACGATCATCTCGACTTCTGTGGCGCAGGCTGAGATGCGCCAGTATGAGCGAGACCTGGTGCGGCGTCTGAACGAAGACGAAAGCTGGCGGTTGCAGGGACGCATGCGCGGCATTCATCCGACGGTGCCTGCGCAGAGCTTTGACCAGGAGATGTCGCTCCGCCTGGGCGGCCAGGAGATCAAGGTGCGGAACCTGAGCGGGGGGCATTCGGCGGGCGACGCGGTGGTTTATCTGCCGGGCGCGAAGGTCCTCTTCCTCGGCCACCTCTATGAGAACGGCTACTTTCCTCGCCTGGCCACGAGCGAGGTGCGACGCTGGATTGAGATCCTTCGTCAGGTGGAAAGCTGGGACGCGGAGATGTACATCCCCGCTCACGGCCCGCCCGGAGACAAGCAGCAACTCGCGGAGTTTCGCCAGTTCCTCGAGTGGCTCGTCACCGAGGTCCAAGCGCGCCTCCAGCAAGGCAAATCCCTGAATGAGGTCAAGCGCGAATTGAATCCTGCGGAAATCTACCATTGGAGGGCCCGCGACCTGGCCCCGCGCGCTGTGGAAGCGGTTTACAGGCAACTCGCAGAAACACAACCCGCCGAATAGACGGACGAGGCGGTCGGACTCAGCCAAGGAGAATTGTGATGATCTGCTCAAGAAGGGATTTGTATTTGTGGCTGCCCGCGCTGGCAGCATCTGCCGGCTGGGCTGCCGAGAAACCTTCTCTGTCTTCGAAAACCTTTCGCTTCGAAGACCTCCCCGTTAACACCAGCGGCGAGAACCGCTTTCGTCCCATCCTGGAAGGCACGACGCACGGGGGCCTCCAGCTCGAGGCGCATGAAACAGACCTAGCGCCGGGCGGAATGCCTCATCCACCGCATCGTCATCGGCACGAAGAGCTGTTCTTGGTTCGGGAGGGAACCGTTGAGGTAACGATTGCCGGACGCAGTACGCGTCTCGGCCCCGGCGGGATGGCGTTCGTCGCCTCAAACGAAGAGCACGGCATTCGTAACGCCGGTGCAACTCACGCCGAGTACTTTGTTCTAGGTCTGGGAAGCGACACGCAGTGAAGTCTTCGGCCTCCCCCACGCAGCGCTCAAGAGACCTTGGGCAAGCGCCCGAGCGCTTCCTTGATTTTCTCTTCGGGATGCTCGTAATCCAAAAGTTCGCCGGCAAAGTACTTGTCGTAGGCGGCCATATCGAAGTGGCCGTGGCCGCTCAGATTGAAGAGGATGGTTCTCTCTTTCCCCTCCTCCTTGGCCTTCAGGGCCTCCTCGATGACGCAGGCGACCGCGTGCGAGGTCTCCGGCGCCACAATGGTTCCTTCGGCCCGGGCAAAGGTGATCGCCGCTTCAAAGCACTTCAGTTGCGGGTAGCTGACGGCTTCCACGACGCCTTCGCGGTGCAGCAAACTGACCAGCGGTGCCATGCCGTGGTAGCGCAGGCCCCCGGCGTGAATCCCCACCGGAATGAAATCGTGCCCCAGCGTATCCATCTTCAGCAGCGGCGTTGTGCCGCTCTTGTCGCCGAAATCGTAGGCGTACACACCCTTGGTCATGGTCGGGCAGGCCGCCGGCTCGACGGCGATGAGGCGAATATTCTTGCCGGCGGCTTTGTGCGGAACAAATGGGAAGGCGATACCGGCAAAATTGCTCCCCCCGCCGCAGCAACCCACCACGATGTCCGGAAACGCTCCGGCGAGCTTCATCTGGGCGATGGCTTCCTGGCCGATGATCGTCTGGTGGAGCAGCACGTGGTTGAGGACGCTCCCTAAAGAGTAGTTCGTGTCCTTGCGATGCGCGGCGTCCTCCACCGCCTCGCTGATGGCGATGCCCAGGCTGCCCGGGCAATCGGGGTCCTCGGCCAGGACCTTGCGCCCCGCCTCCGTCTGGTCGCTCGGGGAAGGAATGCAATTAGCGCCCCAGCACTCCATCATCGTCCGGCGATGCGGCTTCTGAAAGTAACTGCATTTCACCATGTACACCATGCATTCCATGCCGAAGACGTTGCAGGCGAGAGCCAGCGCGCCGCCCCACTGGCCGGCGCCGGTCTCCGTGCAGAGCCGCTTGATGCCCTCCACCTTGTTGTAGTAGGCCTGCGCGACCGAGGTGTTCGGCTTGTGACTTCCCGCCGGAGAGACTCCTTCGTGCTTGTAGAAGATCTTCGCCGGAGTGCCCAGCGCTTCCTCGAACCGACGGGCGCGGAACAAGGGCGTCGGGCGCCAGAGTCGCAATATGTCGAGGACGGGCTCGGGAATGGGGATGGTCGGCGAGGACGAGACCTCCTGCTCGATCAATCCCATGGGGAAGATCGCCGCCAAATCACTCGGGGTGGCTGGCTGGCCCGTGGCCGGGTTCAAGGGAGGTGGCAAGGACGCCGGCAGATCCGGAATGACGTTGTACCAGGACTTGGGCAGCTCCTCTTCCGGCAGGAGGAATTTATAGTGACTCATGAGCTCTCTCCGTTTCGTCCATCCAGCGGCTCTGAAACGCGCTACCAGCCGGACCGGCTCTGCTTGAAGGGCCAGCCACAAGCCGAGGCAGCAATCTCGTTTTTCAGGACCTGGCTAGGTTTCGAGCGCCTTGCGGCAGTACGCGAAGCACTTCTTCACTTCGGCGACGGTGTCCAGGCCTGCCTTGCCCTCTCCGTACTCGTACTCGATGTTCGCCGGAATCTTCCAGCCTTCATCTCGCAGCAAGCGCAGCACCTCGGCGTTGGGCGTGTCGCCCTCGCCGAAGGGCAGGTTAGCGCCGTGATTCTTCTTCCGGTCCTTCAGGTGGATCATATTGATCCGCGCATGGTTCTCCCGGAGATACGCCACGGGATCGCCGCCGGCGGCTACGAAGTGCCCGGTGTCCAGGTTCACGCCGATGTACTGTGATGCCCCTTGCATGGCGCGGGCAAACGTCTCCGGCGTCGAGAACTCATCGGGCATGTTCGTCTGGTCGTGCCCGTGGAAGCCCACCATGATTTTGTATTTCTGGGCGTACTGGTCCACGCGCGGCGCCACGCTCACGGTGGCCGAAGCGGTGATGTTCTCTACCCCCAGCGCCTTCGCCATTTCAAAGCCGCGCTCGATCTCCGCGTCCGTCATCTCCCGGCGGAAACTGAAGTTGTAGGCGTAGAGCAGCACGCCAGCGCGGTCGAGCTTCTCGCGTATCTCGTGGAAGTGGCTGAGCGGCGCGGTGAGCCGCCAATTCTTGAGCTCCGCCCCCTTCATATTCCGGGGCTCCACGTGGCCCTGCCAGAGCTCGCATTCGCCCAGGCCTACCTCCCGGAATCCTTCGATGCAAGCCTCCAGCGGCCGATCGCGAAACGAATAGCTTTGCGCGCCAATCTGCACTCCGCGGATCACTGAGTTGATCTTCTCTTGGCCGAACAGCGGCTGGCGCGGTACCAGCAAACCCGCGCAGCCTGCCAGTAGAACCTTTCCCGCATCACGACGAGAAATTGGTGTCATAACCCCTCCTGAGATCTTCTCCGAAGCTGCGGCGCAAGTATAAGCATGGCCCCACCCTCTCGCAAGCCCCGTCCCAATTTGCCGATGACCACTGATCCAACCGAAGGTCACCCTGGCCACCCATCGAGCCAACGATTTGACAGGCTCCCTGCCTGCGCGTAGCATCAAGAAAAGAGTATGAGCCGCCGAGACAGCGCCACACTCGAACTGACCTGCCCTTGCTGCGGAGCCCGCCTCAAGGTGGACGCTGAGCTCGGCAAGGTGATCTACCACACGCCGCCGCCCAAGCACACCAAGCCGCCCGACATCGACCACGCCACCCAGCTCCTGGAGAAGGAGAAGGCGCGGTGCGAAGCTCTCTTCAAGCAGAGCTCGGAGGATGAGAAGCTCAAGTCTCAACTGCTAGAGCGGAAATTCGAAGAGGCCTTGAAGAAAAGCAAAGAGGAACCCCTCACTCCGCCCACGCGCGATATCGATCTGGACTGAGGGTCAAATCCCCGGTCCCAGGCTTGGCGCAGGCCATCCCAGACCACTTCAGGAGGTAACACACCAGTAACATCTCCGACGGTGACAAGGAAAGACTGACCTGTCGCTCGCCCATTCAAGGACTGCCAGCGGGGGCGCGAACCTGCCTCAGGTTGTAGGGCATCCTGATAAGTTGTTGATATGCGGACACTTATCAGCCTTGCTGAGTTTCTCAACACTTGCTGATTCTAAAGAACTTATCAGCTTCGTTTTCTTTTTCACAAAGTCAAGTGATTGATTATCAATGACTTATCAGGTTCGTTTTTTTCAAGGGTATAGGGAATTCGCACGGTTGCCGGGCCGCCACGTCCGGGCGGGTTTGCACATCCGTCAACGTTCCGAAAAAACCGCACCGATGGCGAAACGCGTTCCGCTTGCCCGCCACAGCAAGTCCCGCCGCCACAGCCCAAGAACAACCCTGCGCCATCCCTGACTCTGCCCTCATTGTTGATGTAGTCTATCACAGTTGTCGCACAAAGTCAAGCAAAAAATGCAGGGGGGTGAGGTCAAGCTTTCTCTGTAAAAAGGCGGAGGGTGCGATTTCTGCGCCGACGCCGCGACTGCCTTGCTCCCCCCCCCAGCCCGTCAGCTGACGGGCAGTCATCTCGCGTCTCCTCTTCTCACTGACACACTTCAATTCCACGGGGGGGATACGATGTACCTTTCCAATTCCAGGCCCGTGGCCGCATTGAAGCCCGCAGAAGGGATGTGCTAGGATGGCAGTTTGCCTCCCGCCCGGCATTGCCGCTAGTGCGTCGGGTCGAGACTTCCTAAGGAGTTATTCGTGAGAATCTACGATGGCCAGAACATCCGCAATGTCGCTCTGGTGGGCCATGGCGACTCGGGCAAGACGCAGTTGATTTCGGGCGTGCTGTTCACCGCGGGCATGGTGAACCGGCTCGGCAAGGTAGATGAGGGAACGTCCGTCACGGATTACGACGAAGAGGAAATCCAGCGCAATTTTTCCATCAGTGCCGCCCTGGCCTATGCCGAGTGGGGCAAAGTCAAGATCAACTTCATCGACACGCCTGGCTACAACATCTTCCTGCACGAGACGGAGGCCGCCTTGGTGGCGGCCGATTCCGCGCTGCTGCTGGTCCACGGCGTGGCCGGAGTGGAGGTCCAGACCGAGAAGACCTGGGGTTTCTGTGAAAAGTATGGGCTGCCGCGCGTGCTGGTGATCAACCAGTTGGATCGCGACCGCGCCAGCTTCGAGCGCACACTCGAGGCCCTGCGCAGCGCCTTCGGGCGGGCGGTGATCCCGGTCCAACTCCCCATCGGGGAAGAGAAGAGTTTCCGCGGCGTCATTGACCTGGTGCGCATGAAGGCGGCGATTTACGAGTCAGACGGCTCGGGGAAGGGCAAGGAAATCGAGATTCCCGCCGACCTCGCCGCGGCAGCCAGTAAGGCCCACGAGGCGCTGGTCGAAATGGTGGCGGAAGGCAACGACAAGCTCCTGGAGGAGTTTTTCGACAAGGGCACCATTCCCGTCGAAGACCTGGTCCCGGGACTCCGGCAGGCCATCACGGAAAAACGTCTTTACCCTGTGATCGTGAGCGCCGGCCTGCCCAACATCGGGAGCGAGAACATTTTGAATGTCATCGCGGACTACCTGCCTTCACCCGTCGAGCGCGGCCACGTGGAAGGCCTGGAGCACGAGGGCGGCCAGCCGGTAAAGCGCAAGATCGCCGA
>Ga0315284_10016303_pt1 | contig 10547 bp, 8 predicted proteins | sample YL17G09_16_MG_FD_203696 | JGI IMG/M metagenome (GOLD analysis project Ga0315284, IMG submission 203696) | Sediment microbial communities from Yellowstone Lake, YNP, Wyoming, USA - YL17G09_16 | ecosystem: Environmental > Aquatic > Freshwater > Lake > Sediment | place: USA: Wyoming | collected...
GTGCGTGCGGAGCACGCACCCTACATTCTACATTCCGTATTCCGCTTCCGCGTTCTGCGGGTGATAAGCCCCGCAAGACAAGGCAGGCAAAGGATTTATAGGGTGCCAGAAAAATGAGTCACACCCCGACGCCTGATGTCTTTGTGGTGGTTTCCACGGACGTGCAGGTTATACTGGCGGCCGATGGCGGAGCCGAAAAGAATCGTGATCGTCGCCGGGCCCAACGGCGCGGGGAAGACCACCTTCGCCAAGGAGTTTCTGCCTCGTGAGGCGGAGTGCCCGGACTTTATCAACCTGGACCTGATCGCAGCCGGCCTCTCGCCCTTTGCCCCGGAGCGGGCGGCCTTTCGTGCCGCCAGGCTCATGCTCGAAGAGATTCATCGCCGCGTGCGCAAGGGGGCAAGTTTCGCCTTCGAGACGACCCTGGCGGGCCGGAACTACGCCCGATGGATTCCCCGATGGCGGGCCGCAGGATACCACGTGAAGTTGATCTTCCTGTCCTTGCCGACGGCCGACCTGGCGACGGCACGCGTGGCGACGCGGGTCGCCAAGGGCGGCCACAATGTGCCGGAGACGGTTATCCGACGTCGCTTTGACGCGGGGCTCCGTAACTTCAAAGCCCTTTACCGGGGGCTTGTCAACAGTTGGGTGCTGTACGACAATTCCGGACCGACGCCGCAACTTCTGGCGACGGGAGAGAATCCATGAATCGAAAGTTCATCGGGATCAAGGACCCGGACATCCGGAATTCGCTGCCGGCCCTTCGGCGGGCGGCCAAGCGGGCCCTCCGGGAAGGCCTGGAGACCGGGACGCCGGTTTGGGTCATCAAGAACGGCCGGATGGTGGACCTCGCGCGCGGCAAGCGCCGCAAGGGCCGGGGCCGGTGAACTGGTCTCCCAACAGGGAATGCGTCCCCCGATTACGCCCCAACGTTCAGCCGACGTCTTTGATGTTCTTCCTGAGGGCTGCCTTCTGTTCTCTCGCATAATCAGGCTGAGTGGCACCCATCCGGCTTAGCTCATCAATCGCCATATCAAATAACTGCACCAACTCCTCGCCTGGTCCCATTGGATTCAGGAAACCACTGTAAATGTGGTAATGTCCACTCCCGGCGCGGTGGCCTGCAATGTTCGCGATAACGCTCCAAACCCACTGACGTGGGGGTGTTCCATTCTGGACCATTCGAACAAACTCGTGTGGCTGGGCAAAAATCATCTTCTCGATCTCGTTCCTGACTATTTGGAACGCTTCCGAATCATGCCAGGTACTTGCGCGCGGGATGCTGATTCCGCTTTGGGAGACCCTTGCGCAAGCAATCTCATCGAGTATACCCAAGATTGCTCGTACTTCTTTGGGAGCGGTCAGTTTCTTGAAGAAATTCATTTGCCTTGTCCTGTTCTCTTGTGCCTACGGTTGCCCGTAAGGCGCACAGGGGGACCTGGGGACGCTACCAATGTTTCCCTAAGAACCCGGGAAGCGTTCCCACGCCCCCCTTGTGTTGGCGCACTTTACGGCGATTTCTTGCTCGCAGCTGCCGCAATTACAGCCCCCATTCTTGCCTTCCGCTCTTCACGGGCCACATACCACTCCTGCAACAACGTTTCAACGAGTCCGATAAGAAGCGCTGCTTCCTTCGGATCCACATCGACAATGACATTTATGTCCTTCTCCATGTGTGCGCCGATATTCCCGAGCTTTCTTACTGCCTCAATTGCGCCCCATGTTATTAGGTCGACGCGGTCCTTGACCTGCTCGATTTCTTCTACAAGACGTCCGGGATTGACCCTCCAAAAATCTCGCAGAATCCCCTGAATGCATCTCCGAGAAAGAGTAGCGGATGCCTTTGGGCTCAAGTCTCGAATTAAACAGGCCTCTCCGTAGTCTTCTCGGATGGGTCGCGGAACATAATCCGGAAAATGCTTCGAAGCAGAGGCTGGTACTAACGACCACGACTGAACCTTCTTGAGAAGGTGCTCACCGCCTTGAGGAGTATGCTCGCTCTCGTAAAGGGTGGCCATGAGGGTAAACTTTTCGCAGTTGGGGTTCGGACAGACGATGAAGATTGTCTGCAGGGTGCGTCTGCCAGCCGCGTTGTCTATGTAAAGGGTGTGGTTATGGGAGGTAACCCTGCCGTCTGAGATAGTGACGGCATGCTTACAGTGAGGGCACACCCAGTTGAAGTCATCCATGCGCTATTCCCCGGAATGCCAACATTGATTATACTGCCCCGTATATCCTGCCAGATGCCCGCCTGGAACTCGACCCTACACCTCACCCGGAAGCATACACAACGGATTCGGCGTTTGCCAATATATTCCGATGCGACGTGAAAAGAGGGCAGGCGCCGTTTCCAGGCGGCCGGATTATACCTTTTGCGGGGAGTGCCGACGGGCGCCGGGCCTGGATGCGTTTCAGCGGGCTACCACTCCGGCATCTTCGGGAAATCCGGCGGCGGCAGGTCCGGGACCAGGTCGGCGATCAGGGCCGGCCGGCCGGCCGCCAGAGCCGCCAGTATGACCCTTCGAGATGGCCCCCGCCACCGCTGTGGCGGGGTGTTGGCCCCCCGTGTATTCACGGGGGGTTAATCACTTGCGCATGCGGTTCGAGGACCACTTTCATCGCCTCGCCGCGGCGCATGAGGTCGTGCGCCCGGTTGGCCTCGGCCAGGGGCAGCCGGTGCGTCACCATCGCCGCGAAGTCTTCCAGGTGCCGCTTCATAAGGTCGAGCGCCCGTGCCATGTGGCGCGTGTGGCTGACCCACACGCCGACGACCTTCAGGTCCGGCCGGACGAGGTCGGCGAACGGGTCCCACTCCATCGTGCCGCCGGGCTGGCCGAACCCGGCGGCAATGTACCGGCCGCCCTGGCGCACGAGGCCGAGCCCCTCGCGGACGACGGCGGCCTTTCCGACGGCCTCGTAAGCGGCGTCGGCCCCGCGGCCGCCCGTGAGGTCCCGCACGGCAGCCCTGCGCTCCTCGGCCGAGGTTTCCTTGAGGCTGAGCGTATGGGTTGCGCCGAACCGCTTCGCGAGTTCGAGCCGCGCCTCGGCCAGATCAATGGCAATGATGGTTGCGGCGCCGCAGTCGCGCGCGAGGGCGGTCATGAAGCAGCCGAGCGGCCCGACGCCCTGGATGACGACCGTCTCGCCCTCGGCCGGCGGGAAGTGGTCGAAGGCGTGGGCGGCGGTCGCCCCGCTGCACGAGGCCGTCACGAGCGTCGCCAGGTGCTCCTCGGGCACGTCGTCAATCGAGAGAATGTCGGTTCGCACATCGAGCGGCAGGTACTGGCTGTAGCAGCCGTTGACGTGCGGCGGAACCTCGGTGCCGCGATGGATGCCGTAGACGAACCGATCGCGGCAAAGGTGCGGCTCTCCGTGGGTGCAGAACCAGCACTTGCCGCATACCACGCCGCGGTTCCAGAGGACCCGCCGGCCGGGCTTGAGGGGCCGGCCCTGGGTGTCGGCCTTGCGGCCCTTGACCTCGACGACCTCGCCGACGCCCTCGTGCCCGAGGATGATCGGCAGCGGCGTCCGCGGGTCTTCGCCGGAGGCCATGTGGAGGTCGGACCCGCAGACGCCGGCGGCGAGGACCTTGACGAGGACCTCGCCGGTCCCCAGCGGCTGTAAGTCGAACGCCTGCGGTTCGAGCGGTTTTTTGAACGCCGTCAGGACCTGGGTTTCGGTTTTCATTCGCAAAAGCCCTCTACGCTTGTGCCCCAGCGTGCCACCAAAGCTGGCATAGTGTTCCGCGTGCGTGCGGAGCACGCACCCTACATTCCGCGTTCCGTATTCCGCGTTCCGCGTTCTGAGGGCGCCTACGCCCGGATCATGACGCCGCCCGAGTTGGCCGTCAGCAGGAGATGTTCGTCGCCGAGGAGGTTGCGGACGTCGTTCCGGAGCGAGTCGTCGAGCGAGACGCTTAAGGCTGCCTCGGCCTGGATGAGCGTGCGGCCGTGGGTCCGGCTGACGAGTTCCACGTAGACCGGCACGCCGCCCGGATGGGCCGAGAGGATCGTGCGGATGGCATCGAGTTGCCCTTCGCCCAGGACCTCTTCGTGCAGCCGCACGATGACCGCTTTCGTCAGGGCCTGGCGTCCTTCCTGGAGCGTGAGGACCTCCGAGACCTTGATCTGCGGATCCTCGCGCGCCAGGTCCACCTGGCCGCGCACGAACACGATCCGGTCCTCCTGGATGAGGTCCTCGAACTTCTGGTAGTCGCGGGGGAAGATGACGCAGGCAGCCGAGCCGGAGAGGTCCTCCAGGTCGAAGACGGCCATCCGCGAGCCGGCGTTTCGGCCGCTCTTGGTGAGGATGGGCCGGACGGAGGTGATGAGGCCGCCCAGGACGACCTCGGCGTCCTGGCGGAAGTCCCGCAGGTCCGAGGCGTCGGCCGTCGCGAAGTGGCGGATCATCTCGGCGTGCTGCGCCAGCGGGTGTCCCGAGACGTAGAGGCCCAGAACCTCCTTCTCGTGCTGCAGCAGTTCGTGTTCGGGCCACTCGGCGAGGTCGGGCAGGGCCTCGCCGTCGAGGGACTCTTCGGCGGGAAGGGCGCCGAGGAGGTTCATCTGGCCTTTTCGTCGGTCTTCCTGGACGGCGGCGCCGGCCGCGAGGGCGTCGTCCATGACCAGGGCGAGTTGGCTCCGGTGGGCGCCGGTCGAGTCGAACGCGCCGCACTTGATGAGGCAGTCGACGACGGTCCGGTTGATGACCGCCAGGTCGGTCTCGTCGGCGAAGTGGAAGAGCGACTTGAAGCGCCCGACGCGCCCCCGGGCCTCGACGATGGCCTCGACGGCGCGGTAGCCGATGCCCTTGACGGCCGCCAGGCCGAATCGCATCCGGTCGCCGACGACCGTGAAGTCGGCCCCCGACTCGTTGATGTCGGGCGGGGCGACCTCCAGGCCCATCCGCCGGCACTCGGCCATGTACTCGCGCAGTTTGTCGCTCGAGGCCATCTCGTACGTCAAGAGCGCCGCCATGAACTCCACCGGGTAATGGACCTTCAGGTACGCCGTCTGGTAGGCGATCTGGGCGTACCGGGCGGAGTGGCTCTTGTTGAAGCCGTACCCGGCGAAGGCCATGATGTTGCCCCAGATGTCCTCGGCCTGGGCCGGCTTGACGTGGTGCTTGCGGCAGCCGGCAAGGAAGTGCTCGCGTTCCGCGCCGATGATGTCCTCGTTTTTCTTGGAGATGGCCTTGATGAGTTTGTAGGCCCGCTCCAGGGGGATGTCGCCCAGGCGGTTGGCGATCCGCATCACCTGTTCCTGGTAGCACATGATGCCGTAGGATTCGTCGAGGATTTCCTTCATCGCCGGGTGGGGATAGTCCCAGGTGGACTCGCCGTGCATGCGGCTGATGTAGTCGCCGATCATCATCATCGGGCCGGGCCGGTACATCGCGTTGGCGGCGATGAGATGGTCGAGGCGCTGCGGTTTCATCTTCTGGAGGAGGTCGCGCATGCCGGCCGACTCGAACTGAAAAACGCCCTTCGTCTCGCCCCGCTGGAACAGGGCGAACGTCTCGGCGTCGTCCAGCGGCAGCGTCTCCAGGTCCAACTCCACCCCGCGCCCGGCGCGCACCAGGTCCACCGCCCGCTTCAGCGTCGAGAGCGTCCGGAGGCCCAGGAAGTCCATCTTCAGCAGGCCCACCTGGCTGCACGCCGTCATGGACCACTGGGTGGTGACGTCGTCGCCGACGCGGCAAAGGGGGACGTAGTTGACGAGCGGCTTGTCGGCGATGACCACCCCCGCCGCATGGACCGACGCGTGCCGCGCAAGACCCTCCAGGCGCTTTGCAATGTCGATGAGTTCCTTGACCTGGGGCTGCTCGTTGACCATTCGCGCGAGGTCGGGCTCCTGCCGGAGGGCCTTGTCGAGGGTCATCTTGAGTTGGGCCGGGATCTTCTTGGCGATCTTGTCGACTTCCGGCAGGGGGATGTCCAGCACCCGGCCGACGTCGCGGACCACCGCCCGCGCCGCCATCGTCCCGAACGTGATGATCTGGGCGACGTTCTCCTCGCCGAACCGGTCGCGGACGTACCGGATGACCTTGTGCCGCCCGTCCTGGCAGATGTCAATGTCGAGGTCGGGCATCTCGTTGCGGCTGGGGTCCATGAACCGCTCGAAGAGCAGGCCGAACTCCAGCGGATCCACCTGCGACAGGTTCAGCAGGTACCCGACCATGCACCCCACCCCGCTGCCGCGCGCCCCCGCCGGAATCCCCTGCTCGTGGGCGTACCGGACGAAGTCCCAGACGATCAGGAAGTAACTGGCGAACCCCTTCGACTGGATGACCGCGAGTTCGTGCTCCAGTTGGTCGCGGTGCCGCTTGGTCGGTTTGGCATAGCGGCGCTGGAAGCCCTCTTCGCAGAGGCGCCGGAGCATCGAGTCGGGGGTCTCGCCGTCGGGCACCGGGTAGACCGGCGCGTGGTGCCGCCCGAATTCAAGGTCCAGGTTGCACCGCTCGGCCACCCGCAGGGTGTTCTGGAGGGCCTCGGGCTGGTCGGCGAACCGCTGCTGCATCTCCTGGAGGGTCTTGAGGTGGAACTCGCGCGGCCGGTAGCGCAAGCGGTTCTCGTCGCGGAGGATCTTGCCCGTGTTGATGCACATCAGGACGTCGTGGGCCCGCGTGTCGTCGGCGTGGATGTAGTGGACGTCGTTGGTCGCGATGAGCGGCGCGCCGGTCTGGCGCGCCAGGGCCGCCAGGAGCGGCACGACCCGCCGCTCTTCCTCGATTCCGTGGTCCTGGACCTCGAGGTAGAAGTTTTCGGGACCGAGGATGTCCTGGTATTGGCGGACGGTGCGGCGCGCCGCCTCGGTGTCGCCCGCCAGGAGCCGCTGCGGCACTTCGCCCTGGAGGCACGACGACGCCCCGATCAGACCCTCGGCGAACTCGGCCAGGCACGCCTTGTCAATGCGCGGCCGGTAATAGAAGCCGTCGAGCGACGCCGTCGTGGCCAGGCGGATGAGGTTCTGGTAGCCCGTGGCGTCCCTGGCGAGCAGCACCAGGTGATGGCCCGCATCGAGCGTCCCGGGGAGGGTCTCGCGGTCCTGTCGGCGGCCGGGGGCGACATACGCCTCGTACCCGATGATCGGCTTGACGCCCGCCGCCTTGGCCGCCACGTAGAAATCGATCGCCCCGCACAGGTTCCCGTGGTCCGTGATCGCCAGCGCCGGCATGCCCTGTGCGGCGGCGGCCGCCGCCAGGTCGTCTATGCGGCACGCGCCGTCCAGCAGGCTGAACTCCGAATGGACGTGCAGGTGAACGAACGGCGTGTGCGGCACGACGTGCCCCTTCACGTGGCAGACGACGCCGATGGTAGCAGGCGCGGGCCGCACCGTCAACCCGCCGCGCTATTGTTTTTGTGGCCCCCGCACCAGCGCGTGCGTGAAGAACCCCTTGCAACCACGAGGACGCAGGAGTACGTTTGGGACGTGCGATCTATGGACGCCCCGGCTTTGCGCGACGCGAACACGAGCCGTGCACCCCGGCCGCCCGCACAAGGCGTAGGAGAAAACCGTATGGCGTCCCCGGATTTCGGTATGGCGTCCCCGGATTTTGGCCGGATTTAGGAGGCGGTCCCTGATCACCGGCGTGAACCGACGAGGAGATTGGGATGACAACGGCTACGGTATTCGACTTCGCCCGCAAGTTGGAAAAAGAGATTCCTCCATCCGAGATACGACAGTCCATGGGGGACGGTCTCTACTGCTGGGTAGATGTGGAAGGCGCCAGTCAGGATGAAGCCATATCGGCGATTGAGGACCTTGGGTTTGGCGCGGCCATTGTTTCCGAAGTGCTCGGACCCGATCACGCCGGCGCGCATGATGTGTATCCGGACTGCCTGCATTTCATGGTCAAGGAAGCTGTGTTTCGCGACGGCGCCCTGACCATCACGCCCCTCGACATCCTGGTGAACGGCCGATCCATGTTCACCCTCCACACGCGGGAGGTTCAGGTGATTGCGAGCATGAAGCGAACCTGCCGCGAGGACTTCCTCAAGTTCAGCAAGTCGCCGGGATTCCTGATCTACGAAATTGCAGACCATCTGATTGCGGGTTACCGCAAAACGCTCCTCGGGTTCAGCGAAGCCGTCGAGCAGGTCCAAATGAAGTTGTTCGGGCAAGTGAGCGACGACATCTTCCAACAGGTGTCCGCGCTCACCCGGGATATCCTTGTGTTTCGCAAGGTCCTGCTGGCTTCCCGCGAGTTGATGCAGGAACTGGCCTCCCGTCGCTCGCCGTTCGTCAGCGAGACAACGCAGCCATTTCTCGACCTCATGGCAGGCACATTGGAGCGGTTAGGCAACGACCTCGCCACGGAGCGCGACGTCCTGTCCGAGACCCTGAACCTGTACATAGGCATGACCAGCCATCGCGCCAGCCAGGTGCTCAAGCGCCTCGCCCTGGTGAGCGTGATCTTTCTGCCGCTCACGTTCTTGTGCGGCGTTTACGGCATGAACTTCCGGTATATGCCGGAGATCCCCTGGCGGTACGCGTATGCCGGCTTCTGGATTGCCGTGATCACCATTGCATCGTCGCTCCTGGTATTGATGAAGCGATTCAAGTGGCTGTAACAAGCGCCGCAGGGAAACCGGCAGTTCGGGAAAGACCCCTGACCGGTCTGTGTCGAATTCCGGGGACAATGCGGTCTTCTTGATTGCGAGTTGGCGCGGCAAGCGACAGGATGCCGGCATGGCACGCTTGGCAAGGGGCCGTTTGGAATCCCTCTCCCCTCCGCGGGAGAGGGTGGGGTGAGGGGCAAAGGCATTCACCCTCACCCGGCTTTGCCAGGGCATAGCCCAGGCTACGCCGGGGCGAAGCCCGGCTCTGCCACCCTCTCCCGTCAAGGGAGAGGGATTTGAAACGGCCCAAGATCACGTGCGTGAAGAATCCCTTGCAACCGCCAGGAAGTATAAGTATGTTTGGGACGTGCGATCTATGGACGGCCCGGCTTTGCGCGATGCAAACACGAGCCGTGCGCCCCGGCCGATGAAGGAATCATGAGAATACGGAGCATACCATGTCATTCAATGCGAAACTGATCGCCGCCCTGAAACTGGACCGCCGCTTCATTGACGAGGACGGCGAACTGGTCCTGGCCGCCGTCCAGGATCACGCCTGGAGGATGGACCACGGCCTCGTCAAATTGCTGCTGGCCGACAAAGAGATCAAGGCCAAGTTCTTTGACGAGATCGAAGGACACTGGGTCTTCAACCTCAACACGTTCATCGAGTACGTGTCGCAGAAGAACTTCCTGGACAACTCCTACACCCGGTTCCGCAACCGCATCGGCCTCACCGTCGGCGGCAAGTACCTGCGTGAGCGCGGAGATGTCGCACTCGCTTGGCCGTACAAGGACTGCGTCCTGGAAGGCGGGCAGACAAAGGAGGAGGAAAAGCGGAAGGAAATCTTCTTCAATGAAGTTCTAGCGGAAGACGAGATCACCCGCCTGCTCACACCGAAGGTGTTGACGGGATTCGCTCGGTACGCCGCGAAGGGCAAGAAAACGGTCGGCGAGTTCAAGCGCAACGCCGACGGAGTTGTACGTGAGAACATCATCATCAAGGGCAACAACCTTGTTGCCGCTCATTCGCTGAAACCTCTTTTTCGCGGGCGTGTGAAGCTGATCTACATCGACCCTCCCTTCAACACGGGAACGGACGACTTCGGCTACAATGATGCCTTCAACCACTCCACCTGGTTGACCTTCATGAAGAACCGTCTGGAGATTGCACGCGATCTTCTCTCCCCAGCCGGATCGCTTTACGTACATTTGGACTTCAATGAAGTCCACTACTGCAAGGTGCTCTTGGATGAGATCTTTGGACGACATAACTTCCAGCGGGAAATCGTGTGGCGCATTGGATGGGTATCGGGCTACAAGACGGCCGCAAAGAACTGGATTCGGAACCATGACACCATCCTATTTTACACGCGGCAAGACCTTTCCTTCAACAAGGAGTATATCCCCTACCCAGAAGGCTACGTGCGAAGAGATGGGAATGCTCCTGAAGGGGAGGGTTACGCAATCGAAGACACATGGAATTGTAGTGAGATCGATAAACTCGATTCAATCCAGATTAAGAGCTTTGACCAGGAGAAGACAGGCTTCCTGACTCAGAAGAACGAGGCGTTGCTCCGACGCATCATCTTCTCTGCTACCAGCGAAGGCGACATCGTGCTCGACTTGTGTGCCGGCAGCGGCACGACTGGTGCAACGGCGCTCAAAATGAAGCGCCAGTACATCATGGTGGAGCAGATGGAGAAGCAAGTCGGCATCATCCTCGACCGCATGAAGAACGTGTTGCGAGGGGACTCGAAGGGTATCTCAAAGCTTGTGAACTGGCAGGGCGGCGGCGAGTTTGTTTACTGCGAGTTGATGAAATACAACGAAGCCTTCATGGAGCGGATCGAGGCGGCCAAAACTAGTGCTCCGTCGCACGTGAATTGATGCATGTCGTGGGGTCTCTTTGCCGATGGGGTAACCATACCCGAGGCAAGGAGGCCTGCCATGAAAAAGAAGTATATCGTGACGCTGACGGAAGAGGAACG
>Ga0315284_10016304_pt1 | contig 10546 bp, 10 predicted proteins | sample YL17G09_16_MG_FD_203696 | JGI IMG/M metagenome (GOLD analysis project Ga0315284, IMG submission 203696) | Sediment microbial communities from Yellowstone Lake, YNP, Wyoming, USA - YL17G09_16 | ecosystem: Environmental > Aquatic > Freshwater > Lake > Sediment | place: USA: Wyoming | collected...
AGATGCGGGATGCCGAGTACAGGGGTTATCAGCTTCTTCATTTGAGGAAGCAGCACTGCAGGCATAACAGCATTTTCCTCGCTGAAAATCATGGGGATAAAGCAATGAGTAATAACAGTGATGTCTTTCGTCCCTTTTCTTTTCAGGGCCGCTATAAGGTTTTGAGCGGTTGCAGAGATGGCCCAGGAATCCATAGCAATAACAGCGCCGTTCGGGATATCAGCTACCGCCTTGTCGAAACTGCTGAAGACTTTGTTACGCATCTACGACTCCTCCTTGCGGTTAATGATTTACAGCTCCAATTTGTTACAAGTACCGTAACCAAGCACAAGAAGCCAAAAGGTTAGAGAGAGCAGCACAAAGATAGAGTAATTAAGCTTGAACCAAACAGAACTAAGCATTTCTACGAAGTTCGCTGAGATATTATAGCATTTTCGTCAATGACAGGAGCTAAAAAATGAAATGTAACCCACCACCCCCATCCCGCTCGCCCACACAATCAAAATTTCAATATTTGACCACTTGACAAACCCAATATTAAAGGATATAATATGTCTCGATATATCGTGATATTACACGATATAGTCAACAAAATAGATCGTAGGAGTTAACCATGTTTAGAATGCCTCGAATGTTTCAAGAATACTGGCAGGAAAGCCCATTTCAGAAGGGAGAGCTGAAGTATGTAATACTGGATTTGATAAAGGATAAGCCTTGCCACGGATACGAAATTATTCGCCGCTTAGCAGAGCGTTCTCATGGATTCTACACGCCGAGTCCCGGTGCGGTCTATCCCACACTTCAGCTTCTTGAAGAAATGGGTTACATCGAGGCCAAACAGCACGATGGAAAGAAAATCTATACAATAACTGATGAGGGTAGGAAGTTCCTTTCTGAGCAGGAGCAGTTTGCTGAAGGTATCAAGCAACAAATGAGCGAGCGTTGGAGTAAAAAGAATACTGCGGATATGCGTGAAACCATGGTGGAAATTGGAAGGATGGGGCGGCTGATTGGGCGGCATTTCCGTAATACAGATGCAGAGAAGATGAGACGCATTCAGGAGGTTATCAGCCGAGCCTACAATGATATTGAGACCATATTAGAGCACTAGATGGAGACAACTGACATCACAAATAAATTGAAAGGAGGGGAATAAAATGGGTGCGATGGACGAGATGATGGAGGCCATGATGGGGAGCATGAGCAAAGAGGAGAAAATGGAAATGATGGGGACGATGATGGAAAAGTTCTTCGCTGGCATGACCACAGAGGATAAGCAGAAGATGATGGAGCAGATGATGCCCAAAATGATGGAAGACGTTAACATGATGGAGATGATGCCGAAGATGATGATGGGAATGATGGGTGGCGGTGAGAGTGGCGGAGGGATGATGGGAATGATGTCGCAAATGATGTCAGGGGGCCAGGGAAAGGGTATGCCGATGATGCCCCACATGATGACTCAAATGATGCCTCACTGCCTGAACATGATGCTTCCCGGTGTTCCCAGGGAAGAGCGTGTGGACTTTGTATTGAATATGATTACAGCTTTAATGGAGCAGGGTTCTGCCGGGATGTCAGAAGAAGAGAAAAGTGAATTTGTGGCTAAAATACTTGAGAGAGTCACTTCCTGAAATATGATTAGCGCTATCAACCAAAACTGCACGGAACCCAATGGGTGAAAAGAAAGCTCTTGCATTTCGATTTTCTATATAGCTGGCAGGCAGCAGCGTCAGGAGGATAAAAATGTGGTACATGCACGATGGGTGGGGTTGGTGGATGGTGTTCCGCGGAATATGGATGCTGGTATTCTGGGTGGCGATTATTGCCCTGGTGGTTTGGGGGGTTAAGAAACGGGTAGGGCATGAGGAGTCAAAGGGAAGTACCCCTGAGAGGCGAGACCCCCTGGAAATAGCCAAGGAACGCTATGCCAAAGGTCAGATCTCTAAGGAAGAGTTCGAGCAGATCAAGAAAGACCTGTCCTCTTGAGTTACTCAGTGGCAACCAATTTTTATCTGTTGAGTAGCCTTGATACTTGCTCAAAGGGAACCTTGACAATAGACAGAGGGTTATGGCTAAGTTCCAGCGAGGTGGGTGAAATCCACCTCTGGCGATGTAACCCACCCACCCTGCACTAACAATAAAAATTGACACTATAGTGTATAATATCGCAGACAATCGGTAAAAAAGGTTTTGATATTGAAAAGTTCACTGAGAAGACGGCTATTCCATGTGTCAGCCAGCTTGTCTATCGTAATGGCCCTGTGGTTTTTGCCTGAGATGCCCCTGCTTTTATCGTTGGGATCAGTGACATTCCTTTTCTTATTATTTGAGTTAACCAGGCTTAGAGTTTCCGGCATAAACCGGTGGTTCATATCCCATTTCGGATCAATGTTGAAGGAAGAAGAGCTATCGGGTTTGACCACTTCCAACTATGTGCTGTTGGCAGCGCTTGTATCATATATAGTCTTCGGCAGAGATATCGCAGTACTTGCGGTATCATTTCTGGCAATTGGTGACGTTGCTGCTGCCATCGTGGGTCAACGTATGGGCAGGACGAGACTCTTCGGCAAGGCATTAGAAGGAGATTTAGCCTGCTTTTTCTCGTGCCTCGCAGTCGGATTTGTCCTCTATTATGCAGGTTTGCATGTAGGTTCGCGGACCGTAATATTAGGAGCTGTTGGTGCCACTATTGGACAGGCCATACAGATGCCTGTGGATGATAACCTGACTTTGCCTCTACTTGCGGGTGTGCTGATGGTAGCTGTGCCAGGCTGAATCGGTACTACAGCAACATTTCAGGTAAGCCCTTTCAGCAACCCATCGCTCTATAAACGAATTGGGCGGTTTCGTCCGCCTGGGCTGACTCCCCTCACCCTACACGTGCCGTGCAATCACCCATTTGCATTAATCACGCAATTCAAATAAAGTATTTGAGTGAGTCCATACTGTCTATGAATACATCTTAGGGAAGAGAACATGGAAGAAAGAAGGAAACTGGCAGCTCCTTGTGGATTATACTGCGGAGTCTGTGGTGTCTACGTTGCACATAAGAATAATGACACGAAGTTCAAAGAAAGATTGAAGGATATCTACTTCGTAGGTGCCGAAGATATTAAATGCGAAGGCTGCTTGTCCGATGTTTTGTTCAAATATTGTGTAGATTGTCCCATCAGAGCCTGTACAACCTCGAAGGGAATTGCGGGCTGTCATCAATGCAGCGATTTCCCATGCAAGTTTATTGATGATTTCCCCCTTGGTGTCGGGAAAAATGTGATATTGCGTTCGATTCCCACCTGGAAGCGGCTGGGGACCGCGAGATGGATGGAAGAGGAGGAAAAACGATACCACTGCCCCCATTGTGGCTATAAGCTATTCAGGGGAGCGAAAAGGTGCCGGAACTGTAAACAGCCGGTTGACGTAGATTGACCTCTTCATTCAAGCGAATTGGCGAGCTTCACTGCATTCCACCCACCCCACACGCACGTGCTGCTAAGCCTTGCCCAATGGTTTTATCAGGTTTGAGAGTTGAGGAAGGCCTTTGAAGGAGATGTATTCGGATGCATGAACGGCCTTCATGTTCTTGATATGGGTAACAGTAACACCGTCATACTGGAACTCCTTCCCTTGCTTGTCGCGCTCCCAACAAGTCCACTCAAACATCACAACGTTTGTTGGACTTGGTAAGCACGTACCCTTCATGCACACATTCTTCACAGTGAATTTTCTCTTGGGGAACTCCTTCTTCCACCTCTGAAACCACTCTGCTAAGGCCTTCTTACCTGTTAGAGTCTCGCCGACACCGAGTTCTGAAGTAACGTCGTATACAGCATCGTCGGTCCAATCAGCCAAGAAAGCATTAACATCATAGTCATCTTGGCTCAGCAAGTCCAAACTACGACGTACCGTCCGTTTGGCAATCATCGACGCAATCATTTTTGTGCCTCCTTCTTATTTGTTCTTGCGACATTCTACAGCGAAATGTATACTAACGCAAGAAGTGCATGGAGGGTACAAAATGTCTACGGAGCAAAACAAGTTTCGCTAGGGTGGGTGAAATGAGATGTAACCCACCACCCTACAGTGCTCATTGATGCCGTTCGTGGGAGCTTGTCGAACCATGAACGGCATCAAGTCTAATCTGGCCTCGCCCTTCGACAGGCTCAGGGCGAACGGAATAAGAACACATTATTCTCCGAGGAAAGAGCGTTTGCCTTCCCAGTAGTCCTCCCTTTCCACAATGGTCGCTGCCCCCGCGCCCCAGGCGCCGCAGATGGCGGCCAGGCCGTAGCGGGCTTTTCTGCGATTCATCTCATGGGCCAGCGTACCCAGCACGCGCATCCCGCTCGCCCCCACAGGGTGGCCGATGCAGCAAGCCCCGCCGTTGACATTCACCTTCTCCGGGTCTATGCCCATGTCCTTTATCTGCATCAGGGGCAGTACGGAGAATGCCTCGTTCACCTCCACCAGGTCTATCTGGTCAATGGACAAACCTGCTTGCTTCAACGCCTTCTTTGATGCCGCTATAGCGCCATAGCCCATTATAGCAGGGTCAACCCCTATCCAGGCCATGCTCTTGATGGTTACCATGGGCACCAGGCCGAGCTTTTTCGCCCTCTCCTTGGACATGAAAACACCGACTGCAGCCCCGTCATTCTCGCCCGAGGTGCTTGCGGCGCAAATCGTGCCACCGGGCTTGTAAATAGGCGGCAGAGTACGTATCTTCTCCAGCTTGGAGTCGGGCTTGACGCCCTGGTCGTAGTCGATGAGCTTCACAGTGCCGTCGGGCAATGTCCCTTCCACCGGAATAATCTCGTGCTTGAACTTCCCTTCCCTCTGGGCGGCGGCAGCCCTCATGTTGCTCTGCCAGGCCCACTTGTTCAGATCCTCCCTGGTGATGCCGTACATCTCGGCCAGCTTCTCGGCGATGAGGCCCATGCTCGCCACAGCGCTGATGTCGACTCTCTCGAATATTCTGGCATTGGGCAGACCGCGCGTCTTGCCCAGTTCCTCGGCCAGCGCCATGATATCGGTATCCTCGGTAATCATAGGGGTGGGAAAGTGAGAGTGGCTCTCCATGCCGCCGGCGATGCAGATGTCCTCTATGCCCAGTTGGATAGCCATACAGCCGATATGCGCGGCGGTCATGCTGGTGCAGCAGGCCCGCTCGATGCTCAGGCCGGCAACCTCGAAGGGGCAGGTCATCAGGCAAATGCTCCGACCGGGGCTCGCCTGCTCGCCGCTCTGGTTCACCGTGCCCATGATGACCTCGTCAACTGTGGCAGGGTCTATGCCTGTTCGCTTGAGCAATGCCTCGACCACTATGACAGCGAGGTCATCGGCCCGTTTGTCTGCAAAAAAGCCAGGCTTCTTCTGGCTGGCGATGCCAAATGGGCTTCGCGCATAATCTACCATCACTGCGTCTCTTATCTTAGTCATCTTTGTTACTCCATTTTGTTGGGATTCTCAGGGAGCGCTTCTACTATCATATCACAGTGACATGATTAGAGCGCAGGAAGAAAGATAGGCTCTAACCTATCCCCTCAAAGGTGAGGGAACATCTTCGAATGTCATTGCGAGCGAAGCGAAGCAATCTCACCACACCCATATACCTATGAATTCGAGGAGATTGCTTCGTCATCCGCCAGAGGCGGACTCCTCGCAATGACATCGGGGGATTCTGCTGAACGGCGCGTACCTGGACTTCGAAAGTCAAAAAGACTAAAATAGGAACGAATTGTCAAATTCTATGGGTGTTGTTGCTCAGCTCAAGCCCTTCTTCGAACCCAAATCCGTAGCGGTCGTGGGAGCTAACCCCAACTCCGGCGAGCTTGCTTTTAACTTAGTGGAAAACCTCGCTCAAAACGGCTACCGGGGCAAGGTCTACCCTGTGAACCCCAACTACTCTGAAATCCTGGGCCAGAAATGCTACCCCAATCTCAAAGAGATACGAGGAGATGTTGACCTCGCAGTGATTTTGACCTCTCGTACGGTAGTCCCCAACATCGTGAAGCAATGCGGAGAGAAAGGGATTAGAGCAGCCATAGTGGTGGGACAGGGCTTCGCTGAAGCCGAGGACGAGGAGGGCAAGAGGCTGCAGCAGAGGGTAGTTGAGGCAGCGCGCAAAGGCGGTGTGAGGGTTCTGGGCCCCAACACCTTTGGCTCGGCAAACGCTTACATCAACTTCAGCACAGCATTTCTCAAGCAGACTGACATGAGAAAGTGGCCCGTGGGGGTTATCTCGCAGTCGGGCCTGTTCTTCGGCACCATCGGCAGGCTGAGGCTCATCGGAAAAGGCATAGATGTGGGCAACACCTGCGATGTAGATATCGCCGATGCCCTGGAATACTTTGAGCAGGACACCGAGGTAAAGGTCATAGTGCTGCACATCGAAGGCTTAGGGTACGGCAAAAGGTTCAAAGAGGTAGCACAGCGTGTAGCAAGGGTGAAGCCTGTGCTGGCTATGAAAACAGGCAGAAGCGAGCGAACTGCGCACGCAGCGCAGTCCCATACAGCCTCTCTGATCGGTGATGACGCAGTATGGGACGCCGTTTTCAAGCAGTGCGGAATCATTCGTGCCAGAAACCTCGATGAGCTGGGCGATCTGGTCAGGGCTTTTCTCTATCTGCCGCTAATGAGAGGCAGGGGCATCGCCATTGCCACAGGCAGCGGAGGCATCGGCATTATGAGCATGGACGCCTGCGCTGAGCACAACCTGGAGGTAGCAGAGCTGTCCCCCGGGACCAGGCGCAGGCTGAAAGCAATGTCACCGCCGTGGCACAGGATAGGCAACCCTCTGGACACCTGGCCTATTGTAATGCTGGCGCCGCGACCTCTCGCTGAAACCTTCCAAGCATTGGTGATAGAAGTATTGAAAGACCCTCACGTCAATGGCTTGCTTTTCTTCGGCGGCGCCTGGTTCGAGCACCTCACGCCGCCCATCACCCGGGTTATCACGGAGCTGGCAAATGCCTTCCCTGATAAACCCCTGGCCTTCTGTTTCTGCGAGGGCTGGCTGTATGACACACGAGCCGGAGACCTGTCGGAGAAACTGGAAAAGATAGGCAAAGGGGCCATCTTCTCCAACCCCGACGATGCCATCAAGGCGCTGGCCGGGCTGGCTGACCGCTACGAGTTTCTGAATACAACAGCGTAGTGGCACCCGCTAGAGGCGGATGCCACTACAATACAGACCATTCCGTGTTACGGCTTATTTGCTAACGATTAGTTGCAACCTGTATTCATCCCTTCGAATCGACTGCCCTGCCTCAGGGTAGGGTCTCACATGAAAGGCCAGTTGATATTCTCGGTAGGTCTCGCTGGTATACTGATCAGTCAGCCCTGATTCAGTCAATACCATTCGATATGGAGCAGAACCATCTGCAAGTTTAATAATGCAACTGACTCTACCTGCCCAGATACAAGTTACGTCGCTGGGGCAGCGGCTATCTTCGATTACGTCCTCAAACGTGATCCGTAAAACCTGCCCCTCTATGGTAGCACTCTGGCCCATGGACAGGGAGAACTCCTCGCCAAGGTCAGCATATACCTCAGTAGACGTTTTGCCACAGGCCGCAAGAGGCAGGATTAAAATTGTTATAATCGACAACCAGAGAAAATACCGGAATATGATAGGTCTCATTAAATAAATGCCTCGCAGGAATTTGTGAAGTGGGTGGGGCATAGCAAAACCCTCCGTTTTTATATCCTTACTTAGTAGGATAAGCACTAGCCTCTCCATTGATGGAAGAGGGAACGTCTCAAGATGTCATTGCGAGCGAAGCGAAGCAATCTCACCGCACCCATGCACCGATGAGTTCGAGGAGATTGCTTCGTCGTCCTTCGCGGAAGGACTCCTCGCAATGACACCAAAACGCCCGTTTTGGGTAGGTTGGAGCAGCCGCTCCAACCAATTGGGCACAAAATTTTGTGCCCCTACTTCAATCATTTTATCCAATCATTCATATACGGGAATTCACTTGACAATCCTTTCATAAGCCACTCAACACGATGTCTGCCAATCTTATCTATGTCTAACAAGGTGAGGATTTCCTTATGGGTCGGGATCCCTTCAACTGTCTCACCTTTTGTTACTCTAACCTCAATATCACCTAAATAATGCAGGAACCAAAGGAGAGCAAGCCTGCCGAACCTATAAGCATCAACAAGCTCTGTTACATGAGCTTTAACTTTGGTCTTCCCGTGTACCAAAGAGCTTCGAACATCATATAACTCTCGGAATCTTTTCGCTATTGCCCTTATCTCAATGTCATCCTTGCCAAGAATTGAGCCAATTCGTTTAGCCAAACGCCCCGTAAGCCCCTCCTGCTCCTCATCCAAAAGTAGAAGCGCCTCAATGGTGGCAATATTCCATAATAGCTGTTCAAGTCCTGGATAAGTGAAAAAAGCCTTAGTAAAATAGTCAAACGCAATTTCAAAAAAGCTCCATTCACTCGTGCTGAATTTAATAGAATGTAGAACATTGCCAATATCTTTAATGAATTGCACGAAAAAATCTGTCTCGCTTTTATCTAGACGTATAAAAACTTCCGGCACCACGTATTCTTCACCTGTTGAATCTGTTTCAGACAGAGTTGATAACTCAAAGGTATTAGGAACACGTCCAGGAGAGGAGAGCAAATCCCCTTTTATTTCGAGTACAAATGGGACTCTGAATTTCAACCAAGGCTCGTATTCATCTTCTTTGTCACTCATCACTCTTTTCCCGATATGTTGCCCACGACGATACTTACTGTCAGAAATCGCCCAATCAAATAGGCAAAGTTCTTTTAAGGCGGATTCGATTTGCTGGGGATGGTCTGTACATATCCTCTCCGCGTATTTTGTGAAAACCACCCTTGAAGTATTGGAAACTGGTATCATTAAACTACCTATCCCACACACATTCCAAAGTGCTTCTGCTTCGACAAACCAATATTGTGCAATTAATCCTAACTGCTCTTTATCGAGGGCAGCGTAAGGATAGAATAGCTTACTAACTCGGTTCCTAAGTTTCGTCTCCAATTCCTGAAAACGAAACCGCCTAATTTTGAAAGCCCCAAAGTCCATATAATCCTGAGCAAAAGTAACAAACTCCAAAGGAGCCAGATACATTATTTGAGCTTCGCACATCTTAAAAGCGTTACAATACCCCGCAAAGGTTTTATCGATGCTCAGGTCCTTACCGTCCATCAAGTCGAGATAATAACCAGACTGACAGAAGTAATTGTGGATAGCGTCCCGCCAATTTTTTTCACTTTTGGACTTGTGATAATCTCCTATAAAAGCCTTCTGAGTTTCGAATACCAAATTATGAAATTGTTGCTCTTGTTCTATTTCGCCAACCAATAACGGCAAAGTGGACTCGATTGCGAACTTCGCTATTTCCCCCTCTATAGACGCCTTTTCTAGTTGTTCTAACTTCGATCGCGCTAAAGCATCGAAGTCGCGAAATGCATCCTTTAATTCGTTCGACACAGCCTAGATGCCTCCAAATTTATTTGCGATGCTACTATCCTCTTTTACAACTCCATTTCTTTGAGGTCGGGCGCTATTTTGAGCTTGGGCTCGGTGAGGGATTGAATCTCCTTGGCGGTCCAGCCGGGGGCGACCTCTTTGAGTACCAGCCCCTTGGGCGTGACCTCGATGACTGCCAGGTCGGTTATGATGAGGTCAACGCACTCTTTGGCAGTGAGGGGATAGGAGCACTTCTTCACTATCTTGGGCTTGCCGTCCTTCGTAGTGTGCTCCATGGTGATAATCACCCGCTTCGCACCCACCGCCAGGTCCATGCCGCCGCCTATGGTGCCGCCCAAAGCATCGCCGCCGGTGTTCCAGTTCGCCAAATCGCCCTTCTCCGATACCTGCAAGCCGCCCAGTATGGTCACCAGACGACCGCCCCTTATCATGAGAAATGAGGTAAGCACATCGTAGAACGCTGTCCCCGGCACCAGCGTAAAGAACCTCCCTCCGGAGTCCACGTAGTGGAACTCAGCCTTCTCTATCTCGCCCTCCAGCACCAGAGGCCCGTAGGCTATAGCGCCGTTCTCCGACTGGAAGATAACGCCCTCCGGTACATACAGGGCGCAGAGATTCGGTATGCCCACGCCGAGGTTGGCGTAGTCGCCAGCTTTCAACTCCCTGGCAGCCCTCATGGCTACGGTGTCCCTGTCCAGCCGCTGCTTGAGCTTGCCGCCCTTCGACTCCTCCACGCGGGGCTTCTCCTCGATAAATTTGCTTCTGAACAGCATCTTGCGCGCGATATCTATCTCACCCAGCCTGCCTATCAATGCCTTCTGCTTCTTGTGAGTGCCTATGCCCTCCTCAGGTATTTTCACGATGCGGTCAACGAATATCCCCGGGACTATCACGTGCTCGGCATCTATCCCGCCGGGCTCCACTATCTCGTCAACCTCAGCTATAGTTACCCGGGCAGCCATAGCCATCACAGGCTGGTCTCCCCGGAAAATCCCTTTGAAAACTAGATTGCCCAGGGTGTCCGCTTTGTGCGCCCTGACGAAGGCGTAATCCGGCTTTATCGGCTTCT
>Ga0315284_10016307_pt1 | contig 10546 bp, 8 predicted proteins | sample YL17G09_16_MG_FD_203696 | JGI IMG/M metagenome (GOLD analysis project Ga0315284, IMG submission 203696) | Sediment microbial communities from Yellowstone Lake, YNP, Wyoming, USA - YL17G09_16 | ecosystem: Environmental > Aquatic > Freshwater > Lake > Sediment | place: USA: Wyoming | collected...
CTCACCTCCAACGAGATGCAGCTGCGGGCCGTGGCGGTCAAGGGGGAGGCGTACGGAGATTTGGGCGAGGGCGGCGAAGAGGAAGAGGAACGAGCCGCTCCCGCCGATGCCTCGGACGCTGCCGACACCTCTGCCGCAGCCCCTCGACCCCGCGCCCGGCTCGTCAAGCTCGAGTCGTTCGCCGCCGGCGGCGACGCCGAGGCCGCCCTCGAGGCCTTCGACCCGCGCCTGGCGCGCGCCACGGCCGCGATGCGCTCGGCGGGCTTCTGGCGCGAGGCCGCGGACGCCGGGGGGTCGGACGCGGACGTCTTGGCGCTCGCGACGTCGAGCCCGCGGGCCGTCGCGGCCGCCGTCGTCGCGGCGGCGGCGAGTTCGGCTTCGTCGCCGGCGCTCGCTCGCCTCGCCGCGAGCGCCTCTCCCTCTTCCGGGCTTGTCTCTGGCGGAGGCGGAGGCGGGTGGAGAGGGAGCTGGATGGGAGGAGGAGGCGGCGGCAACAACGCGGGCGGGAGCGACAACAACGCGGGCGGGAGCGACAACACCGCGACCGCTGCTGCTGACTCTGCAGCGGCGGCGGCGGCCGAGGCCGCTTCGCCCGAAAGCGTCAGCGGCGGGAGGAGCAGCCCCGCTTTCGACGACGACGGCGACGACCGCGACCCCGGGCCCTCGCCCCCCGCCGTCGTGCCCACGCTCAACCCTGCCCCGGTCAGCGCGCGCAGGCGGAGGCTCCGGGCGGCCGAAGGTAGGAGAGGCGCTTCCGAGGGCGGCGGCGCTGCTGCTCTCTCGCCGCCGTCGTCGTCGGACGACAGCGACGACGGCGGGGTCCCGGCCCTCTCGACGGCGACGACGCCAGGGGCGGCTTTGTCGCGCCCTTCCTTTACCGGCGCATCACCTTCTTTGACGATGAGGACTCCCGGCGGGGGCGGCGGCAACGGCGGAAGAGAGTCTGCGACGGGAAGCGCGCGGAGGCCGCCGCTCCCTCCCGGCGCCGCCGCCGCCGCGTCCGTGTCCGCCGCGGCGGCAGCGACCCCATCCCAGCAGCAGCAGCAGCGGCAGCGCACTCCCGGCGACGAGGGGCTCTCCGCGGCGGTGCTCGGGCATCACATGCTCGACTTCTGGTCCAACGTCTGCCTATGCCACTCGCTGATCGTGGCGAGGCACGAGAGCGGGAGCCGCGGCGGAGGCGGGAGCCTCGGCGCGAGCGCCGGGGAGGAGGGGGATGCGGCGACAGCGGCGGCGGCCAAGGTGAGCGGCGGCGACAAGGGTGCCGAGGCGTCGCCGTCGCCTTCTCTCCTCCTTCCGCCGCCGCCCCCTATCACCACTTCTTCTCCTCTCTACCCAGCCTACCAGGGCCCCTCCCCGGACGAGGTGGCCCTCGCGGACGCGGCCAGGAGGCTCGGCTTCGAGTTCGTGGGGAGGTCGAGGACGCACATCACTCTGCGGGTGAGTTTTTTTTCCCTCCTGGAGTTTTTTTCTTCCGAGGGCGAGAGTGCGGTTTGCGTTGGTCTTTCTGTTGCTTCTTTTCCTTCCCTTTCTCCTTCTCTCTGAAAGAGGGGGGAGTGGAGTGAGATAGAAGAACGCAAGGAGCCTGCTGATATCGAGCCAGCAAAGCGAGCCGCCGCGGGGACTTGAGAAAAAGACGGAAGAAAAAGTTTTCGGGGGAAAAACACACTTTTTCCTTCTTCTTTCTCGACTTTTCTCTCTCTTTCCCCAAAAAACTCAGAAAACCTCAAAATTCTCAAAATTAAAATTCTTCTCCCCAACAGGTCCAGGGCCACGACGTCGTCCACGAGCTCCTCAACTCCCTCGAGTTCACCTCCGAGCGCGCCCGCATGTCCGTCATCACGCGCTCGCCCGACGGCACGATAAGGCTCCACGCGAAAGGGTCCGACGCGGCGCTCCTCCCGCGGCTGCGCGCGTCGACCGACGGGAGCCTCCTGGCGGCGACGCACGAAAACCTGCGCGCGTTCTCCTCGCGCGGGCTGAGGACGCTGCTGCTCGCGAGCAGGGTGCTGGGCGAGGAGGAGTGGAGGAGCTGGAATGCGAGGCACACCGCGGCGGCGGCGACGCTGGCCGGTCGAGGTAAAGGGGGAAGAGACGGTGTTGTTTCGAGTTTTTGAGAGGGTTTTTCTCCCCCTCGAGATCGAAACGAAAACTCACCTTTTTTCTTCATCTTCAAAAAAAAAAAAAAACAGAGAAAGCCCTCGCCCGCGTCGCCGAGGAGGTCGAGCGCGACCTCGAGCTCGTCGGCGTCACTGCCATCGAGGACAAGCTCGCCGACGGCGTCCCTGCCGCCGTGGCTTCCCTCGTCCGCGGCGGCGTCAAGGTGAGATTTTATTTCTTTCCCTCCCCTGTCCTCCTCGGCCTCCTCTCCTTTCTTTTCTCCTTCTCACCCTTTGGATTGGAAAAAAAAAACTCTCTCAAAGGTCTGGATGATCACGGGCGACAAGCAGGAGACCGCTGTCAATATCGGCGTCGCCTGCCGGCTGCTCCGCGACCCTGGAAGGCTGCTGCGGTGCAACGCGCAGGAGGGCGGGGAGGAAGGGGCCGACGCGAGGCTGGCGGAGCTGCTGGAGGCGACGGCGCCGTGGGCGGAAGACGGCGGGAAGAGGAAGAAGCTTATCTGTACCGCTGCTGGCTCGAGCTCTTCTTCTTCTTCTTCGGCCGCTCTCGCCGCCACCGCCACCGCCGCCGCTGCTGCTGTTTCGAACAACAGCAACAGCGCCGCTGCTCCTTACCCATCGGACGTCACCATGCGCCCCGCGCCGATCTCCACGGCGACGACTCCCGGTGAGAGCGGGGCGGGAGCTTTGGCGACCGGGAGGACGAGCGGCACCGGCGGCGGGAGCGACGCGACGAGGGCGACGACGGCGGCGACGCTGACGACGGTCGCCGCCGCCGCCGCCGCTGGGCAGCTCCCTCCCGCGCTTCCTCCTCCCCCGACCGGCGCTTCCTCCCCCTCCCTCTTCCTCCCTCTCCCTCTCCCGTCCGCGGTCCCGGCCGCCCTCTACTCCTCCCCCCGGCCCCCCGAGCTCGTCATCGACGGCCGGACGCTCTCGCACGTGCTCGGCCGCCCCGAGGCCGAGGCCGCGCTGGCCGAGCTCGCCACGCGCTGCTCCTCCGTCGTCGTCTGCCGGGCAAGCCCGTCGCAGAAGGCCGGGATCGTGCGGATGATGAAGGCGAGGAGGGAGCGCGCCAGGCTGCTGGCCGCGGGCGGGGCGAGGCTGCTGGCGGGCCCCCCGGGGTCGGCGGCGTCGATGGCGCTGCCGTCGATGGCGCTCAGGGACCGGCTCCTCCGCGCGATCACCCACCCCGTCCTGACGGTCCGCGCCGCCACCTCCTCTGCCTCGAATAACGAGTGCCTCCTGGCGATCGGCGACGGCGCCAACGACGTCGCGATGCTCCAGGCGGCCGACATCGGCGTCGGGCTCCTGGGCAAGGAAGGGAGGCAGGCGGCGAACAACGCCGATTTCGCGTTTGCGCGCTTCGCGTCCCTGCCGCGGCTGCTGCTCGTGCACGGCACCCTGGCCGACCACCGCCTCGCCCGGCTCATCAAGTACTCGTTCTACAAAAACGTCGCCTTCGCGGCCATGCTGCTCTGCTTCCAGTTCTTCAGCGGGTTCTCCGGGCAGGCCCTGCTCGACGGCGTGACGTCCGCCTTCTACAACGCGTTTTTCACGGCGCTGCCCGCCGGGTTCTTCGCCGGGCTGGACAGGCCGGTCAGGCACCTCGCGACGCTCGAGGCTGCCCCCAGGGCGTACAACTCGAGGCCGGCGCTGACGGCGCGGTCGTTCTGGAGGACTTCGGTGCTGTCGGGGGCGGTGCAGGGGGCGGTGCGTTTTTTTTTTTTTTTTGAGAGAGAGAGACAGAGTGGAGGCCAGAAAAAAGTCGAGCGAGAGAGCAAAAAATCTCAACCTTTTTCCCCTTCAAAAAACAAAACAGGTCGTCTTCTTCGTCCCCTTCCTCTCGATGCGCACCCGGGGCCCGCGCCCCTCGAGCGACGACATCTGGTCCCTCGGGAAGACGATGTTCCTGGCGATCATCGGAGTGGTGAGAGAGCCTGGTCCTTTTCTTTCTTTTCTCGAGTTTTGAGTTTGAGCGCCGCCCGACAGAAATAGGAAAAAAAGTCTCACAGGAGAAAAAAAAACGGAAAAAACGGGGGAAAAAACTCTCAAGGTCTCGCTCGAGCTCGCCCTCGTCGCACGCTTCTGGACCTGGCCCTTCACCGCCGCCCTCCTCGGCTCTTACTTCGCCACCTGGCCCTGGCTCGCCCTGCTCCCTGCGCTCTACCGGGCCGCCGGGAAGTGGGACCACGCGCAGCTCGGCGTCGGGCCCAACCTGCTGCGGTCGCCGCTGTTCTGGCTGCAGCTCGCTCTGGTTTACGCGGTGACGTTCTCCTCGAGGCTGGCCGAGCACGGCGGAACGTGGGTGTTCTGTCCCAGGGACGACATGATCCTCGCCGAGAGGGAGGAGCTGGCGGAAAGGGAGCGGAGGGAGGAAAGGGAGAGGGGGGAGGATAGGGGGGAGAAGGGAGGGAGCGGGTCGCAGCAGCAGCAGCAGCGGCGGCGGCGCGCCGCCGAGGTCGAAGGAGGCGAGAGAAGCGGCGAGATGGAGGCGCCTGTTGTCGGCGCCTTACCTGCCTCTGCTGCTCCGGCGGCCTCTTCGAGCGCGACGGTGTGAAAGAGGGCGAAACCGGGAAAGAGAAACGCATATTTTTGCTTCTTTTTCCCGTGACGACGACTTCTTCGCTTTTCTCTTCGAAAAAAACTTTTTTGTTCTTTTCTTTTTCTGCTTTGAAAGCTTTCCTCGTTATACAGTAAAATAAACTTGCCACTATTACAACATACGCACAGAATTCGAAAAAAAGACATTCATCCTTCGATGAAGACGACATTGCCGTCGTCGTTGTCGAAAGGCGGCCTCTCTTCGCCAGCGAGCGCGCTCCGCACCGCCGCCGCGACTCTCCCCGCCGCCGCCTTTGAAAAGGCCCCTCTCTCTTCTCCTTCTCCTGCTGCTTCTTCTCCTGCCGCCGCCGTGTCGACCACGAAGCGCGCGAAGGCAGATTTCCAGAGGCGCGAGAAGGGAGAGGAAGAAGAGGAAGGGCGGTCCACTCCGAGGTCGCGGAGCATTTCTTCTCGAAAGGAGGCAGGAGGGAGGGACGCTGCTGCCCTCGCGTTGCCGCCCTCGCGCCGTCCGTCGCCGTCGCCTGTGTCCTCCTCTTTCTCCTCCTCCTCGTCCTCGTCCTCCTCCTCCGGCAGCAGCAGCAGCAGCTCCCTCCTCCCTCGGTCCCGCAGGACCTCGACCTCGGCCCACCTCCGGGGCTTGTGCCCCGCCGAGAAGGAGCCGGAGGCCGCCAGCGCGGCGGCGCGGGACTCGAGGCGCCTCTTCCAGAGCCCCTCGTCGCTCGTCCCGACGGCAACGACGACGACGGCGAGGGCGGCGGCGGCGGCGGCGGCGGCGGGGGCGCTCCCCTTCAGCTCCTCCGCGAGCCGCAGGGCTCTCTCCGCGGCGGAGGGCCTCGACAGCGGCGAGTCGAGCAGCACGCAGGGGCAGCGGGAGGAGGCCAGGAGGGTCCTGGCGGCGTTGAAGGCCGCCGCGTAGGAAGCCTCGTTGAGCCTCTGCCGGAAGAGGTCTCCTCCTTGTTCTCCTCCTTCTCCTCCTCCTCCTCCCCCTCCTTGCTCTCCCCTTGCTCTCTCCGTAAACACCTCGGCGAGCGCGTCCCTGGTGTCGTCCTTGTCGATGAGGGGCGAGTTTCCGAGCTCGAGCGAGACGGCGCGCGCCAGGGTGCTCTTTCCGACCGCCGGCAGGCCGCGGAAGAGGACGAGGACGGCAGCGGGGGAGGACGACGAGGCGGGGCGCCGGGCGGGGCCCGGGACAGGGCCGAGCGACCGCGGCGCATCGTCGGCGACTCGCTCCTCGGCCTCGCCCTCGGCCGCGCCTCCCGCTTCGTTCTTTCGATCGGGCATCGATCTGTCGCGAATTTTGATCTGTGCGAATTGTGTCCACTCTCGATCGTCGTTTGGTGTCGATCGAGCAAAAACCGATGTCAATCATGGACTCGGGCCTCCTCGCATCCGTCGCTTCCCAGCTCGTGGACGGCGGCGGGATCCTGGCATCCGACGAGTCCCCCCCGACTCTGGGGAAGAGGCTCGTCAAGGCCGGCCTCGAGAACGACGAGGTGAGTTATTATTTCCTTTTTTACTCCTCCTTTTCGTTTCTCCTTTCTCTCCCTCAATCAAAAACCTCACCCTCGACGGAAAAAAAAACGTTCCAAGGAAACCCGCTGCGCCTGGCGCTCGTGCCTCTACGGCGCCAACCTCTCCGTCAACGGCATCCGCGGGTGCATCGTGTACGAGGAGGCCCTCGACCAGAAAGTGCCCGGAATCTACCTCCAAAGGGAGGAGATAGGAGGAGGAGAGGGAGGAGGAGGAGGAGCAGAGGTCTCAGTCCCGGCGCTGCTGGAGCGGCAGGGCGTCCTCGTCGGCGTCAAGGCGGACGCGGGGCTCGCCCCCTTCGAGGGGCCCGGCGCGCTGCCGGGCGACACGGTCACGCGGGGGCTCGAGAGGCTCCCCGAGGCCTGCGCGCGGTGGAAGGCGCGCGGGGCGAGCTTCACCAAGTGGCGGAGCGCGCTGGCGATCCGGGGGAGGGGGGGGCCCTCGGGCCCCTCGGGCAGCTCCTCGCCCGGCCCCGGCCCCTCCTCGCCCTCCTCCTTTGGCGCCTCCCCCGCCGCCGTCGCCGCCAACGCCGAGCAGCTCGCGCGCTACGCGGCAGTGTCTCAGGCCCACGGGCTCGTGCCCCTGATCGAGCCGGAGCTGCTGATAGACGGGGCGCACCCGGCCGAGGCCGCGGCGGGGGCCCTCAAGGTTTGTAGAAACTTTTTTTTTGGGGGGGGGTCAACGGCTGGCGGTGCTCGCGGCACGCACCGCCGGTGAGGAGGGGCAGCAGCGGTGGAAGAGGAGGAGGAAGAAGAAGGAGATCTCGGCGACGGCAACCGCGGCGACGGCGGCGGCGGCGGCGGCAGCGAGCCCAGCTCCCCCTTCGGAGGAAGAGAGAGAGGGAGAGATGGAGAGACTGAGACAGAGAGAGAGAGGGGGGGGGAGAGCAAAAGAGGCTCACTCGCCGCCCTCTCCGCTCTCTCCTTCCGATCAACCAACACAGGAGGTTCTCACCGCCGTCTTCGCGGCCATCGAAAAGATCAACCAAGAGGCAGCAGCAGCAGCAGCGGCGGCGGCGGCAGCGGCGGCGGCAGCAGGGGAGGGACGCGGAGCCCGCGGAGCGGAGGCCGCCGCGGCCGTCTCCCTGACTGGCCTGCTGCTGAAGCTGATGCCGTGCGTGCCCGGCGCGGACGCCGCCGGCCCGGCCCCCCCGGACGAGCGGCTCGCGGCCCTGACGCTCGACGTGCTGCGCGAGTGCGTGCCCGCCGAGGTGCCGGGCGTCGTCCTGCTGTCGGGGGGCCTGTCCGAGAGGAGGGCGACCGAGGTGCTCCAGGCGATCAGCGCCGAGAGGGCGAGGAGGGCGCGGGCGTGCGCCCCCTCTCGCTCTCCGTACCCGTGGGCGATCTCCTTCTCCTTCGGGAGGGCCCTGCAGGCCTCCGCGATGCGCCTGTGGTCGGCCGGGAGGAAGCAGAGGGGGCGCGGCGGCGGCGGCGGCGAGGGCGAGGGCGAGGGGGCGCGCGGGGGCGCGGAGGGCGCGGAGCGGGCCTCGGTCGCCGCGGCCCGGACGGCGGCGGCGGCCTTGGCCGGGGCCAACAGGGACGCGAGCCTGGGGGTCTACAGAGGCCCGCATCCCGCAGCCGACGCCGACGCCGCCGACGGCGTCGGCCTCAGGGAGGGGTTCAGGGGGTTTCGGGACGACGCCGTGGCGAGGGAGGCCGCGGCGGCGGCGGCGGGGGCGAGGCGGGAGAAGGAGGGCGAGGCGGCAGCGGCGGCGGTGTAAAAAGGAGGGAGGGAAAAACAGAGGAAGAGGAGGAAAAAAGGTCACTTGTGTCGAGAGTCGGCGTCGGCGACGCCTCCTCGCTCTCTCCCTGCTGCTCCTCCTCAAACTCGGATGGAGTTCCGCCTGGAGCCGGCGCTGGAGCGTCGCGACCCGGGATCCGTCATCACGGCGATCGCGCTCGACGACGACGGTGGGAGGATCTATGTCGGTGAGGAGGAGAAGAGGAGAGAGTGGTTTGCGGCTCGATGGATGGTCCCGTCGATCGAGGGAGGGCCATTGAAAAAAAGCTCATCTTTTTTCTCTTTTCCACTCAAAACGCGACCACACAGGGACCTCCGACGGCGTGCTCGAGGAGTGGAACCGCCCCTCCGGAGGCGGCCGCGCCGTGCTCGGGGCGCGGAGGCACGTCGGCGGGAGCAGAAAGGTAAATAAAAATCGAGAGAGAGGAGAGGGAGGCGCGCCGGTCAGATTCGTCCAAAGCGTGCTCTTCTTCATCGCTCATCTCACCCACTCCTCGACCTCTTGAGAACGCCACTCGACTCGCTCTTCAGCCCGTCGCCGCCATCTCCTACGTCGGCGCCGCGCGCAAGATAGCGGCCCTCGTCGACGGCAACGTCTCGCTGCTCGACGAGGAGACGCTGGACGCGGTCCCCCTGCCGGCGGGCGGCGGGTGGAGGAGCGGCGGCGGTAGAAGCGCCGCCGCGGGCGGGCTCGGCGGCGGCGCGAGCAGAGGAGAGGCCCCGGCGTCCGTCCTCCCCCCTCCGCTCCTCTCGTCCCCGAGCTCCGGAGGGATCACGGCCATCGCCGCGGCCCCTCCAGGCGCCGGCGGTGGCGGCGCTTCCTGCCTCGCCGTCGCGGGGAGGGCGCGCGGGAGGCTGCTCCTCGGCGGCGGCACCTCGCGCGCCGCCGTCTTGCTCGTCGTCCCCGGGGCTTCCTCCTCCTCGTCTTCTCCCTCTTCGACGAGCACTGGCTCTTCTTCCTCCCCTCCTCCGGCTGCCGTCTGCGCCCACTCTGTCGAGTGGGGCGAGCCTCTGGCTGTGACTACGGTGGCCTGGGCTGGCAGCGGCGCCCTCGTGCTAGGCAGCGCGCTCCGCTACTGTCTCTGGACGCTGCCGCCGCTCTCGTCTTCGGCGGCGGCAGCGGCCGCCGCCGCTGGCGGCGCTCCTTCTTCTCCCTCTTCCGCCGTCGTCCCGCTGCTCGAGCTGTCCGCGGACGCCCCCGCGGCGACGCCGGTGGCGCTCTCCCTCCCAGGCCTCTCTTACGCTCCGCCGTCGCCGAGGAGGGAGAGGCGAGACCCCCTCTCCTCGAGAGGAGGAGGAGAGGAGGAGCGGGACGGACGGGCGGCGGCGGCGGAAACGGCGGCGAAAACGGTTCCGACCGCGGTCTTGCTCCTCGTCGAGAGGGCAGGGGTCGCCGTCGGGGTCGATGGGATGCCGGCGCAAGGGCGGCCCGGGGCTGCGACCTTTGCGGAGGCCCCGACGGCGCTGGCGACGGTGAGACTTTTTTTTTTTTTCCTTTCGTTTTTCAGAGAGAGCCGAGGTGCGATATTTTTTTTAAAGAAAAAAATCTCATTTTTTTTCAACCCGCTTGTCTCTTTTCGACCTTCCCTCAAAACAGGTCGCAGGCGGCCTCGCCGTCGCCGCGGCGTGCCCCGCGGGCGTCCTGGTCCACGACGCTGTAACGGGGGCCGAAATGAGCCTTTTGAAGTGGCCAGAGGGGGCCGCGCCCGCGCGCGGGCAGAAGCTCCTCTTCGCCTCGATGCCTCATTCTCCTTCTGCCTCTGCTTCTGCCTCTGCTTCTTTCGCGCTCGTCAGCGGGATGCGAAGGGCGTGGGCGCTGGTTCCCGTGTCGGCCCGGGAGAGGGCCGTCGCGGCGCTCGGGGCGCGGAGGTTCGAGGAGGCCGCCGCGGCGGCGCTGGCGTCGCTAGGAGCGGGAGCGGGAGCGGGGCGGAGCGGGGCAAGCGCCGGCCACGAGCGCAGAGGAGGAGGAGGAGACGAGGAGGAAGAGGAAGGAGGCGGCGGCTGCTTCGAAGCAGGCTGCTCCCGGTGGGAGGAGGACGTCGCCGCGGAGGCAGGGCTCGCGCTGCTGTCCCACGCGCTGCGTCCCGCCGCTGCGACCCCGGCCTCCTCGGCCTCGACGGCGGCCTCGTCCTCGGCCCCGGCGGCGGCGGCGGCTGGGCTCCTCGGCAGCGCCCTCGCCGCCTCTTCGCTGCACCCGGCGGAGCTGTTCCCCTTGCTCCCCGGGGAGAGCGCTCCCTGGGCCGGCGAGGCCGGGAGGGCCGCCGAAGCTTCCGCGGAGCGGAGGAGGCGCAGGCTGCGGGGAGATGGAGCGGCGGAGGCGAGCGAGGCGGCGGCATTGGCGGCGGCGGCGGCACCCTCGCTGCCTCCGCTGGCCCCCGGGAGGCAGAACGCGGCGGTGACCGCCGCGGTCTCCGGGGCCATGCTCGCTCTGCGCGAGAGGCAGAGAAGGGCGAGCATCGGCTCGAGTGAATCCCTGAGCGAGGGGGTCGACACGGTCGCGGCGGTGCTCGCGGCGCGCGCCGCCGGGGAGGAGGCGGCGGCGGAGGACGAGGAGGAAGAGGAAGAAGATCGCGGCGACGGAAAGCGCGGCGGCG
>Ga0315284_10016308_pt1 | contig 10546 bp, 10 predicted proteins | sample YL17G09_16_MG_FD_203696 | JGI IMG/M metagenome (GOLD analysis project Ga0315284, IMG submission 203696) | Sediment microbial communities from Yellowstone Lake, YNP, Wyoming, USA - YL17G09_16 | ecosystem: Environmental > Aquatic > Freshwater > Lake > Sediment | place: USA: Wyoming | collected...
CTTTATGTTAGTATATTCAGCATCTGAGACAAGAGTTGCTTTTCTGAGTCTTCTCGTTCTCTTCGCAGATTTACCTGTGAGGAGATGACTCTTATAACCACTCCACCTCTTTATTTTCCCTGTACCGGTAACTTTAAATCTTTTTGCAGCTCCTCTATGTGTCTTCATCTTTGGCATTCAATCCTCCTGTAAACTGTTCCTGCTTCTAACCTATTTCGGTGCGACTACCATTGTGATTTGCTTCCCTTCAAGTTTGGGAAACTGTTCAATATTAAATTTTCCTGTAAGTAAATTTTGAATCTTCTCAAATACCTTCATACCAAGCTCAGGTCTGATAATTTCTCTCCCCCTAAAAAACATTGTTATCTTTGCCTTATTCCCCTCATCAAGAAAACGTCTTATATTTTTCACCTTCAATTCAAGGTCGTGTTCGGTAATCTGTCGCCTGATCTTAATTTCTTTTACCTCTATTGTTTTTTTCTGTGTTTGCTTTTTGCTTAATTGGTACCTATATTTCCCAAAATCAAGTATCTTACAGACTGGCGGGGTAACATTCGCTGCCACCTCAATAAGATCAAGTTCTCTCTCGTCAGCGATCTTCAATGCATCACTTAGTGGCAAAACACCAAGTTGGTTTCCATCGACATCTATAAGCCTTACCTCCTTAGCCCTAATTTGCTCGTTGACCCTAATATCCCTTGTTATGCTCTCACCTCCTGAAATTAAAATTCTAAACTTTTATTTTTTATCCTGTCTTTTATAAAATCAATAAATTCCTCTATCTTCAGTGGCCCAATGTTTTCACCACTCCGCTTTCTCAAGGTCAGCTTTTGTTCGGAGACCTCTTTGTCACCTATTATAACCAAATAGGGTACTTTTCTCATAGTGGCATTTCTAATTTTATAGCCAATCTTTTCATTTTCGAGATTCAACGAAATCCTCATACCTTCTGATTTTAACCCCTCTGAGATTGTTACTGCATAATCAGAGTGCCTCTCGGCAATGGTGAGAACTTCAACCTGAACAGGTGAAAGCCATAAAGGGAACGCCCCTGCATAATGCTCTATTAATATTCCGAAGAATCTCTCCAAAGAACCCATTAAGGCTCTGTGTATCATTATAGGTCTGTGATCCTTCCCGTCACTCCCCCTGTACGTCATCTCAAACCTCTCAGGGTTATTGAAATCAACCTGTATGGTACTACACTGCCACGGCCTGTTGAGAGAATCTTTGACCTTTATATCTATCTTTGGTCCATAGAACACACCTTCTCCTGTATCTACGTCATAAAAAAGTCCTTTTATCTCAAGTGCCCTTTTGAGGGCATTTGTTGACCTTTCCCAGTTGTCAAGGGTTCCCACATATCTTTCCGGCCTTGTCGAAAGGTAGATGTCGTAATGATCAAAACCAAAAATCTTGAGTATGAAAAGAGTAAAATCAAGAACATTCAATATCTCATCCTCTATCTGGTCTTCCATGCAGAATATATGCGCATCATCCTGTGTAAACCCCCTCACACGTAAAAGTCCGTGGAGTACACCGGAACGTTCGTATCGGTAAACAGTTCCTAACTCTGCGTATCTCACGGGGAGTTCCTTGTAGCTCCTTAATGACGTTTTATATACATGAATATGAAATGGACAATTCATGGGTTTAAGCTCATAGTCTATCCCATCAATCTCCATTGGAGAATACATATTCTCCTTGTAAAATTCGACGTGGCCACTCTTCCGCCACACATCCAGCTTTGCGATATGAGGTGAATAAAGGATTTTATAACCCGCTTTGTAGTGTTCATCCAGCCAGAAATCTTCTATAGTTCTTCTTATCAACGCACCCTTTGGATGCCAGATAATAAGGCCTGCACCTATCTCTTCACTCATACTGAACAGGTCGAGCTCCTTACCAAGCTTCCTGTGATCTCTCTTCTTCACCTCCTCAAGGAAATGAAGATATTCCTTTAAATCGTTTTCATTCGCAAACGATGTGCCGTAAATTCTCTGAAGCATCTTGTTTTTTTCATTTCCACGCCAGTACGCACCGGCAACACTGAGCAACTTAAATGCAGAAACCTTTCCTGTTGAATCGATATGAGGTCCCCTGCAGAGGTCTATAAATCCACCCTCTTCATAGAGAGATACCTCTTCATCCTCTATCTCATTGAGAAGCTCAACCTTATAATTTTCACCCACACTTTTAAAGAGATCGATTGCTTCTTCCTTTGGAACTATCTTGCGCACAAATACATTATTCTTTTTTATAATATCGGTCATTTTCTTTTCTATTGCAGCAAGATCCTCAGGTGTGAAGGTTCTCTCTATATCGAAATCATAATAAAAACCATCGTCTATGGCAGGACCTATTGCAAGTTTTGCATCAGGAAAAAGCTCTTTTACCGCATGGGCCATTATATGAGAAGTGCTATGCCTGTAAATCTCTCTTTCTTCCTTAGAATTAAAATTGATAACCTTAATTCAAAACCTCCTGCTATAGTGAATTGTCAGTATTTCCTCTCTTTAAAGATGACCACTATCATACATAATCTTATTCCCCAATTTCAATAATATTGACCTGCACAGATACCTATCATTACTTCATAAAATATCTCATGCCCTCACCTGCCCTTTTATGTGAGGGTGAGAGACGTAATGCTTTTTCGAAACTATTTCTGGCCCTTGCCTCGAAACCCAGATCGAGGTATACATATCCTAATTCAGCTAAACAGTCGGCATTAATCGGGTCAATCTTGAGTGCCTTCTGGAGTGCTCTTCCTGCATCCTTATATCTTTTTAGTTTTCCGAGAGATAATCCATAGTAATAATGGTATTTTGCTATTGAACTGTCAAGATAAACTGCCTGACCAAAAAACTCTGATGCCTGAGTAAAGTTTTTATTCCTGAACTCACGAATTGCTTCCTCAAATCGTATCACTGCAAGCTCATTATTAGAAGTTTTCTGCACTGTTTTATAGGAAAGCTGACTGTCATATTGTTTTTTCTTTTCAGGGTCTGAGAGTATTGCATACGCTTCCGTGATAAAGTTAAAGATCGTGTTCAATTTATGCCTAAGATGCTCAGAGTCAAGGTAAGAATACCTGTCAGGATGGAACTCCTTAACTGCTTTATGGTATGCCCTTTTAATCTCATCAAATGGTGCAGATTCTCTGAGAGCAAGTATTTTATAATAACCAGCATTTAAAAATGTAGTGTAGGTAGTTTCTATTTTATTTATGATTTCCTGTGGTATTTCTCTCTTTGATTTCCTGATGATATCCTCAGCAGATATTTCTTCTGGATTATCACTGGTATGCTTCAATTCACTCTTTGAGTCTTTACTATCAATTATCCGTGTGCTTAAAAGTGCATAAAGGATTTTACGTGTTTCAATTTCGCTATGATGGGATAACAGGAGAATATCCTTTATTGATGTTTTCCCGTCTATGTAAGAAACAACCTCCCTGCCTGCATCATCCAGTGTTATGGACTGAAAAAGGTTTAAGGGATCTGATGAAAAGCACATGAGAGAATTATCAGACAGTTGTAAAAGGTTCTCAATTTTTTTCAATTTATGAGGTTCAATAATTCTGTTAATCCCTTTATATATAAGATTTACTGGAGAGAGTTTCAGAGTTATTACTTTATCGGAAACCGGACATTCTTTAAATTCAAAACTTCCGTTTTCCATCCCGAAAAGGCTCATAATTATCTCCTCAGACTGGCGCCTCACTGCCCAAACAAGTTCCGCTGGTTTTAAATATCCAAGCTCAACAAGCAAAGTGATGTGCCTCTTTTCGGTATTTTTTGAAACATCCTTGAAATGCACATATTGCTTGGAACTGATTTTTCCTTCTCTGAGTAGGATTTCTCCAATGCCGTCATCACTCTGATTCGATTCAGAAAATATCACCTCTCCATCCCTGATATAAACCTTCTTAAGAAGAGAATCATTTCTTAATTCGAGTATGCCTGTCATCTTCCTTCTCTGGAGTCCGATAAAGACATCTGCAAGAATGTAGTCCCTGAGAAGGCCATGAAATATACCAATCTTTTTTATCCCAATTTTAATACCTTTGCCTGACCTCTTTAACCAGACTATTTCTCCCTCTGTGTGGATAGCAGGTTCAGATAGAGCAAGGTCTAAAACCGCGCCTTCAGTAACAGGTAGAGAACTTTCAACGATAATCCCCACGCCACTGCCAGAATAATCAATTAATTCAGCTCTGAATGTCCTTTTGTCAAATACAAGGTCAAACTGAGAGCGTCTTTTATACCTTCTAAAATGTCTTCTTTGTCTTTTATCCACTTGAATATTATAATATAATATAACTATGTCTTTACTTGAGATAAAAAAATTTCCGGAAAAAATCCTTAAAGAAAAAACATCCCCTGTAGAGAATATAGACGATCACATTCAACGACTTATAGACAATATGATAGAGACGATGTATGCAGCAAGAGGCGTGGGTCTCTCTGCAAACCAGGTAGGCGTTTCAAAGAGGTTGTGCGTCATAGACGTAAGTGCAGTGGAGGGAGAGAATAAACCCCTTGTAGTCCTTATAAATCCGACAATTATCGAAAAAGAAGGTGCTGAAAAAGCTGAAGAAGGATGTCTGAGCCTCCCCGGGTATACAACGATGTTAAATAGGGCAGAAAGGGTCTCTGTTCAAGGGTTAGACAGGAATGGTAATCTTATAGTTATTGAAGGCACAGGCATGCTTTCAAGAGCCTTACAACATGAAATAGACCACCTCGATGGTCTCCTCATTCTTGACAGGATAAGCCCTATTAAAAGAGAGTTTTTTAAAAGACGCTTTAACAAGTCCAGGAAGTCAACAGCGAGCAAGAAATGACAAACGTGCTTTTTGCATAAATGCGCATACTATTTTTTGGTACCCCTGCATTTGCTGTCCCCTCACTCAATGCACTTCTTCAATCAGGTGAAGAGGTGATTGCAGTAGTGACCCAGACGGACAAAAGAAAAGGGAGAGGTCACGTATTTTCCCCCTCACCTGTTAAAGAATTCGCTCTCAATAAAGAAATAAAAATGTTACAGCCTTCAAAAATAAAAGACCCTCTTTTTCTTGCTGAAATTTCAGATTTAAAACCCGATTTAATTGTTGTTGTTGCATATGGAAAGATATTACCTCCACAGATACTCAATGTTGCTTCATATGGCTGTATTAATGTACATGCCTCTCTTCTTCCTCTTTACAGGGGAGCTGCTCCTGTGCAGTGTGCAATCATTAACGGTGAAAAAAAGACTGGTATCACGACGATGCTCATGGATGAAGGACTCGACACAGGTGATATTTTATTGCAGGAAGAGACAGAAATAACTGATGATGATAATGCAGAGACCTTGAGCAAAAGGCTTTCAGAGACAGGTGCATCTTTATTGATGAAAACCATAAAGGGCATAAAAGATGGTTCTATTAATCCCTTTCCTCAGTCAGGAACTCCGAGTTACGCCCCTTCCCTTAAAAAAGAAGATGGGATGGTTGACTGGTCAAAAACTGCAACAGAGATATATAACTTTATCCGGGGTATGTATCCATGGCCATGTGCCTATTGTTATCTTCACAAAGAAAGGATTAAAATTATCAAGGGAAAGGTGCTCAAAGGAAAAGGTATCCACGGCAGGATTGAAAAGGCAGATAGTGGAGAATTCATTATCGGGACAGGGGAAGGATTACTCTCAATAATCGAACTTCAACCAGAGGGTAAAAGTGTGATGTCTGCAAAAGCTTTTCTCCAGGGAAGGAAAGTAAGAGAAGGGGGCTTTTTTGATAAGCTACAGATGGATTAGAGGATTTACTCTCAAAATTTTATATCCTCTTCTTATACTCACCGGTTCTTTCTCAAAAAACAAAAAAGAGTCGTATCAGAGGTTTATCATTAACCTGAATAATAGACTTGTAAAAAGGGAAAATTTCAGGACAAAAAACATTCTGCTTCTCTTGCCGCACTGCCTCCAGATAGATGAATGTAATAATAGGATTACTTATAACATCTATAATTGTGAAAGATGTGGCAAATGCGAGATTAAAAACCTGATTGAGATAGCAGACAACAATCATCTCAACCTCTTTGTTGCAACAGGTGGCTCTCTTGCAAAGAGGATTGTGCATGAAGTAAAACCAGAGGCGGTCGTTGCAGTCGCATGCGAGAACGATCTGAGCAGCGGAATCGTTGATACCTATCCACTTCCGGTATTGGGTATACCGAATGAACGACCATTCGGGCCATGTCTCAACACAAGAGTGGACTTAGAGAAAATCAAAGATGCAATAGGGTTTTTCAGTAATAATAATGAAAAATAACGATTTGGACATATGTTGTCCTCTGTGAAACAAAGAAAATTTGAACAGATGAGCACATTTATAAAGTTTCCTCTTTATACATTTGCATTCATACTGCTTGGCCTTATTTTTGGGTATCTCACTTTCAAGATTTTGAGCTTCAGCCGAACAGTCGAGGTGCCTTCCTTATACGGGAAAAGCCTTGTAGAATCAAATGAACTCCTTACAAGGAATGAGCTCTATCTTAAAATTGAAGGTGAAGATTACGATTCTACAGTCCTCCCAGGACATATACTCAAACAAGATATACCTGCGGGAAATAAGGTTAAAGAAAAAAGAGGGATTAAGGTCATCCTCAGCAAAGGTCCAAAAGCTCAATCAATCCCGATGCTCGTGAATGAAACACTCCTGAATGCTGAAACAATATTGCTTCAAAACGGTTTGAAGATTGCCAAGACGATAAGGGTACACTCAGATACCGTTGAAAAAGACAAAATTATAGCCCAAAAACCGGAATCTGCTGAAAAAGTAAGTGACTTTATCACTGTACTTGTGAGCCTCGGCCCTCATCAGGTAATCTATTACTGCCCTGATTTTAAAGGTATGACTATCGAAAAAGCAAAAGAACTTATAGAAAAAATGAACTTAAAAATAGAAATTAGCGGGAATGGCAGCAACGTGAGGTTACAAAAACCAACACCCGGAGCATATGTGAAAACAGGAGATACAATCTATCTCCAACTTGGATGATGTATTAATTTTGATTTAAAAGAAGCACTGGATTATTCGACTTTTGAAATTTTAATAAGGAGATAGTATGGTTAAGATTGCACCTTCAATACTTTCTGCAAATTTTTTGAATCTCGGTAAAGAGATCAAGGCTGCTAATAAAGCAGGTGCGGACATGCTTCATATTGATATCATGGATGGCCATTTTGTCCCCAATATCACCATAGGTCCATTTATAGTAGAATCAATCAGGAAGATCACTTCATTACCGCTCGATGTCCATCTTATGATTGAAGAACCAGACAGATATCTCATGGATTTTATAAAGGCAGGCGCAGATTTTCTCACCGTACATTATGAGACTTCAGTACACCTCCACAGAACAGTACAGCGAATAAAAGAAAGTGGCGTAAAAGCTGGTGTTTCGCTTAACCCCGCAACTTCTATCCTGAGCGTTGAGCACATACTGCCTGATGTAGATTTTGTATTGTTAATGTCAGTAAATCCAGGGTTTGGAGGTCAGAAGTTTATACCACATATTATTCACAAAATAACTGCATTAAAGAAAATCATCAGGAACAGAGGGCTTTCAACACTTATAGAGGTTGATGGCGGTATAAAACTCGATAATGCAAAAGAGGTCGTCTCTGCAGGAGCCGACATACTTGTGATGGGCTCTGCCTTTTTTAATTCAAAGGATTACAAAGCAACCATTAAGAAATTAAGAAGAAACCTTGGAAACAGATAGGCTTGTTGAACACGCTGACAAATTAAAAGAAAAAGCGTTATACCCGCAATCTATAAAGCTATTCAAAAAGGCTTTAACGCACTACAACAAAGCGTTTAACCGGGAGATGATGTTCCAGTGTATATTTTCGCTGGGCGATCTTTACCGGATGGTAGGTAATTTTGATCTTGCTGCAACAAGTTATTCTCAAGCAATTGGCCTTGCCATCAAACAGAGAAATATAACCGGAGTTGCTGATGCACAGGTTGGGCTTGGTCTCTCCTTGCGTGCGCAAGGGAGATGGAAGGAAGCAATCACACTCTTTCATAAATCAAAAAAAATATACAGTAAAAAAAATGACAAAGAGGGCATTGCATTTGCACACTGGGCTGAGGCAGGAGCTCTGAGAATAAAAGGAGACATCATCAATGCAATGAAAACATTTAAGGTGTCTCATAACACTTTCAGGTCACTTAAACACACCTCGGGTATCGGTTATTGCTTATGCGGACTTGGAGGCACATCACGTGTTGCAGGAAGATTAAAAGATTCACTTAAATATTATACCGGTGCAAATAAATTATTCTCTGATAGTCAAGATACATTCGGTATTGCCTATTCCTACTGTGGTATTGGAAATGCATACAGAATGGTAAAAGATTATAAAAGGGCACTCATTAATTTCTCAAAAGCAATGAGACTCTATAACAACATGGGCGACAAGGTAAGTTCCGCTTACACTCTCTGGAGTGTTGGGACAACCTATAAAATGATTGGCAAGTACGAAAAAGCATATGACTATTTCAACAAAGCGATGCTGCTTTTCAAAAGGACAAAAGATCCACGAGGGTTACTCTACTGCAAGCTCGGTTTCGGGGAGCTCAATTTTATTAATGGCAGAAAGACACGTGCAAAAAATCAGCTTGACGCAGCATTATATGAATCAATGAAAAACAGTTTTGCTTTAGAGAAATGTTATGCAACTACACTACTTTTTTTTATTAATGGAAAGATAGATAATAGATGTTATAATAGACTCGGTTTAAAACTCAAATTTTATGGATTACCCTTTAACATCCCATAACAATAATTAACAAGTGATGAGTGACATGTTATGAATAGGGTATAGTTTAAAATTGCATCAAGTGACTTTTAACTTATTACGGTTTTCAGCGGGGGTTCAAACGTGGGAGCTTTAAATCTCCCCAATACTCTTACATTAACAAGAATAATACTAATTCCTATATTCATAATTGCCATCATATACAAGCGTTATGACTATGCCCTTTGTCTTTTCATATTCGCTGCACTTACAGATATGTTTGATGGACTTGTTGCACGTCTCAAAAATCAAAAAACAGCGCTGGGAACGTTTCTCGACCCACTTGCTGATAAATTTCTCCTTGTCACTGCATTTATCATTTTGTCTGTTTATGGTTGGTTACCAAAATGGCTTGCCATCATCATCATAAGCAGGGATATCACTATTCTTGCAGGTTGGTTCATACTTTATCTTATTACCGGTATATCAAAAGTTGAACCGTCATTATTTGGTAAGGCTACCATTTGGATGCAGAGTATATTCATTGCATATGTTCTTATAGATATTCACCTGCAGTTCCCACTGGAAATGGATCGTGTGCTCCAGTGGATGACTGCGGGAATTACTATTCTCTCCGGTGCCCATTACATTTATAGAGGATTAAAACTCAACCATGCAAGTTAAAAATGGCTTAGAGATAGAGAAAATCCATCCAGGAAGTCTTGCTGAGAAATCAGGGCTTTTACCAGGAGATATCATTCTCTCGATAAACTCGCATAAACTACGCGACAGTATTGACTTCATATTTTATAGTACCGATGACATCCTTAAAATTAATGCTCACCGAGGAGGAAAAATTATTACTGCAAATCTATCACGCGAAGAAAACAGGGAAATCGGTATAGACTTTAAACCCTTCAGGGTCATGATATGTAAAAATAACTGTATATTCTGTTTTGTTAAACAGCTTCCAAAGGGTCTCCGAAAAACACTCTATATAAAAGATGAGGACTACAGGATGTCCTTTCTGTATGGAAATTATATCACCCTTTCGAATCTGAGTAAAGAAGACAGAAAACGCATTATTGAGCAAAAGTTAAGCCCCCTGTATATCTCAGTGCATTCAACCAATAAAACGATAAGAAATAAACTCCTTGGAAACTCGAAGAGCCCTGATATCTTAAAGGAGCTTAAGTTTTTGACTGAAAACAAAATAAGGCTTCACACACAGATTGTTCTCTGCCCTGGTTACAATGACGGAAAAGAACTTTCCAAAACGATCAACGACCTTTACAGGTTTTATCCATATGTCTCGTCTATTGCGGTTGTCCCTGTCGGGCTCACTATGCACAGGAGGCAGATGATGAAACCGGTGGAGAAAGAAGAAGCAAGAAATGCGTTGAAGATAATTGAGTCATTTCAGAAGAGATTCAAGAAGAGACATGGTGACCCAATTATCTATGGAGCAGATGAACTCTATATAAAGGCGGAAATCAATTTTCCACCAATTAAAGAATATGGAGACTTTCATCAAATAGAAAATGGAGTCGGTATGTTATCGCTTTTTATGGATCAGATTAGAAAGCTCAAACTCCCCAAGTCACTCCCTCTTAAAAAGAAATTTCTTACCTTCACCGGCTTATCATTCTATCCATTTCTTAAAAAGTCCCTTGAAAAACTTCCTGAGAGAGAAAACCTCACTATTGAGGTAATCCCTGTTGAGAATAAATTTTTTGGCACATCAATTACT
>Ga0315284_10016309_pt1 | contig 10546 bp, 11 predicted proteins | sample YL17G09_16_MG_FD_203696 | JGI IMG/M metagenome (GOLD analysis project Ga0315284, IMG submission 203696) | Sediment microbial communities from Yellowstone Lake, YNP, Wyoming, USA - YL17G09_16 | ecosystem: Environmental > Aquatic > Freshwater > Lake > Sediment | place: USA: Wyoming | collected...
GACAAGTTCATCGAGTGGTATTGCTCGGAGTCACGGCTCTCCTTCAATAGAACTGTCGTGCTTAGATACCGCATCCATCTGGAGTTCCGAAGACTGGCACCCGGAAGCATACTTATTCGGCTCGGGACCGTGCGCTGCCTGGCGGATGAAGCGGCGGATTGTGGTCTTCTAGGTCCGGATTTGGCGGTTGGCGTTCGCCGGGTCAAGGGTGTGAAGAGAATTGGAGTTCGTCTCGGCAACTGGCTCACGGGAAAGCAGGCCCAAGCGCTTTGGCAGGCACCTGATGGTACGACCGTCAAGGGCAGACGCAACCGTCCTCTACTCGCCCTTCCGCTCGCCTGCGGTTTACGAAGGCGCGAGGTAGTCGAGCTAACCTTCGACCACCTGCAACAACGCGAGGAGCGCTGGGCGATCGTGGACCTAGTCGGCAAGGGAGGCAACGTCCGCACCATCCCGTTTCCCGCTTGGGCCTAGCAGATAGCGGATGATTGGCTCGCAACCGCTGGTGTGCGGCTTCAGGACCTCCGAGATATATCTAGGATTTTGCCAAGCTATAGTTCCGTCCCCAGTCCACCCCGAGTTAAGTTTGGCGCATGGCCCAGATTGTACTGGAGCCGGCGCTCCAGGAGAATTGCGATCAGATACCAAATGATTTGGGCCGCAGTTTGACAGCGATCTCCGCGACGGCCCGGCCGGTGAGCGAATCACCGAGCAGCTTGGCAATTTCATCTTCATCGAAACCGGTCAAAAGCCGCTCGGCGCCCTGGAGCTCGAGGAGGAGCACGGCGAGTTGTTCATCGTCCCAGTCGCCACTTATTCGGTTCAGCGCGAGGTTCATCGCCTTCGCCTTGGCGTCGCTGATGCGGAGGCGGGTAACCGGCACGCGCGCCAGGCCCTCGGCGATCGCGGCCTCGCGGCGCTGGTGGCCGGCGACGATCCGGTTGCCCGGCATCTGGACGACGATGGGCTGGACCAGGCCGAACTCCCGGATCGACCGGCGAAGCTTCGCCATCTCCTCGGTGCTGATCTTGCGCGGATTGTAGGCCGAGGGCTCGAGCTGCTTCGGGTTGGCCATTTCGTATTTCACTGAGGTTTTCTCTCCATCGGTTTGAGTGCTTTTTGCGCTCCATCCCGGATCTCTGCTGGAAGATCGGCGAATCGACCGCGCAAATGTTTCAGCCCGCCGGTCTGGGCGAATCGGGAATAGGCGGAGATGAAATCCCGTCTCACAAAATGCAGATTTTCTGGGTTGCAATACTCGATCGCATATCGGCCTCCGCACTGGCGGACGGCATACTCCGTCGCCGGGTCGAGCGCAGGAGGCTGGATCGCTTTCCCTCCTTGATAGCGTGGAAGCTCGATGCCTGACTCATCACAACAAAAAAAGCCGATCCGCCGTTGATGGTTTTCCCAGGCGCGCTCGGCTTCCAAGAGAATCAGATCATTCGCCGGCGGTTTTGCGAGCTCGAGAATCTCGGCCAGCCTGGGGAAGAATTTGCAAGTGCGAAGCGCCATCGAGCAGCCGCGGTCCAGCTCCTCGATGGTCAACTCGCGGAGGGCGCAAAGATAAATATCCGCGAGTTGAGAGCTAATTTCGGTCTGGAAGTGCTCCTGGAGAATCGCGATCCACTTTGCTATTTGCTCGTTGAAGCGCTTGGCCGATTGCTTCGAGACTTCGCTGCTGCCGCTGTTGGGCCCAAGATTGTCTGCCATTCTTCACCTCGTAAAGTCCCGACCAGGAATTCAGGATTGATTGATTAAGTACTTCCTCCGGATTGTTTCCTCGACTCGCAAGATTTCCCAATTCCCGGACCGCCAGGATGATTGCCCGCGGAGTCATCGGCTTTCGGATCTGCTCGCGCATTTCGAGATAGTGCTGCCAGGCTCTCGCGGGGATCCAGTCGGGTAGAGGCGGAAGGGAGGAAGTTTGATCGTCGCCTCTCCTGGATGAGTCTGCCCCTGGGGGGGTAGGGGGGGAAGCTTTGGACGGTTCTTTCTCGGTTCCTGACGGTTCGTATGACATTTCGGGCCCCGAAATGTCACCTCTTGATGGCGATTTTTCCCCCTCTTCCCTTTTTGGAAGAGGGGACAAGTTTTTGGGGCTTTCCTGCTTTCCCATTAAGGGGAGCAGATAGCGATTCGTTGTTCCTCCTCGTCCTTTTTGGCCCGCCGCGTGGAAGATTTCGAGTTCGCCTAGAGCCACGAGGAGGGGCAGCGCGCGGGCCACTTGTCGGGAGGTAAGGCGGGCTTCGAGGCCAATCGTCTCGAGCGAGGGGTAGGCGTTATTCCCCAATCGGTCCGCGTGATTGGCGATGGAAATCAAGACGTGGCGCGGCCCGAGCCGCGACCTGGAATGCTCCAGCACCCAGCTTATGGCTTGAATAGAAATGGCCGTGTCCTCCATAAATTCACGCCGCGCAACAAAAGGCGGCTGCATTGGTAGTCCGCTGAATTGAGAGCCAAGAATCGCGGCCTTCGGAATCGGCGGCGACGGGGATCATTAGAAATCGGGATCCTAATTGCGCTTCCGAATTCGTCGAAAATCAGGTCGTGGCGCCTACGCTCAATGTTCGCAACTCCCGTAAAATCAATCTTGCCCGCTAAATCGCTCGTCGATTTTCAAAACGGAAATGGCAACCCTGAATTTTTCATTATTGACTAGCGCGAAGCCGGCACCGCCGTAACCCGCAATTCTCTTTCTCTGGAAGGACCCGCCCTCTTAAGGACGACGACCCGCTGCCTGGCTATGCGCATTCATAGACGCAAGCGTGGCGGTCCCGAAGTCCTCGCGTTTCACCGGCCGCGGTCTGCGAGCTAGGCGCGCGTCCGCCTTCCATAGTAGTCAGTTCCGACGCGACGTATTTTGTTTCTTCGAGAACACCAAATGGGCCTTCGGTGTACAACAACGTTCCCGCGTCGGTAACTCGTTGGTGGCCTGCCTCGCCTGCTCGGTCAAATGCGCCTCATGGTCCTCCCACGATATCCGCGCCTGGTTTCGTCATGCTCAAGGTGCATTCCGTGCCTCCATGATTTGAATTTTCGAGCGTCGATCGCAATAAACGCTTTCCCACGCGATGTGCGTAATCGTCAAAATCAGCGATATTCGAGAAACGACAGCGAAGTGCCGGGTCGCTCCTCCACACTTGAATTAAGGCCCAAGCGTCGGCCCCGCGCTCTCGCAGCAACTCACGCGAAGCCTCTTCGCCAACTTCGGCTAATTGGTCGAGCGCCGAGTCGGCCTCGGGATTTTCGGCAAGCTCGAAATACACTACTCCACGATGGACAAACAGGTTCACGCCCGCACGCTCGGCCTCGTTGATGATTTTCCAAATTGCCATTTTTACAGCCTACCAACGCGAAGCGGGTCGATGACTGGCGCCGTTCGCATTTTCCGCACGCGCGGCGCTCGCCCTACCACGGCGGTTGGTTTTTCCTCCGCTGCGGGCGGCTCGGCGGTCCTCACGCCGAGGGATACGAGTGCGGGCACCGGCACAGTTGTGGGCCGGGCAAAATCGCCTGCGGCTTCCCGCGCCGCAATTTCTCGCGCTTGCTCTCGGAGCAAGGCCCGCCGGCGCTCAACTTCCGCTTCGCTCATGGGTCTGGTACTGCTCATACGCTTCGCCTCTGCCAGCGCTCCGATTCTTTGAGCGAGCACCGCGCCTATCGAAATCTCGCGCGCGGCGCGAACTGGTCTAGATTTGGCTCCGCCAGCCCGAGACCTCAACTGCGACCTGTTCTGCGGTAGCACTTTTGAACGATCTGCGTTCATTTCTGAACTGTCGCCACTGTTCAGTTCTGAACGCAAGAAGGCTTCCCAAGTCAGGCGGACGATGGTCGAGCGGGCAGGAAGTCCCGCAGGCGCAGTCCGTCCATTCGACATACTCCCGAGCATGAAAAGACCAAGGGCTTCACACTCACCCAGGCAGCGCGCAACGATGCCCCGGTTTCCGACCCCCGACCAAGGCATGATCTCCGTCAAGGTCGTGCGAAGAACGGGCTCCCCATGCTCTACAGGCATCCTTGCGAGCACCGCCACGGCGACCAGCTTCGCAGCGTCCGAAAGCTTTTGATAGCCGGCGCTACATACAAAAGATTGAATCGAGGCCGCCCCCGAATTCGGCGGCGCAGTTTTCTTCGTCTCGCCGAGACGCACGCTCGGGACCTCAAACCGCTGGGCAATCCACCTGAATGCTTCGCCCACGCCGAGCCCGAGAACGTCCATCACCAAATCCACAGGCGATAGCGTCCGTGCATGGCACTCAAAGCAGCGAAGAGAGTTTCCCCGGACCCATAGGCCAACGGATCGCCGGCGCTTATGTCGCACGCCAGAGCGCCAGCATTCGAAGCGGCGACCCTCAACCTTTAACCCAAGCATTGACGCAATCTCGGTGGTCGGCACTTCCCGCCGGATGAATTCCGCGTCTGGTACCCGCGCGCCGCCGGTCATTCATCCGTCCTCGCCGCCGTCCTGCTGGAGGCCATCTTCGGCAAAGAAAAAGTTTTGGACCCCACGCGCGACGCCGGCGCAGGCTTCAACTCGCCGAGCGCTTCTGCCTTTCGAATGGCGAGACGTGTATCGCGGAGGCTCAAGCGCGCCTCGTTGGCGATGGTGCCAATTGAGGGAGACGAATCCTGACCCAACCGGTCCGCGTGATTGGCAATGGCGAGCAGCACCAGGCGAGCGCCCAGTCGCATCCGCGAATGTTCGATGACCCATGTCACCGCTTGTACGCTCATACTCGCGTCGCCTCCGCCGCGCCGTCGGCACCATTGCCCCCGGTCGGATCGGCGGCCTGCTGCTTCACCTTTCGCGGGCGGCCGCGCGGCGGCAGTTCCAACCCTTCGCACAAAATCCTGTTCAGCTCGCTTAAAGGGATGAGCCGTCGTCCGGCCACGACTATCGTTTTCAGCCTTCCAGTCTTCGCGCCTCGATAGAGACCGTCCACGGAAATCCCAAGAGCCGACGCGCCTTCGCGCATGCCAACGGCGAGTCTCGGCAACCCCGCCTCTGATTCCCGACCTTGTATCTTGCGAACCGCCGCCATAAGAAGCACCTTTCTGCCACGCTGAGATTTTCCTTGACCCCAGTCCTATCACCGCGTAGAATTGCCGTCAACTAGAAAGTGGATTCAAGTAGAATTCTAGAGAGAAAATGGCTAGTCCTGGGGAACAAAAAACTACTGAGCTTCTAGGCGAGCGCCAAATCGAGCGCCTTTTGATGGAGTGGGTCAACGTCCCTGACCCTCACACTCGGCAAGGTGATGAAGCCATCGCTCGGCTGATTCGCCGCTATCCGGCCCTTTTCCCCTCTTCAGACCCGAAACTCATCTACGAACATTGGGGCACAGTGCTAGGCATACAGAAGCACTTACGAAAAGCATGGGACACAAGCGATGCGAGACGCCGGGATTGGTACATCTTCAAGGTTCGGGACACCTATAGGTTTCATGTTCTGGAGATGCCAATCCATAGAAAACTTCCAGGCGGCGAAATACCGACCGAACCTGAACTGGAAGCACTCAATGAACCACCACCGCTAACACTTCTCGAACAAGCTATGGTTTACTTCCAGCGCAACGCGGACCGCGCCCGGCACTGCCTGAACAAGGACTGCCCGGCGCCCTATTTCTTCGCTCCCCGAAAGAAAAAAGGACAACGCTACTGCTCTGAGAAGTGCGCCGCCCAGGGACTCAAAGACCAGAAAAAGCAATGGTGGAGAGACAACCGAGGAAAGGGAGGGAAGTAAGATGTCACTCAGAGTCAGAGGGGGAATCTTTCACGCCGATTTCATGGTGAACGGCGTGCGCACCCGCCAGACGCTCGAAACCAAGGACTGGCGAGAAGCCACCCAGCGCGAGCGGGATCTGATAAAAGAGACCAAAGAGGGTATGATGCCCACCAGGAGGGAAGACTTCGCTCGCAAGCCGCTAGCCGAAGCCATCGACAAGTACGTTGAGGAAATGACACCCCGGCTTCGGCCCCTCAGCGTCCGCAGCGAGAAAGAACGCGGCAGGAGACTCAAAGAATTTTTTGACACACTTTCACTCGCCAAGATCACACCCGATTCCATCCGCGACTACGTCACGCATCGTAAAGCCCAGGGCATGAGCAACCGCACTTGCAACATGGAGACCGGCTTGCTCCGTCGCCTCTTGAAGCGCGCCAAGCTCTGGCGGCGCTTCGTGGATGATTACAGGCCGTTACCCCAAGCCGACGATATCGGGCGCGCCATGACGCCGGAAGAGGAAGCTCGACTCGCCAAAACATCACAGAACCGCCCGCAGTGGAGAAACGCTCGACTCGCCTTCGAACTCGCGCGCAACACAGGGATGCGAAGCGCCGAAATACGCTACCTCCGCTGGTCTGATATTGACCTCATGTCCTGGACCCTCTCGGTTCGTCGCGCGGGAACAGAATCTAACAGCGGCGTGAGAAGCATCCCCCTAAACGCCGACGCGCAGCGGGCCATTCTGGAGCTCCGCGAGATCGCAAAGGGTTTCGCGGACGGCCAGATTTCCCCGGACTGGTATATATTCGCCCGGAGACAGGGACTCACCCACTCAGACCCGACCCGGCCGCTTACTGGCTGGCGGACGGCATGGCGAGCACTCCGGACGTCCGCGGCGAAGGGGGACAAAGAAAAAGGCATTCCCCCAATACCCACACTCCACAAACTCCGCTTTCACGACCTCCGGCACCATGTCATTTCCCAACTAGCCGAAGGCCAGACCAGCGACCAGACGATCATGTCCATCACGGGCCACGTCTCACCCCGGATGCTCGCCCACTATTCACATATCCGCATGGAGGCCAAGCGCCGCGCCTTGGACAGCCTCGGGTCAAAGCCAAGCGGCACAACCGCCCCCACCCAGCCAGAGGGTTACGTCACAAATCACGTCACAAAAGAGCCTAAATGGGAATCACTGAAAAGCTAAGTCGTTGAAAGTATTGGTGGACCTGGTGGGGTTCGAACCCACGACCTCATGACTGCCAGTCATGCGCGCTCCCAACTGCGCCACAGGCCCCGAAAGAGCAGCGATCAGTGGTCAGCTTTTGGCGCTCAGCGGCTGCAAATCGCCTTCCTCTTGAGCTTCCTGACACCTCGAAGCTGACCGCCATCGGACTACATCTGTTTGTAGCACGAGGAAAACAGCGCTGTCAACGGGGTGCTTGAGCCGCGGCTTCTAAAGCCAGCGGTTCAGTGAGCCATTTGGCCATTGTTTCATTGAGTCATTAAAGAAGGGGGCGATAGTGCAGTTCAGTAAACCCAGCCTTTGCCGCACGCTTGGACAGGGCGCTCCATTTAGTCCTTCTCGTTTCCCTCCGCCCAAACCCCAATCCGTAACACCCATTCCCAAATCCCCAATCCCTAACCTCCAGCCCCAGCCTCATCTTTCTGGAACAAAACCTTTGGTTCTGGTGTCTCATCTAAGTGAAAGGAAGTGTTAGCGCGGCCTTGCGGTTCTGTTAGGTAGCTGGTATCTTGGGTGAGACATGGACACCGCGCGATCCGTAGGCGTAGCACTCGAGCAGACGCTCCCCGTCGCCAGCCATGAAGGGGCGCTGGTGGCGGAACTGCGGGCGGGCTCCGAGGAAGCTTTTGCCTATCTGCTGGCGGTTTATCAGAATCCTGTCTTCAACCTGATTTCGCGCGTTGTCGTCTGGGACCGGGACGCTCCCGACGTCCTACAAGAGGTCTTCATCAAAGTTTTTCGGGGTATCCGCCACTTTCATGGCGAGTGCAGCCTGAAGACCTGGATATACCGGATCGCGGTTCACGAGGCTTCCAACCACCGGCGCAGTTGGCTTCGTCGGCGGCTGCGTGAGGCCTTCTCGCTGGAAGACGACGGTGTGGTTCCGGAAGCTGTTCTGGCTCGATCACCACAGCAGCCGGAGACGCCTTACGAGGCGTTTGAGGATTCGGAGCGGCAAGAAACGGTGCAACGGGCGCTGGCCAGCCTGGCTCAGCCGTATCGGGCGGTCATGGTGCTGCGGGAAATCGAGGGCCTCGCCTACGAAGAGATCGCGCAAGTCCTGGACGTTTCGGAAGGAACCGTCAAATCCCGCCTGATGCGGGGACGGGAGCTGCTGAAGCGGAAACTGCAAGGTCGGTTGGGGAAATAAGATGTTCGAATCATGCCTGGAAATTCGAAATAAGTTTTCCGACTACCTCGATGACCGTTGCGAGCACGAGCAGCGGAGGTCCATTCGTTTCCACTTGGACCAATGCGCCTCCTGCCGGGAGGAGCTCGAGCAGATGCAGGCGGTGCTGGCGGACCTGCGCGCGCTGCCCCGGCGTCACATGCCGCCGGAGCTTGCGCTGCAAATGAGGGTTCGCTTGTCGCAGCGCGTTCACCGCAACCTCTTGGCGGGCTTGCTGGTGCGGTTCGAGAACGCGCTCCGACCGTTCCTGTTGCCGGCCTCGGGCGGCGTTTTGACGGCCGTGATCTTCTTCGGGCTCATCATGGGAACGTCATTCGTGCCCGCCACGACGCTGCCGGATGTTCCGCTGTCGCTTGTGACGCCACCGCGCGTGCGTGAACTGGCGCCCATGAACTTCGGCGCCGGCGACCAGGATCTCCTGCTCCTTACCCAGGTTGACGCCGCTGGCCGAGTCATGAGCTATAAGGTCCTGTCCGGCCAGATCTCACCTAAGTTGGAGCACGATCTGGATCTGTTGATCTACTTCAGCGTTTTTGATCCTGCCACTACTTTTGGGAAGCCAACGGACGGGCAAGTGGTTCTGTCCTTGCGGCGAATCACAGTCCGAGGTTAGGCCGTTTGGCTCATTCATCTCCCGTCGAGATTGTACACCCCGGCCGGATGCCAGATACCGGCCGGGCGCGTGTTTCCTCTGGTGCTAGGCAACACCCCCAATCCTTCGCGCGCCGTTGGCTGGCGAGCGCGATCCTGATAGGGTGCCTGGCAGGACGGCCGGTACTTGCACAGCAACCTGGCAATGTAAACCTGGACGCGAACGAGCAACTCTTCGCCATCCTCGTGGCGGCGATGGCCGCCGGGACTGACCCGGGATCCGCCTCCGAAGCGGGCGTCGAGGCACGGAAGGAAGTCCGATCGTTTCTCTCCCGCCACCAGCTTGCCATTGCCTCCGATCTGAAGAAGTTCCTTGCCGAACACCACGTCGAAGGCGAAACCGGGACTGACCTGGGGCAATACGTTTCCCTGGCGCTTCTCCTGGGTCCTCCTCCGGATTTCCGATTCACCGTCCCGAAAACCGACTTGCCCCCGGACGCGAGAGACTTGGCGGGTTTGGTACCTTTGTTGAAGGACTTTTCCGAACAGGCCGACCTGACGGACCTGTGGGCACAACTCCAGCCGCGCCACCAGGCGGAGATCGCGCGCTACAGCCCGCTCGTCCGCCATAGCATTGAGCGCTCGGATGCCTATCTGCGCTTTCCCAGCGGGGCCTACCTGGGCCGCACGTACACGATCTATTTGAGCCTGCTGGGCCCACCCGAGCAGGTTCATGCCAGGATTTATGGCCTTAACTACTACCTTGTTGTGACGCCCTCGAAAGAGCCCAAACTCACCGAAATCCGCCATCAGTACCTGCACTTCCTCCTTGATCCACTGGCAGTGAAATTCGCCCCGGAGATTAACCAGAAGTCGGAGTTGCGGACGGTGGCTCGCCAGGCGCCCCAGCTCGGCGCCGACTTCAAGGAGGATTTTCCCCTGCTGTTAACGGAGTGTCTGATCCGGGCCGTGGAGTTACGTATGGACAAACGGCCGGCCGCGGAGGCGGAGAAAAGCATTCGCGAGATGACCTCCTCGGGCCTGATCCTGGCGCCTTACTTTTACTCCGCCCTAGCAGACTATGAAAAGCAGGAATCCTCAATGGGCCTGGCTTACAAGGACCTGGTTCTTCGAATTGACCCTGCCCAGGAAAAGGCCAGGCTGAGCGAAACAAAATTCGCGCCGGTGGAAGTGGCAGCGCCGGCCGGCCCGCCTCCGGCCCTTTCGGAGGAGGAGCGACTGCTCGACCAGGCAGACAACCTGATTTCCGAAGGCAAGTACGCGGAGGCCAGGGCCGCTTTCAAATCCGTATTGGAAACCCTCAACGCGAAGAGCGAACGCGCCCTCTTCGGGCTGGCCGTCGTCGCCAGCAACACCCGGAAACCCGATTTGGCGGAGGAATACTTCCAGAAAACCCTGGAGGCGGCCCGCGACCTGCGGATCGTTACCTGGTCGCATATCTATCTTGCCCGTATCTACGACCTCAAGGGAAAACGCAATGATGCCATCGCGCACTACCGTGCCGCGTCGCTGACCGCCACGACTTATCCCGAGGCGATGAGGGCAGTGCAGAATGGCATGCAGAGGCCGTTCGGAACCAAAGAGTAAGAGGGATCGTCCACACATCGGCGGGTCGTGAACCGAATGCGCCCGAAGGGAGCCCTGATGTACTCGTTCAGATTGATCCGTGACACATGGCTGTGCAGGGAAGACGGTTCTGCTTGTAGCAAAAGGACCTGCAACCGGCGCTGTGGGAATGTGGGAATCCCGCCGTAGGCGGGATTCCCAAGCG
>Ga0315284_10016312_pt1 | contig 10545 bp, 6 predicted proteins | sample YL17G09_16_MG_FD_203696 | JGI IMG/M metagenome (GOLD analysis project Ga0315284, IMG submission 203696) | Sediment microbial communities from Yellowstone Lake, YNP, Wyoming, USA - YL17G09_16 | ecosystem: Environmental > Aquatic > Freshwater > Lake > Sediment | place: USA: Wyoming | collected...
CCGGCTATGGTGCCGCCGGTTATAAGCGGATTGGTCAAAGTCTTGTTGGTGAAGGTTTCCACACCAGCGCGAGTAGCAACTACGCCAGTGGTCGGATAAGTGGCGGTCGAAACCACTCCGGTGCCACCGAGGCCCGTCGGCAAGACACCGGTAACTGCCGCGCCCTTCGACAAATCCATAGCCCCGAACGAAGGCATCCCGCCTGCAGATGGGACGCGCAAAATCTGATCGGCTGAGCCCGCGGCAGTTGAGAAAATATTGCTAGAATTATTGCCTAGCAAAACACCGTTTTCGGTAAAACTATTAGTACCAGTACCACCCAACGACACGTCTAGTCTGCCAGACCCAAGTTTACTAATTGGCAGTGCGGGAATGTCTGCCACGTCAAGCGAGGTACCTGCGGTCACTCGCCCTTTCTCATCAACCGTAACTTTCTGATATTGACCTGCACCCACACCGGTCGCAGGCAACGTTGGATTTGGGTACGCACCAGTCAAATCACCACCGGCTAGTCCGGTCGGCTTCGCTCCTGAGACCCAGCTTAATATCCCACTACCACTGGTGGTCAAAAGCTGACCAACGCTACCGTCTGCACCTGGTAGAGTCCAGACCACTGAGTTGACCAATGCGTCTGGCGATTTCAACGAGATGGACTTGCTGTTCCCAAGATCATTGAGCATCAGCGCCTTAGCCGTAACACCGTTACCGCGGATAACAACATCTCCATTCACGGAAACCGTGCTAGACGTGATGGTTCCTGAAGTACTGATTACGGTCGAGCCGCCGATCACTGACGCACCAGCTATTGAGCCAGCGTTAATGACTGGACTGGTGAGAGTCTTGTTAGTTAAGTTTTGCGCCGCAGCTTCCGTAACCACAGTGCCTGAGCTCGGATATGTCGCAGTCGAAATAACCCCAGTACCACCCAGGGACTGAGGCAACACGCCGGTGACGGCTGCGGACTGAGATAAATTTACCGCCGAAAAGACTGGAGCTCCGCCGCCACTTGGAACAGTTAAACTTTGGAATGCTGTCCCACTCGTCGTACTAGTTAATGTCCCGGAATTGCCTCCGACGACCACGCCGTTTGCATTAAAACTACCCGCACCGGTACCACCACGAGTGACACCAAGGATGCCGGTAGAAATCTGCGAAGCAGGTAGACTTGGGATGTCGGCTACTTCAAGAGTAGTACCGAAAGACACGCGGCCCTTTAAATCAACTTTTAGTTTAGTAAAAGTTCCAGCATTTACTCCGGTGTTTGTCAGTTCGGGACTAGGATATAAACCGGTCAAATCACCCGAAGCAGTGCCGGTTGGAGCAGCGCCAGAAATCCAACTTAGGGTTCCTGAACCATTTGTCATGAGCAGTTGCCCACCCGACCCATCGGCGCCTGGCAGGGTGTAAGTTACCGAGTTAGAGAGAGTGTCAGGAGCCTTCAATGCCACTGATCGCTCTGATCCTAAATCATTAAGGAATAATTTATTTGCAGTTGCACCGTTGCCACGGATGGACACATCACCGTTGACCACCTGACTACTTGAAGTGATGGTTCCAGTGGTGTTGATTACGCTAGACCCACCAATTACAGATGCTGCGTTAATAGTGGCATTAGTGATCAGGGGACTAGAAATGGTCTTATTCTGTAAAAGTTCAGCAGCATCACGGGTCACAACAGTGCCAGTTGTTGGGAACACAGCGCCCGAGCTGATGCCGGTACCACCGAGTGTTTTGGGCAGGATTCCGACTACTGCAGCGGGTTGAGCCAAATTCACGGCACCAAATGTAGGAGTCGTACTTCCCGCTGGAATGATCAGACTCTGATAAGGCGACCCAGCCGCTGTCGACAAAATGTTACCGGCCTCGTTACCCAGCAGCACTCCGTCCCTGGTAAAGCGGCTTGCTCCCGTACCACCAAAGTCGACAGCAACTATGCCGTTATCAATTTGACTGGCAGGAATCTTCGGTAGATCGCTCACGGATAGCGTCGTAGCTGCCAGAGTGCGACCTTTAGCATCCACTGTCAGTTTTGTATAAATACCGGCAGAGACACCGGTGTCCTTTAGAGTTGGATTTGGATATATGCCCGTCAAATCTCCACCGGCGTTACCCGAAGGCCGAGTTCCTGACACCCAACCCAAAGTTCCTGATCCATTGGTAATCAGTAATTGCCCATCGGTACCGTCCGTTGCCGGCAGGGTCCACACTACTGACCCCGAGAGTACGTCTGGGGCTTTAAATGCTAGTGAACGAGTTGCACCCAGGTCATTTAAAATCAGTTGATTGGCGGTAAGCCCGTTACCCTGAATTTTAATATTGCCGTTCACTGTTTGGGCGCCCGATACAATCGTACCGGTAGTATTCACGTTGGTGAATCCAGTGAGCGTTGCACTATCAATCATCGGAGAGTTTAAAACTGCGCTATTCATAGTCTTATTGGTCAGTGTAGCTGCGCCGGCCTCAGTGACGACGGTGCCACTTACTGGAAAAGTCGCCGTTGATATTACGCCGGTACCGCCCAAAGATGTCGGCAGTACGCCAGTAACTGCAGCTCCCTGGGATAGGTTTAGGGCAGTAAAATAAGGCGTCCCACCGCTACTTGGCACAGCTAAAATTTGGTATGCCGATCCTGCTGGTGTTGCTGTTAAAGCACCCGTATTATTTCCGAGTACAACGCCATTCGCTTGCAGACTACTAGCGCCAGTACCACCGTTTGTCACCGGCACGATACCGCTAGTGATAATGGATGCTGGCAAACTTGGAATATCACTCACTACTAGCGTAGTACCTGTAATGACTCGGCCCTTGCTGTCTACGATCACTCTTGGATAAGTTCCGGGGACTACTCCGCTTGGAGCTAAACTAGGATTTGGATATGCGCCGGTCAAATCACCAGCAGCGGCCCCAGTAGGCGCAGCACCCGATACCCAGCTGAGCAATCCGCCACCATTTGTAGTTAGTAGCTGATTAGCAACTCCGTCCGCACCTGGTAAAGTCCATTCGACTGAGCCGACCAAGTTATTCGGTGCTTTGAACGAAAGGGAATTAGAATTGGTCTGATCGTTGATTTTGAGGCGACTGGACGAGTAGCCATTGCCTTGAATAGTGACGTCGCCTGCAACAGTTTGAGCGCCGGAAGAAAGTGTGCCAGAGGTGCTAATGTTGCCCGACACGTTGATAACTGAAGCACCATCGATGGTACCCGAGCTGATAATAGGACTGTCTAAGGTTTTAAGTTTTAAAGTTTGAGCCGCACCCTCAGTCACAACCACACCGGAAGCTGGGAAAGTTGCCGTCGACAACACACCGGTACCACCCAGGGACCGTGGCAATAAACCAGTGACGGCAGATGGCTGAGCGAGATTCAGCGGACCAAAAATTGGCGCCCCACCGCCAGATGGAACAACAAGACTCTGATAAGCGCTGCCAGCAGCTGTCGATGATAAGTTGCCCGAGCCACCACCGTAAAGTATGCCGTTCGCCGTGAAAGTTGAAACGCCGGTACCACCGTTGGCGACACCAAGCATCCCCGTTTGAATCAAAGACGTTGGGATCCCAGGTATGTCGCCTGCTTCAAGCGAACCGCCAGTTACGACACGCCCTTTGGCATCAACCGTAACTTTGGCGTAGGCACCAGGGACGACGCCCGAGTTAGCTAAACTTGGATTCGGATATTGACCGTCTAAATCTCCGCCAGCTACACCAGAAGGCCTAGCACCCGAGTACCAACCCAGAGTCCCTGAGCCGTTGGTACCAAGTAATTGCCCGACGCCACCTTCCACCGGTGGCAGTGTCCAAGAAAGGGACGCAGCTAATGTGGCTGGTGCTTTGAACGAAAGTGATTTGGTATTGGTGCTATCGTTAAATGAAAGAGTATTGGGAAGGTCGCTAGTGCTTTGGATAGTCACTGGACCGTTCACTGTTGTAGCGCCCGAGGCAACTGTTCCAGTGGTGTTAATAGTCGTGGCGCCACCAATCAACGACGCGCCATTCATAGTGCCCGCGGCAATCACCGGACTGTTCAGAGTCTTGCGCGTCAAAGTTTCGACCGCATCTTCAGTCACCACGACGCCCGATGTTGGGAATGTGGCTGCGGAGTTCACACCTGTACCACCGTAAGTTCTAGACACGGTGCCACTGGTGATCACAGCGCCAGATAGACTGGGGATGTCTCCTGGTACTAAGGTTGTGCCGGCGATAATCCGTCCCTGCAGATCCGTGGTCACTTTCGTATACACACCGGGCGATCCAACATTTGGCAGGGCTATGGTGGAGTTGTTGCCAACAGTACTCACCAACACACCTGGCCCAGCCAACACCGCGCCCACTTTGCTGTTGAAATTAAGCCAATCCAGAACGGATAGATAACCGGACGACACCGCGGATGCCTGCGAAATCGACATCGATCCCGTTGTCGGCGAGTAAACCAAAGGAGCATAGGCCGACACCGAAGATCTCGCTGTGGATTGAGCCCTAAACTCGGTGAAGTATAGGTTAGCACCCTCGGAAACATCGCTGGTGTTCAGAGAAATTGTTCCCGTCTTCCCCGCAACCGAAGTCACTGGCACTATGGGTAAAGACACCCACCCCAATTTACCGTCACCGTCTGTACGTAAAAGCTGACCAGTGGAACCATCCGTCTCTGGTAGGGTCCAAATCCTCGGTCCTATCGCGTAATCTGGTGCCTTAAAACCTACATAATTGCCTGGCGACAAGCTGTTGAACCGAACTTCACCAGTCTGACCAGGATCACTACCGTATGCTTTGACCTCAACACCGTCTTGTTTATAGGTGTACAAGGTCCCCAAGTTGATGTTCGAGGCTGAACTGATCGCATTTTGCTTATAACTAAATGTCATCCAATCTATGGAGCTAATGTAGCCATCGCTAATACTAGTGGCCTGAGTCATCGCCACCAAAGGGGTGGTCCCGTCCATTGACACCGCCAATGGGGGCACTGCAGTCACGGTAGTAGAGGCCGGCGTCCACATAGTGCCGTCGTAACTGAGCACCTGCCCCAGAGCTGGCGACACCGAGCGTACGCTAGTCCCTTGAATAGCAGATGAGTTAGGACTGGGTGTACCCCAAACGATTTTGCCGCTAGGGTCCTTAGTTAGGAACTGATTCACTGATGGCCCTGTGCTCGGGCCTACCATCAGCTTTCCGTCGCTGCCGAAGCTGACGCTTTTACCGTCCACAGGCACTCTTGCTGCGTACGGTACCGTTACCACCTGTTGCTGTGGATAAGGAGTACCGCCGTGCGTTAAGTCACTTACTTGAAACCATACTGGCTGTGTTACGTCGGGAAATACTTTTCCATAGTCTTCCCCACTCAAGGTAACACGAACCTGAAAGACGCCCTCCTGCAGGGACACAGCTTCAAAACCCTGCGTCACAGCTAGTATGGGAGTGGTGCCGGGATTGTCATGGAAAAAGGAAATTTCAAGCGCCACAGGGCCTACCACTGGCTTACCGTTTGCCTCTGTCATCCGCCCACTCACCACGAAATCGAACGACGACTGTCCCAATGCTACGCTGGCGGTTAAAACCGTCGCGTAGAGCAGGCCAAGAATGCAAGCGATGTGGCGCATGTTCAACCCCCCTACCAATTCGGGAGACCGACACTACCAGTGGTTAGCTGATAGGTGCCGTTGGTGATAGTAGACCCAGTAATGTAATCAACCTGTGCTTGAAAACCCCCTTGCTGTTGCATTGGTGTATCGAATGCGGAGAAACTCATCGTCACGTAAGGAAAATCCTGCAGATAAATTTGATTGACTGCCATCTTCGGCACGGTTGTTTCGTCGACAAGCAGTTTCAATTTGTTTTCGCCGTAGGAAAGCGCACCAGCAATCGCGGGATCTGTAGGATACAGCCTCAGAATGAAACCGCTGTCGTCAGATAGGAACTGCGTGTCCCAACCCTGCCCTACCGAGTCACCGGAAGCCTCCTGAAGTCCCAAAGATCCGGCGATACCACTGAGTAGATCCTTAAGTGTGGTCTCCGAGATAAGCCGAATCGGTGCACCCGCTGACACTTCGGCGCTCTCGATTTTTAACGTCACCACGCTTCGCGTCTGATAGTGCGTCCGGTTCGCAATCAAAGCATTCGGCAATTCAATCGGAGCTCCCTTTGGACCATCTGGCAGATTTTTAGCAGTTTTTGCTTTGATCTTACTGATCGTAGAACTCACACTTTGACCGTTTATAGAAACAGTCTGTTTACGACAGGAGACGTGACAAACAGCTACAACGCAGATTGCGGCTATGGAGAGCAGTTGGCGACAATAGGACACCCCAGTCGCTGCATGCAGCGAAGTCGGTGTAAATTTGTTGAAGCCAAAGGTCATCTTTCCACGCCCTCGGAAAATGCCAGTCAGTCGAACAAGACCCGTGTTCTCAGGTCATACCTCGGCATAAACGGAGGAAATCTTGAGGACAAGTTTGACATATGCAAAAATTCATTAAGCATCTGATATAATTGGAATTAAATCCGCCTGATCAGGGTATGCCAAGGCTAAAACCGGCCTCCAGGGGGGGTGGGGCGGGTTGAATGGTCAGTTTGGGACGGCACGAGGGGGGCATTGACCTGGGTGGGCGGGGTTGGAAGAGAAGAGATGTCATCGTCGGTCGGCTAGGGCGGACCAGTGATGCCATGTCGCTCGCAGTGCTCACGCGCGGGTGGTAGCAACTGTGCGTGCTGCGACTTAATTAAAATTACAACGGACTACGACAGCCATGATTATCCCTTCCCTGGTTGGATATACTTCGTCGAGGAGGCCTATTTATCAGTTTGACACGTTAGATATGCATACTCTGGTGGATTTGGTGTCTCATTTCAAACCTGAGGATCACTTCGATGCCTTTGCTGTGTTTTCGTATCTTCAGTTCGTATATTGGCGGCGATTCGGCGAAGATTCAAACGACTACAAGCAAAGTTCGGTTATGTTTAATTTACATAGAGATCATATAACCAGTGATTTTCGATTCAAGCGGCGCGACTCACTTGGACTTACGACTATTCTTAATCTGTCACATTACGGGCGTAAACTTTGTGTGACCTATTTGCAGGAGCTCATTTACACTTAGGCGTGTCGTAAAATCGAACAAAAGATCTGGATCTTGCTCGCCATCGGCTAAGTAGTAGCAGTTAGCATTGGGTATATATTTATTGTATACCTTGTGATCATTGCAGCTAATGATGTGGTATTCGGGATTTCCCGCGCAGAAGTCGATGAGAGTCTGTACCTTCCGTGGCTCAAAATGCCCAGAGAGTGCGTCGGGCTCTAAATCAAGAAAACTCAAGATATGGTATAGCCAGACCTTACCCACCCGTTTGCAAAATCGGCTATGGTCATTGGCAGTGTCATCGAATTTTTTCCGGCGTGCATCCATAGCTTCCCCACTATGGAGTGGTCGGCATTTTGGGTCGAGACGTTGAGTTTTCAGTGGCGAGTGTTGGTTAAATGAATCTTGGCAGCATCACGCCGGTACGCATTAATCATTGGGCGAATGCGAAGGAATCTCTGGACATGACATGATCACGGCAACTTTGCGACAACCAATCCATCGCAGACAAACGCAAGCATGATCGCTGCGGATGGCTTACTGTCTTTTCTAGCTCGGGAATCTGATTCTCATCTCTCTCAAGATCACTGCGGTCAAAATACTAAGCGTGAAATTTCGCAGGCTCTGGCTGATCTCCGAGCGATCAAGCTATCGGTAGGTTAGAGCAAGTGACTGACCCCATCCATGTGCAACAACTCCTGGATACCTAGCCGTGATGCGAAATCTAGGAATAAATCTGGATCCGCATCGCCTTCAGCTAGGTAGTAGAGTCGTGCCTTGGGTACAAACTTGTTGTACACCTTGCCTTGAAAGCCGCTGATGATGTGATAACCCAGATTTGAATCGCAAAAGTCTATCAACAAGTGCACACTTCCGGACTAAAATTCGCCGGTCATCATCTGAGGCTCAAGGTAAAAAACTTAAGTTCTTCGTAAATCCATATTTTACCGAATCGCTTGAAAAAAGCATGAATTTCTCTGGAAGTCTCATCGAAGATTTTGCGCCGAGGATCCATACCCACCTCCACCATAGGAGATGTATCGGCGCTTGGCGGTGAGGTCTTGAGGTAACGTGGCGAGCACTATATCTAAGATGTCGCTATAGATAAGAAAATGTAACTATTCACAATTTAGGCGACATCGAGTTTACAGTAGGTTAAAGCCAGTGACTGACCCCATTTAGCCCAAGTGCCTGACCCCACCCATACGAGTTTACAGTAGGTTAGAGCAAGTGCCTGACCCCGTTTATGCCTTGACCGCATCCTCCAGCGCCCCGTTGCGATGATCATGGTCCTCCACACGATGCTCCATCTGGTCAAACTGCTCCTCGCGCTTCTTTGATGGAATGACGATCTCGAGGACTTTTTTGATATCAGACTTCATGTCATCCATTGTTAGATTGAGTTTGTGGACGGAATTGTGGAGTTGGTTGATGGAGTAATTCGTAGTCCTAGCATGAACCTTTAGTTCACTTTTGAGCTCGCTTACATCCGTCTCAAGACGCCCCACTCTAGTATCAAGGCCGCCTATTCTAGTATCAAGGCCGCCTATTCTAGTATCAAGGTCGCCTATTCTAGTATCAAGGTCGCCTATTTTGTTTGCCATCCGCTGGATGGTGGGATGCTCGTCGATGACTTCGTTAACAATTGACTTGATGGTGGGTTTGTCGATCTGCACGCTCAGCACTCCTGGACTTTGGTATCGCCGTAGACGGCATAAAGTAGCACCAATTAGGTTTGGGTGGAATGGAGAAGCCACGGGTGATGGATGACATCTGCTAGATGACTGAATCAATAAGGATTTACGGCGCTAATGAGCCATCTTCGACGGAGTGACGACTTCAAGGATCTTTGTCGCATCAGATCGCATTGATTCCAACATCTTAGTACTGGCTCTCAGTAGGTTGATGAGATCGGCCGTGTCGCTACTGACAGTAGGCACGTCGCTAGGGAGCAACAGTATGTTGTTCAGCAATTCCTGAATCACAGCGTCGTGCCCTTAGATAATAATACAGCGGAGCGTGCACTGCGCGCGCCCGTAATGGGTCGAAACAATTTTCAGGGTTTCAGGTCGATCGATGGCGCTGATGTGGCGATGACGTTTTATAGCATCATCGTGAGTTGCAAGGCCGTCAAAGTCGAGCCGCGTACATATATGCTCGCGATGGCAATTAGATCCGTCCGAGCTGAGCAGCTTATGACTCCGTATCAATATGCAGTGGATCTTCGAAAGCAGGCGGATTTAAAGGTCGCCAGCGAGTTCGAGGTACTCCGCCAAGCGCATTAGGAAGATTGCATTTTAAACTACGAATCAGTTTGGCAAGCTGGCCTGGATCGGCGGTGACCGGATATTCTGTGACAATGTCAGAGCCGACTGTGATGCGTATTGCTGTCGGCGCTGGCATAGCACTCCCAATTTGAATGAAGCCCTTTGCTTCTGGGTTACATGAAGGTCCTTTGGGCTCCCAATTTGGTAGCGGTGGCAGTTTGCCTGCATCGACAAATCTGTTGCGCCACTTGAACAGCACATTTGCAGCGATGTCGACTTCGCGACTGTATGCGGCAATCGACATACCGCTAGCAAAGGCTTCTCTCACGATTTGAAGTTTTTGATCTTCCGAAAAATTCCGATGAATCTGAGTTTTGGTGACCACTTGCACGTCGGGGAGTCGATAACTTTTCATAGTCAGCACCGATGCCGGCACCGATGCCAAGACCGGTGCTTAGCGCCAAGGGACCGTCAAGAGGGCGGCCGTGGTTTTAAAAAAGACTAATGATGTTATCGGGTGGGGGGAGCGAAACAAGAGAAGGGGTTAAAGCCCAAGGTACGACTCGGCTGCATAGCCGCAAACCTACTGGCCATCATGCTCCGCCAGATGATTCTTGACCGAATCCACTAGCGCGCTAATGCGCTGATTATGCGCCTCCACGCGATGCTCCATGTCGCGTGAGCATCGTGATTGGCGCAACAATTTAGGCGCGGTCGGGTTTACAGTAGGTTAGAGCAAGTGACTGACCCCATCCATGTCACTCGCAATGTCAAGGTGCTGGTGTTAGTACCCACATGCTGTCAGACACTTAGCAAGGTAGCACCATGCACATCGAATCACTAGTCGGATACACCGCATCAAATAAGCCTATCTACCAGTACGACATCAGCGATGCCGAGGAGCTAAGTACCAAGATTGCAGGCTTTAGCCAGGAGGATCATTTTGACGCGGTAGCTGTATTTTCGTACTTACAATTAGTGTACTGGCGGAAGTTCGGAGAAAACTCAGACGACTTTGAAAATGCCACAAATATGCTTAATTTTCATGACAATAGGATAACTGGAGTCTTTAGTAAGGACCATGCCGCTGCATTAGGTATCATCACCGCGTTTGCTCTGTCGCAGTACGGGCGCAAACATTGTGTACCCTACTTGCAAAGCCTCATCTGGACTTAATCGCGAATAAAAATCATGAACTAGATCCGGATCCG
>Ga0315284_10016313_pt1 | contig 10545 bp, 14 predicted proteins | sample YL17G09_16_MG_FD_203696 | JGI IMG/M metagenome (GOLD analysis project Ga0315284, IMG submission 203696) | Sediment microbial communities from Yellowstone Lake, YNP, Wyoming, USA - YL17G09_16 | ecosystem: Environmental > Aquatic > Freshwater > Lake > Sediment | place: USA: Wyoming | collected...
ATACCATCTATCCATTCTATCTCGACAATCCTTATAAATCAAAGCAGTCTTGCAGAAATAATAAACAGCAACAATAAAAACAGAGCAAAAATACCCTGCAATATAACATTTTACCTACTTGCTCGGTGGGGGCATTTTGACACCGAGATTTGAAAACTATTAAAATAAAAATTTGAAAAAAGGAAATAGCAAAGTTTATATACTTGATTATATTGGTATAATCAAGAGGATTAAATTAAGATGATAGAAACAGAAGCTCAAATTCGTGAATGGGGAAGGTCAGTGGGAGTTGTAATTCCAAAAGAAGTAGTTGTAAAAGAAAGGATAAAAGTTGGAGATAATGTTAAGATTTTAATAAAGAAAAAATCCAATCCACTTAAAGAGACATTTGGCATATTGAGGCTAAAAAGAAGCACTGATGAAATATTAAAGGAAATTGATAAAGAGAGTTGGAATACAGAAAATAATTAAATTATTTTCTGTCTGTTAAAATGCAATCAATAATTAATCTAACATTTCAACATGAATGAGCTATATTTTTTTGATACATATGCATTTTTTGAAATAATTAATGGCAATCCAAACTATAAGAAATATGAAGAAGTTAATGTAATAACAACTGTTTTTAATTTAGCAGAACTAAACTATGGATTAAAAAAAGAAAAAGATGAAAAATCTGCTAATGAAATAACTGAAAAATACAGAACTTTTTTAGTAGAAGCCACTCTTGACGATGTAAAAGAAGCAATGAGCTTAAAAATTAAGAATAAGCAAATGTCAATTCCTGATGTTATAGGGTATATCATAGCAAAAAAGTATAATGCAAAATTTCTTACTGGAGATAAAGAATTTAAAGATATGCCTAATGTTGAATTTGTAAAATAAATCTCTAAGTGGGCAGGGGCAGATTTTTTTAAAAAAGAGTATGATTTCTTCCCCTAATACTTGAGCTGGATAATTCAGGAATCTCCAAAAGCTCTTGCAAAGAATATTCTCTATCCGGAGTTTCTAATTCTTGCCTTAATCTTCTTGATCCTTTTTGACTTAACAAAACTCTTTTAGAAGCGGTATTATAATTTACTAAAATCTGTCTATACCAATGCATATGTTCTCCATCTTCACAACCAGTATCATGCCCAAAAATTTGAAGCCACCTTTCTTTAATTAATAATGTTTCTGGTTTATACTGCAATATTGCATCATCCAAATAAACTGACCTTTCTAAGTTTTTATCTATTTCTTCTTGTACATCCATAACCAAAACTACTTTTTTCTACCTTTATAAAACTTAGGTTATAAAATTACTGCGTAGTTATTTATTATAGAATAATGCTTCTCAACTGTAACACTTTTAACTTAGGCTCGACATGGGCATCCCCCAAAATGAATATATTTAATAATCCACAATCATATTATTTGCTATAAGATTACTATGAAAAAGTCCTTAATTTTGAAAATTACTGTACTGGCAATTGCAGTTATTTTTGTAATCTCTTTTTTATTCCATCTTATTTATTTTGAAAAATTTAATAAAAATATAAGACCTATTACAGATATAGAAAAACAGAAAGTCATGGAGATTCTTAATAAAAGTATGGACATTAACGAATATCAGATGGTTTTTGGAAATGTTTACGTTACTAAACATAAAGAGTTGGCTCAAATTGAGTTAATAAAAAACAATTCAAAAAGAGGTTATTTTGTTGATATAGAAGCAGGTAAACTTATAAAAAAATAATATGAACACCAAGAAAAAATTTGATTTATTTATTGCATTTATATTTATTTCTATATTTATAGCAATACTTTCCGAATATTTTAATTTAAGCCAGACCTCAATTGAAAATTTTGTTTTAATTAATCATACACTTTCTGCTTTTATATACACTTTTTTATTTATAGCCTTGGCAACTTTTTCTTTTTCAGTCAGTGTTATGACTAGTTTAGGGGCAGTATTTTTTTCTATACCTGAAATTATTATTTATGCAATGATTGGAATTATGGGAAGTTCTATTATTGATTTTTATATTGCAAGAAAATTGGGCAGAGGATATGTTAGAAATTATATAGAAAAACGGGGCGGAAAATTAGAAAAATTTGATGAAATTATTGAGAAAGACACTTTCAAAACTACTATGATATTAAGCGCAATTTTTTTTGTACCGCCTACTATTCCTAATTTATTAGGAGGGATTATGAAAATTAACCTCAAAAATTATTCTATTGCAACTTTTTTAGGAAATATTCCAAATACAATTTTTACTGTCTTATTAATTAACGGATTTCTTTATTCTAATACTCTCCAGATTTATACCTCAATCATTGCTCTGGTTATGATAACTGTAATTTCCTTGTATTTTTACAAAGGGGAAATCAGGGATATTATAAAACTAAGTTTTCCTTTGGCTTCTAAAATACTGCCTACAAAAGCAACTAAAAATTAATTTCAATTTTGCTAATTCTGCCATATTTTTCCTTGCTTAAGCATGAATTAATACTATCTCTTTTTCTAATCTGATTATATTTTGCCTAATTTTAAAGTGAGTTGATTATTTGTTTAAGCATGAGTTGATAGTTAATTTACATTAATTTTTTTATTGATTAATCTTATTATATTTTGCCTTTTATTTATTTGCAAATTATGCCATTACTTTTCCTTGCTTAAGCATGAGTTGATAGTTAATTTGCATTAATTTTTTTATTGATTAATCTGATTATATTTTGCCTTTTATTTATTTGCAAATTATACCCTCACTTTTCTTAGCTTAAACATAAATTAAGTGATTAATCAGTTATTTGAATTATTGAATATAAATTTAGTATTTGTAATAAGATATTTCAGCCAATATTAGATAAAACAAATGTTAAATTGGCAATTCGACTTAACAATTAGCATAATTTTATATACTAAAAATACGAAATAATCAGATGATAAATATAATTGACTTTTTTCTGAACATAGACGAATATCTTATTTCTCTGGTTCAGGTTTATGGATATTATGTTTATCTTATACTTTTTGCAATAATTTTTTTAGAAACAGGATTTGTCATAACACCTTTCCTTCCTGGAGATTCTATGATATTTGTAGCCGGAACTCTTTCAGCGCAGGGTGTTTTAAACCCTTATATGCTCTTTATTATAATTTCTCTGGCAGCAATTCTTGGCGATACACTTAATTATTGGATTGGAAAATACATTGGTGAAAGAGTATTTCATAAATACATCAATGAAAAATATTTAGACAAGACAAAAGAATTTTATGAAAAGCATGGCGCAAAAACAATTGTAATTGCGCGATATATTCCTATAGTAAGAACATTTGCTCCATTTGTAGCTGGAGTAGGAAAAATGAACTATCTGAAATTCTTAATTTATAACGTCGTAGGTGGAATAACCTGGGTGGCTATTTTTGTTTTTGGAGGATACTTTTTTGGGAATATACCTTTTGTCAGGGAGAATCTGACATTTGTTGTCTTGGCAATAATCTTAACTTCTTTCATACCTCCGGTGATTGGGTGGTTAAGACAGAGGAGAAAAGATAAAAATTTGAAGAACTAATTTTTTAGGCGAGTTAATTTTATTAGGGGCACTTTTCATTTATTATCTTTTAATAAACCAAAAGGTTTATAAATAAGATAATCTTACCAATAATATAAACTTATGGGAGGTTAAAAATAAAAATGGAAAAAATCGAGATAACAAGTATAAGTTCAAGGGGGCAAGTAGTTATTCCTCAGGATTTAAGAGAAAGACTTAGGATACATGAAGGAGAGAAATTTATAGTAATCGGAGAAGAGGATACTATTGTTTTAAAGAAAGTTGAAATGCCTTCCTTTAAGGGATTTGAAAAATTGCTCAAAAAAACAAGAGAGTTTGCAAAAAAGAAAAACTTAAAAGAAACAGATATAAAAGAAGCTATAAAAGAGGCGAGAAAGAAATGAAGGGAGTTTTAGACACGAATGTCTTTATCTCTGGTATCTTTTGGGAAGGCAATTTTTGCTCTCAAGTTATAGATAAATGGAGAAAAGGGGAGTTTGATTTAATTAGTTCCGAAGAACTTATTGAAGAACTTGTAAAAACTTTAAAGTGTTTTAAGATTCAACTTGATGAAGAAACTATAGTCAATTGGAGAAATATAATTATAGGAAATGCTATCATTGTTGAAACATCTGAAAGATTAGAAATCATTAAAGAAGACTCTGATGACAACAAGTTTTTAGAAACAGCAATAGCAGGAAAAGCAGATTTTATTATTAGTCAAGATAATCATCTTCTAAAATTAAGAGAATTTCATGGCATAAAAATAATTACTCCTGAAGAATTTTGTGCGAGAAATTAGTTTAAATACTAGAAAAAACATGCTCTTAAACTAATGCGGGCGAGGGTGGTAATAAACTAAAATTTAATAAACAGAAGATTCTTCTTTAAAGTATGAAATTCAAAGAAGCCCAGTTTTACAGACAGCTTGCAGACAAGAAAGTGCATTGCACACTCTGCCCTCATTCCTGCTTTATTGAAAATGGAGAAAGAGGTAAGTGCAAAGCAAGGCAGAATATAAATGGAAAATTAAAATCACTGAATTATGCAAAACTTTATGTTGCATCCTGCTTTGCTATTGAACAAAATTCCCTTTATCATGTGCTTCCAGGCAGAGAAAGCTTGAATATTTCAGCGCTTGGCAATAATCTTGGCTGTAATTTTAATCCAAATAATGCTTTTAATTTAAATAATGTTAATGAATATGATGAAAATATCCCTACATTAAATCAAACTCCTGCACAAGTTATAAAGCAGGCAGAAAGAACAAAGTCAGAGATTATATCTTATATTGGCGAACCAGTAACTTATTATGAATATTTATATGATATTGCATCCAAAGGCAGAGAGGTTAAGCATTTTATTTTCACAAATGGATTTATGAATGAAGATTCAATTGTAAAAATCTCCAAATTTATCAACGGCGGAGTTTTTGAGATAAAATCAATGGATGAAAATTTTTATGAAAAATTTTGTGATGCTAAATTAGAGCCAATACTAAAAGCAATTAAAACTGCGAATGAGCATGGATTGTGGATTGAATTAAAAATAACAATACTGCCTTATGCAATTAATAATCTATATGAAATAAGGAAATTAGTTTCCTGGATACTTAATAACTTAAATGCAAACATTCCTCTTCATCTTATTGCAATTCAGCAGGATGATAAGACAAAAAACAGCCCTGAAATAACTCTTGAGCAAATGAGAAAAGCAAGAAAAATTGCAATTGATGCTGGGATGAATTTTGTTTACACTGATAATCTTAATTGGAAAGAAGGAAGAACTACTTTCTGCCCAAACTGCAAAAAGCCTGTAATAATAAGGGGAAATAACTACATAGAAAATTTTCTAAAAGAGGGAAAATGCACTTGCGGAACAAAGATTCCTGGCATCTGGGAATAGCTTTTGGATTATTTTTAATCTTGATTGTTAGTTGTTCTGCTGTAAAAATAAGTGAAGTTGAATTAAACCCTGCTGGAACTGATAAGGGCAATGAATGGGTTGAGTTATATTCTGAACAACAAATCAATCTTGGAGATTACAAATTAATTAACAATGATGGTAAAGAAATATTTTTGAATTCGAGTGGATATTTTTCTGGATATTATGTTTACCAGTTCAAAAATCAGTGGCTTGATAATTCTAATGAAAAGGTTTTTTTATACAAAAACGATGAACTGATTGACCAAACCGATATTTTAAAAGATGATGTGAATAATGATAAAACCTGGAGTTTTTGTGAAGATGGGTGGAAATTTGCTGAGTCTACAAAAGGAAAAGAAAATAACTGCGGGGAAAATAAAAAAGAGGAAACAAGCGCAAATATTTCAAATGATAATGAAATTGAAAATGGCGGGGATAAAGAAATAATTAATAATAAAATTGAAAACATTGCTGAATTAAACAGCAATAAGAGTGATATTATAGAAAAGTCTGAAGAACAGACAGCAGAAAATAAAGTAATCTACCTAGAACCTAAAAGTATAAAAAGCGAAAAACAGGTTTTATTTAAATCAAAAAATGAGATAATAAAAGAGTACGCAATATATGCTTTTGCATTATTCTGCGTCGGTTTTATTATTCTCTTTATTATTGATAAAAAAAATCAATAAGATTATTGTATATAAAAAAATGTTGGGAAAATCACCAGAAAAAATAAGGGCAGTATTTATTATAGAAGTGCTTGGGCGCCCTGTTGAGCATGTAAAAGAGGCGACTGAGAATTTTATTGAGCAGATTGACAAAGAACAGGGAGTTAAGGTTGTAAAAAAAACAGTTCATGAACCAAAAGAAATAGAAGAAAATGCTGAAAACAGAGGGAGGCTGAAAAACCAGGATTTAAGCCAGAAATTATTTGTAACTTTTGCAGAAGTTGAAGCAGAGTTTGAGAGCATGAATAATGTCTTGTTTATTGCCTTTAAATATATGCCATCAAATTTTGAGATAATAAGCCCTGAAAGCCTGACTCTCAAAAATAATTATTTTAATGAGCTGATAAGCGGGGTTTTATTAAGGCTGCATAAATATGATGAAATAGTAAAAACTCTCATGGCAGAGAGGCAGATTATTGAGCAAAACTTAAGAAAATTGCTTGCTGAAAAAGGATTATTGCCTGAAAAAAAATCAGAGAGTAATGATGCTGAAAAAAATAATGTGAAAAAACCAGAGGATACTAGTATTGGAAAAAAATTCAAGAATAAAAAAGGTAAGATGGATAAATAATCGTGGTTGTTTACACTGAATACATACAGAAGTTATTATTTTGCAGAAGCACCTTAGCTTAAATTTTCCTGTTTTTTTACCTCTATTCTAAGATGTCTGAGTATCTCCGATGGGTTTTCTTAACTGAATAATGGAAAGCGATTATTTGATGAAATTTAATGTAATCTTGACTATTTTCTAATAAATTTTAAGGTTATGCGAACTTTTATTATGAAGAAGTTACTTTTAAGTGTTCTTTAAGGCATCAGTTTCCTTTGTATCGGAGATACTGTGTCTAGTGGCTACAACCCAAATAAAATAATTCTATAATTTTAGGCAATAGACAGGTTTTTAAAGATAAAGATACTACAATTACTGTTTCTCTCTTTTCTCTCTTTAAAGAGAATGAATATATACGATAAAGGAAATAAAATAACGTCATTCTCTTTGTAAATGAAATTCTTGAAAGGAGGTGAAAAATAGAAAATGGGCGAGCCGAATATACGGCTCAACCCTAAGGTAGAATCTTCTGTTCAGAAAATTCTCCTTAATCAGTCAATACAACTGCTTTTGGTAGTTGCTATGATGCTTCCCTCTCGGGAGCATAATAAACGAGGTCCTAAACCTCATGATTATAGAATCATTTTGATTTTATGTATTTTACGGATTTTGTTGAGAAAAACTTATGCTGATTATGAAATTGAAATGAGAACAGATGACAGAATTTGTTCTTTGTTGGGATTGAAAATTCTTCCTGGAAGAAGTACAATCCAAAGAGGAATGGATTTATTCTCAATGAAACTTTTGAGAGAATTTAACTCTTTTTTGTTAAAAGAATTAACAAATAGAAAACTAAATATAATCTTAGATGCTTCAGGTATAAGAATTATTGGAAGAAGTATTTGGTACTGTTTAAGAATAAAGAAATTAATCCATAAAAGAGATTGTGATAAAGTTCATCTCGCAGTTTGTGCCGATTTACTTTTAATTTTAAATTGGAGAATTACTAAATGGAGAAAAAATGATTCTCCATTTTTCAAAATATTATTAGATTCATTTAGTTCATTAGGATTAGTTTTTGCAGATAAAGGATATTTATCAAGAAAAAATTTTCAGTTAGTTGCCGATAAAAAAGGAGCTTTATTTTGTCCATTCAAAAAAGGAAATACTGCAAATCCAAATGGTTATCCTGCTTGGAAATTTGCATTTAATTTTTGGAAGAAATTAAATTGGGTTTATATGAATATATATCATCAAAGGTCAAAAATAGAAGCAGTATTTTCTGCATTGAAGAAAAGATATGGTGATAAACTTTATTGCAAAAAGGCAAATATGCGAAGAAAAGAAATGGCTTTGAGATTTATAGCTTACAATCTTAAAATAATAGTCTGCTATAAATATGCAACAGAGAACAATCTTCCTCTTTGGGTTAGAGCTTAATTATTAACAGATTTCTGAATATTCTTAGTGCTAACTATCGCTAAGGTAATTAAAAATAAAAAAGTATTAAGCAAAAACAAAAATAAATAGTGAATTATTTTTTAATTTAAGTCATAAAATTGGATAATTTTTCTTTAAAAGAATTATGGGTTGTAGCCGTGTCTAGTGAAAGACTTAAATAAGAGTATGATTTTAATGCATTAAGGTATCAGGGAATACCTTAAGTCTTCGGACATCCTGCTTATGTATTCCCGGTTCTGGGCTCTGCCAAGACCGGATTTTTATTAAAATGAAAAAGAGTAATCTAAAGAGAATTTCTGTTTATATTGATGGAGTAAATTTTTACTATGGATTAAAAACAATTAATCTGAGATATTCAGATATTTTCTTTGATTTTGAAAAATTTGTAAAAGAAATTATTGGAAATGACAAACTTGTTACTATTTATTATTACAATGCCCCATTAAAAGAGAGCTCTAATAAATATGTTTATTGGAATCAAATGAAACTTTTTGCCCGCATTATGAAAATTCCTAAATGTAAGGTAATTCTTTGCAAAAGACAAAAGCGAGTTGATAATGATAAGCAGGAATATTATATAATCAAGGGAGATGATATTCATTTATCTTTAGATATGTTAAGAGATGCTTGTAAAGATAGATATGATAAAGCAATTCTTGTTTCTGGGGATGGAGATTTTACACAACTTGTGGAGTATGTTCGGGAAGAGAAAAAAGAAGTTGAAGTCTATGCTTTTAAAGAATTAACCTCTGTAGATTTAATTAACAAAGCAAATAAACATTTTTGGATTGATAAAAAGATAGTAAATAAGTTTTTTTGGAGAGGAGTCAAAAATCAGAACAAATAGCTTTATAAAATCAAAATTTTTTAGAGTTCTATATGGGTGTATAGTCTAGTGGCAAAACTCCTTGTTTACACAAATCACTCCCTACTCAGACTTCCTTTTGTTTCAAATCTGTCTGAAAATGACTTTGATTTCTTTTTTAAAATGTCTTCAGCAGAAAGTTTTGGCTTCTTAAATTTAAGCAAAACAAAAGCCAATATTAAAATCAAAAGCCCAACTACAATATAAATTGCAGTCCAATTAGTCTTGCTCTTAGCTGGAGGTTCACAATTCATACAACATAAACCATCTTCTGCAACAATTGATGTGCCATAGCAGATTGCACATTTTTTGCCTTTTAGTTCAGAACAATTTTTCTCATCTTTTATAGATGAATTAAAAGTTACATTTGTTCCAACTCTAAATTCTAACCATAATTTATCTGAAGAGTTTGTTGAATTAGCAAATAAAAATCCTGTAAAATTGCCAGTTCTTGTAAATTTAAATGTCAAGTTAAATGAAACTTCCCGATTAGATACAACTTCCCGATTAGAAGTAATTTCCCGATTAGATTTAATTAAATCAAATTTATTTGGTGAAACTGAAACATAATTTTTTAATTCAGGTGATAAAATCAAGTTAACATTTGTTGCATTCAATTCTCCAAGATTTTCAATATAAAACTTATGGCTTATAGATTGATCTTTATTGAGAGTTGCATAAAATCTATTATCTAAAAATCTTAGTTTTTCTTTGTTAATGATTGTTTCATTTTCATCTATGTCTGTTTCGTTGTCATCTGTTTCATTATCTTCACTAACATTAGTTGCAGGTTTAATTAAGTACAGGGGAATTTTGTAGGCTAAATTATCTGAGCTTATTTGCATAAACATAAAACCCTGTGATAAAATATCATCAGTCAAAACTGTCAGTTTTGTAGTTTCCTGCAGTGGAAGATTTGCAGAATGAGATTTGTTTTCAATTACATAAGTTATTTCTAAATCTGAATTTAAATTATTATACAATGAAAGAGTGAAATTTTTATCTGTAATAACAAAACCTGGCTTGACATTAAAATCTGCTGTTTTGTTTGTTATCTGAAATGTTTTTTCTAAATCAGATGTTTGGATTTTATTTGCCTCTTTATAATAAACATCTTTTATTTTCAGGGTGTAATTTTGTTCATTATAAGGAAGAAGGGCATAAATATAATATGTTTTATTTAGCTTTGCTATATCAAAAGTCAAAGGAATCTGAATATGATTTTTGTAAAAACCAACATTTTCAGAGATTATATCTTCTAAAATATTCCCGTCCAGAGTTGCAAAAAATGTTTCTCCTTGAGCAAACTGTGTTTTATCAGTTTTGATTTCCAGCGCAGAAGCTTGTGGAATTAATGGCATAATAAATATTAAGGTTAAGGCAATTGAAATAAATATTCCTCTTTTCATTTAGAAGAGAGATAAATGAGATTAATAAATTTAACTGGTTTATGGATTCATCTTTTCTTTTTTTAT
>Ga0315284_10016314_pt1 | contig 10544 bp, 7 predicted proteins | sample YL17G09_16_MG_FD_203696 | JGI IMG/M metagenome (GOLD analysis project Ga0315284, IMG submission 203696) | Sediment microbial communities from Yellowstone Lake, YNP, Wyoming, USA - YL17G09_16 | ecosystem: Environmental > Aquatic > Freshwater > Lake > Sediment | place: USA: Wyoming | collected...
ATCAACAATAATATTTGCACCAAGTGCTGGAAGCGTAGCCATCGACGATAGTGCCCTTATTGGGCAGGTTACGGTAAGTGTCAATGTTGCGGGAATTGTAGGTTCTGTTGCTTCAACTGATATAAATGTTGTAAATCGTCAACCGGTATCTATATCATTTAATCAAATAAGTGTACCATTTCGTTTCGCAAGTAGCATTCAGTTAGTATTGTTTAAGATGTTTTTAAATTATAACGATGGCACGGTAGAAGATATCTCAATATCACCAAGCGTTGTAATGTCAGCTCCAAGTTGGGTTAATTTTGGAGGCTGGGCAACAACAACAATAGGTGGTATTGATTACGCTGCATTTATTATTACCTCTCCAGGCAGCACTTATTTTAATATTTTCACACCACTCCAATTACCAATAAAAGCAACGTATAGCAATCTAGGGACACGTATTGTAGGCAATAGTTCCCTGCTGATACAGAAAACAACCTAATGTTTTAAAAGGTTAAGAAAGAACTTATAAACTAATTAAGTTAAGAGGAAAATAAATATGGCAATTTCAGTTTCGCTAGCATTAGACCCTGGCATTATTCTTGTTGGTCAAGCCAAAAGAGCACAGGTCACCGTAAGTAACACAGAAGGCTTTGATATTGATATTTTAGGTATTGATATTCAAGATAATTTACGTTCGCTTACCTGTGGAGATCTTATCCCTGGGTTGCCAGTAACCTTTGACGTAAATACATTCACCACTCCAATCGTAAGTCAAGTACCTGCATGGGGAACAGCTCTGCAAAGTAGTAAAACAATAACCGGCGTAGACCTTACCTATCCAGTTGCTAACTTCGCAACAGTCACACAAACGATAACAAATGACAAGGGTTCGTATTCTGGAGGAAGCGCTACTCCAAATATTGTACGTATTCCAACTGGCACTTCTATGACCAGCTTTGTCAATATCATTAGCAGTGGCGTAGGAATCCTACAAACAGCCCTTGCGGTAACACTTACCACTACTGTTCAAGCACTTGTTAGTAGCACAGGTGCCGCTTTAACTCCTGTTATAGCTTCGCCGGTATCAACCGTTATAAGCACCACACCAGTTAGAAAAATTCAACTTTCCTCTCTTGGTGGACCAAGCTTACTTGTTAAAAACGTTTGGGCAAGACCTCCAGAATATAACAACTTTGACCTTGCGCTACAAACGCTATTAGAATTTACTAATGATACGACCCTTAACGTTACGGGTCTTCCAGGTCATGTGTTCTCTTCTGATAACGCTAACTGGACCGTTGTGCCAAGCATTGTTTATTCTGCTACAACCCCAGCAGCTATTCCAAGTATCGCAAATGCGACTCCATCATTCCCAGTTGGAAGTATTCCTCCTGGTGGTTGGTTAGGTACTCAATTGCTTGGCGGTGCTGGCGCTTGCACAACTGCCGCTTCGACTAACTCTATCCTGAGCAGCACAATTACCGACCTTTTCCTTGGTGCATATACCTCTACAATCGTTATCTCACACGTTAATCGAGTTGTTGTTGGTCTATCATGCACGCCAGTACTAACTGGATTAACTGGCGTAGGCAATTCGGTAGATTTACTTACCCGTTTCCTATATAACGATGGTTCGTTCTCTGCATCACTTGAAGGCAGCGGAACTCCTCCAACCTATGCTATTATTGGGGCAAATACGGGTCTGGTAAGCGTTAACGCCACAACTGGCGTAGTTACTCAGAATATTGCTGGACCATCCAGTGTTACGATTAGCAGCACGGTAACTTATAACGATGGCACTGGTGCAAGACCAATAGTCGCTTATGCTATCGTTCAAACCTCTTAATAAAAAGGAAAATATAAAATGATGAAATATGGAAACGGCGGACAGGTTATTGGTGGTCCCCTAAAAGAAATGAAAGCAAAGCGTCCAAACCCTTATGACGGCAACGAACCTTCAGCAGATGATATTGAAAGAGCAAGCGAAGGAGAGAAGTTTGCAAAAGGTGGAATGGCTGGTAAAAAAGGTGCTATTATGGCAATTGTTGCCAAACTTGCCAAGAAACCAAGCGAAATTGGTTCTGAACTGGAAAAAGAAGGCGAAGGTATGGAAGAATCCGGTGAAGGTATGATGGGGGAAGCTAAGATGACAGCTGCTTCTGAAGTTATGTCTGCACTAAAAGGTGGCGATGTTTCCGCCTTCTCTTCAGCCCTAGAAAACTTTATGAAAGCTTGCGGCGAATATGAAGATTAGAGCGGTTAACGTGCGTCTCCCACGGTAACTGTTCGGAGGGGTTGGTTGGGAACAGCCAATCCCTTTTTTCTTAAGAGGTAAATATAAATGGCTTATACGCTTGGAAATATAATCACACAAATACGCGACCGCTGCGACTTAATACATAGCGAATTCATTACTGACACCGAAATAACAAACTATACAAATTACTCGCTTGGTGAACTCTATGGCTTGCTTGTTAATAGCTTTGGTGGCAATTACTTTGCAACAAGTGCTATAAGAAGTATTGCTTCAAATGGTACTTCACTAACAGCTGACCTTCCTGATGACCTTTATAAAGTTCTAGGGGTTGATTTACTATTAAGTCCAGCACCATCAAATAACCGCATTACAATACAACCATATAATTTTAATGAGCGTAATCGTGCAAATGCAATGAACCTTTATGGCTACGCAACGCAATACGCAACAAATTATCGTTATAATATCTTCAACCAAACACTACAGATTCAACCCCCAGCGGCTGGCAATTTACAGCTACAAGTATGGTATGTTCCAACTGCTCCCCAGTTTGCAACAACAACTACTGGCGTCGTTACAACCAGCCCAAACTTATCATCAGGTATTGTAGCACTTGTAAATAATACTTTCGTCCAAGGTCAAGCGGTCCAACTACTAAATGCCGTTGGACTACCAAGCGGAACAACTTGGTATGTTATTGCCTCTTCTGCAAATACAATAATCCTTGGAGCAACACCTGGAGCCACAACTGGCACAAACCTTACTGGTCTTATCGCCCCAGGCAATACGCTATACAGCAGCACTATAAACTATACACAAAGTTTCGTAAATAATACTAACCTTGATAACTGGCTTGAATATGTAATTGTAGATGTGTCTATTAAATGTAAGGTTAAAGAAGAAACTGATACAAGTATGTTTGTTCGTCAAAAGGCACTATTAACTGATCGTATTCGCAATGAAGCACAGAATCGAGATATTGGCACTCCAGCAAGCGTAAGCGACATATACGCAGCAGGTACCGTAACCGATACCAATTGGGGTTGGAGCAGCGGTGATGGAAGTGGCTGGACGCAATAAGGTTTAATGGAAGATCGTCTAACGGCAGGACTCCACACTTTGAATGTGGACAATATTGGTCCAAATCCAATTCTTCCATCCAATATCAGGGAGCAAGATGCGTAATAAAAAAATACCTAATATAAGATTTGATAAAAGCAACGTTGATGCACCAACAATAAATCGCGCCTTTGATAATATTATAACCACGTTAAACCCTTTTATTGAAGAAGCAGCACAAAGTATAAATGATTTAGAAGCCTTAACAATTGCCGCTACTGGCGTAGAAGATATATTAGCTGGACCTGGTATTGGTGTTGTCGAAAGCCCCCTCGGTACATTTACAATCAGCAATACAGCACTGCCAACCGTCGATGATATCCTTGCTGGCGCGGGTATAAGCGTTGTCCAAAGCCCCCCAGGAACATTTACAATAACCAATACTCTTCCTGAGAATACAAGCGTGCTTGCTGGCACAGGCATTTCCGTTGTCCAAAGCCCAGCAGGAACATTTACTATAACCAATACCCTTCCTGAGAATACAAATATAGTGGCAGGGCAGGGCATCAATGTTACTCAAAGCCCCCTCGGAACATTTACCATAGATAATATCTCCCCGTATCCAACGCCTGCTTATATTCAAGCCGACAGCGACCAAGAACTAAGTCTAAGCACAACTCCAACACCAGCATATAATTGGACGGCAACGTCGGCTCTAAATATGGGCGTCCAAGGGTCAATAAACGAAGAAATATATTCTGCTGTATACACAACAGCAAGATACACTCTTGACGGCACATTACGAATACTTAGCCTCGCTGGCGGTCCGCGTGCCATCTCAATAGATATAGAATACGACAACGGCGACCCAATAACTACATATGTTATTGGTCCTGATACCTTAAGCGGCGGCAACGCAAGACAGATAGCGGTTGGCGATAGTTACTTATTTAGTCGTAGCGGTATTGTTGAAGTATTTGGTAATAGAAGTATTGTTGTAAAACTATCAGTAGATACAGCAGGCAGCACGGCAAATATCTCTTGGACTGCTATAACAGGCACAGGAAATGATGTTCGCATTGCCGACCCACTACGACTAACGATAAATAATATAACCTAAAAGGAAAACTAAAATGCCTAACGCAATGAATATCGTCCCGCCAGTAGTTGGCGTAACACCAGGACCAGAATGGGCAACTGATATAAACAGCATTCTTGAAACACAAATAGCACCACACAACCATCAACCAGCCCAAGATGGCGGCGTGCAACTAACACAGGCTGCACTAAACATTACGGCTCCATTCAATATCAACAATAACCAACTTGCGGGTGTAAATAATATTGCCCTTACCAGCAATGTTTCTGTCCCCGCCCAAACCAACGCACTAAGCGACGTTGCTGGAAACCTATACTTTCGTGACGGCAGCGGCAATGCTATTCAAATAACTGCCGCTGGCGCTATAAATGTCAATGCTATTGGTGGTATTACTGGTCTTGCAGCCAGCGATGGCAGGGCTACATATGGTGCTGGCGTGTTCTCTTGGGAGAAAACAAACGGCGACCAATATGCTACTATGGCAAGTGGAGTCACTAAGATATATAACTCTGCACTAACCAACCCAGTATATAGCGTAGCCATTACTAACAACGCTACACTTGCAGCAAATAAAACTTTGCTATTATCACCAGAAGACATTACACTTCCACAAGCATTACCTTCCCAAACTGGTAGAATACAACTTACAAGCGCAGGCGTTATGAGTGCCGTTCCAACTGCTACACCACGCAGTTTTGCTGTAAGCAATGTTGCTTGGGATGGAACTCCAACAAATAAACTAACAGGTGGAACATATACGCCACTTGGCAATAAAGTTCTTATTACCTTGCAAGGCACCGCCACCGACTTTGGTTTGATAATGCAGAATGCTGGAAATGCAGTAACAAGCGCAATAAGGTCTTATATTGTTCTTAACATTGGCGGTGTTGATGTTGCCTCTTATCAATATTTTGGATATGACCCTGTCACAAGCGCAGGTTATGGTGTATGTGTAGCGCCAGGTCTTTCATATGTTTGGACGCCTTCAGCAACAGGAAGCCCTATTGTTATTCAACTAAAATGTTATAGACTGACAAGCGCAACCATCGTTTATTTAAGTGGTGCAGAACTACTACTGACCGACATCTAATAGGAGACAACATATGGCACTAACAAAGAAAAGTCTTGAGTTGCCGCTTATTGGTGGTCTTGATACTAAAACAGACAGCAAGCAAATAAAACTCGGCAAACTATTATCTGCACAAAATGTTACTTTCCATAAGCCAGGAAAGATAATGAAGCGTGAAGGGTTTCAAAGCGTAGGTCAAACTATTGCTGATACTGGTGCGTTGTTAGAAGACGGACAAGCAGTAATGAACTACAACCAAGAACTGCTTGCATTTGATAAAACAAATATTTATTCTTATGTATCCAGCACCGACAACTGGAAAGATAAAGGCAACTTCCAAAGTATTTATCTTACAAGCGAGCCTGTTACAAATGGTGTTGCACGAGACTTTATGTGTGACAGCGCGTATTATAACGGCATAGAAATGTATGTCTTTATGCGTTCTGCTGGGGGTGTCAAAACTCTTTTTTATCAAGCCGTTGATAATGCGACAAAACAAATAATAGTAGGTCCAGTTGCAATAAGCACAACTGCCACTTCACCAAGAGTTGTTGTATTTGATGACCAGTTTGTTATTTGTTATTATGATATTGCTTCCAACGAAATAAAACGCGGAGTCATTTCTTCCTTAAATGTTTTAGCAACTATCACATTTCAAGGCATTACTGACCCAGTATCTGGCGTAATGGCACTAAACCCTCTTTTTCCTTGCTATGATATTATGGCATACAGAACACAAGACACCCCGCAAACATTATTTTATATTGCATTTTATACTATTACAAACGAACTGACTACTGCTTATTTTAGCGACCTTATCAGCACGACTCCAACACTTTCTGTTCAACTTGCAGCAACAGCATTACAGCAAATAAAACTTCAAAATAACACAAACCTTTTTGACCTTACTGGGGCGGACTCAATACTTGTTGCCTATACCTATGCAGGTGGAAGCAACTTATTTACAACCGCATATTATAGTTATGACTTACTTACCTTCTACGGGACATACGACTTTGATACAGACCCTGATGCAAATGGTTATGTATGCGGACATATCACTGCTGTATCGTATCCAAACCCAACTATTGGGCTTGAACTATATTTTATTGCTGTTGACTACAGCGACCCTTCTGTAACCCCAGGACAAGAATATTCAGTTGCCTATCTTATTGACCCCATTACCGGCACAATATATGAAGAAAAGTTCCGCAGAGCGCAAATATCTATCAGTGGCGAAGCATTTATTTATGCATCTGCTGCTTATCTCCCAGTGGCGGGTGGAACAAAGTTATTAAACCCAACCTATCTAAGTTCATATTTGCTATTTAGAGAAAATGGTGAGGCTATTGCTCGTTATAACCGCGATACAGGCACCGCCAACTATTATGAGTTTTATGCACCAAACCCAATATTTGAGTTAAGTTGGACGCCACATACTCCTCAACTAAGCGATACTGAGTATTTATTGAGTTATACAGAACTTATCGCAGATAGTAAGGTAAGCGGTGTAAGCCAACGCGGTGTTCGTGTTGCTTCATTTGACTTTTATGAACCAGAAAAGAGTTATACCCGTGCCGAGATAGGAGGAAGCCTTTATATTGGTGGCGGTATGCTATTCCAATACGATGGACAAAACCTTGTTGAAGATGCTTATAACTGGGACCCATCCCTACTTGGCTTTACAGCCATCACTGGTTCGGGAGCAACTTTTTCATATAGTTATGTTGCTTGCTGGGAATGGGTTGATAATACAGGCAAAACACATCGTTCTGCACCAAGCGAACCTATCGTTGTAACAACCTCGGCTAAGATAGGAGTTGCCAGTACAACTATTGGCAATATGCGTTCGTATAACCTTGCAGTTACTTATAAGAGTCCAGACAATAATAGAACAAACATAAACTGCGTCCTATATCGCACAAAGGCAAATGAAACTCTTTACTATAAAGTTCCTGTCACTACCGCAAACATTAATGATGTAGATATTCCATATATTACATTTGACAACGACACAACACAAGATGATGACCTTGGCATAGAGTTATATACCGATGGCGAACTTCCTAATGATGCTCCACCACCAATAGGCGCATTGACACTTTATAAAAATAGGTTATGGGCATTAGACAGCACCAATAAGTCAGTTATTTATTACAGCAAAGTTGTTGATAATGATAAACCAGTAGAATGGTCTGATGCACAAGTAATAAATGTTGATCCAACTGGCGGTCCTTGTACAGCACTTGCTGCTATGGATGATAAACTCCTTATCTTTAAAGAAACAAGTATCCGCTATATTTCGGGTGATGGTCCAGACGCAAATGGCGCTAATAACGATATTCGCAATACTATATTTATTACTTCTGACGCTGGTTGTATCAATACACGCTCTATCGTAAATACGCCAGAAGGAGTTATATTCAAGAGTGCCAAGGGCGTTTATTTTATCAATAGAGGCTTACAGGTTAGTTATATTGGTGCTCCTGTTGAAAAATGGAATGAGTACTTTGTCAGCAGTGCTGTTCTTATGTCAAAAAACAACCAAGTACGTATTAGCCTTGATAATAGCAGTTTCCTTGTATATGACTATTATGTTCAAAACTGGGCTACATACACAGGCGTAAATGCAGTTGATAGTATTATTTGGAATAACGAACACGCATTTATTGGCACAGAAGGAAAAGTATTTGTTGAGACCCCTGGAACCTATCAAGACGATGGCGCTTCATATTCTATGGAAATAGAAACAGGTTGGTTTGAGTTTGGTGGCGTCCAAGGGTTCCAACGTCTATGGGATATGACGATGCTGGGCGAGTTCAAGACACCGCATAACCTGCAATGTGACCTATACTATGACTTTAATAACTCTCCATATCAAACAATAATAGTGGAACCAATAAACCCAAGTTTCTATGGCGGCGGCAGTCCATATGGTTATGACGACCCATATGGTGGTTTGTTTGCGCCTTATCAATATGCAATACTCCCAAAAAGACAGAAATGTGATAGTATCCGCGTTAGAATAAAAGATATTGCTTCCAGCGGTTCGTTAGAAGAAGGTTACGAACTAAGCAATATTCGCTTATCATACGGAGTTATTGGCGGAACCAACAGGATGAAGGCAACACAGACATTTGGATAAAAGTCACAATAACCAAAACAGAAACTACTTATCAAAGAGGATATAAATATGGCAGAATACAAACGCTACGATGGCGAAGAATATGCACGCTACCAAGCAGAGGAAGCAGAAAAACGCCGTCAGGCTGCTATTGCGGGAGGACAACCTTTAGAAACAAATATAGGAAGTAGAACCGAAGAAGGTTTTTTTAACGATAGTCGCATACCAATAAGTGCTTATTTCCTGGACCCTGCCCTTGCTGGCACTATGACAGATATGGAAAAAGCCGCATTCTATGACCAGATGCGGCGTGCAGAAGCGCAAGGTCAAGACATATACGGACAACAACAAAACTTTGCAAATGCGTTATACCAACGCAGCCAAGGTCTTGGAGGTCCATCTATTGCAGAAATGCAACTACAACAAAGTTTGAATGCCAATAGACAAGACGCTGCAAGGACTCTTGCTGGTGCTGGTAGAGGAATAAACCCTGCACTTGCACGCCGCTTATTGATGCAACAACAAGGAAGTTTAAACCAAACTGCGGCAGGACAAGCGGCTATATTACGAGCACAGGAACAACAGGCTGCTCAAACCGCATACGGCTCGCAACTAAATAATATGCGTGCTACAGAAACAAGCCTATATGGTACAAGCGGACAACTTGGTCTAAACCAAGCAAAAGCGCAAAGCGAACTTTTTGAAGCACAAAAAGCACGTGACCTACAACTTGCTATTGAAAACCAAAGAGCCGCACAAAAAGCAAGCGGACAAGCGTCAAGCGAAAGCGAAGGTCAGGCAAACCGCGACGCCACTCAAAGAGCGACAGCAACAAAAGCAGCGGGAGAAGCCGCTGTTGAAGCAGCAAAAGCCATTAAGAATACCCCACCAACACCAGCAGCACACGGCGGTATTATTCGCAAGTATGCCGAAGGTGGTAAGATAAATGCCGCTATGGGCAAACTTACTAAAATGGATAATGAAAAAAATGACGTTATTCCTGCTATGCTAAGCCCTGGTGAGATAGTTATTCCGCGCAGTATTGTATCAGCCCCAAATGCCCCAATGGCTGCTCACCGCTTTGTAGAAGCACTTCTTGCAAACAAAGGCAAGAAGGACGCAAAGATGTTGGCACTTAAAGCAGCCCTTGGCAAGAAATAACGGAGATATATAATGTCATATAAAGTAACTCGTTCGGATGAACGCAAGGGGAAGACGCATAAAGTCGTTGGACCTGGCGGGGAAACCAAATACTTTGGTGACCCAGAACTTAAAAATAAACCAAACAACCCAGAGGCTAAAGCAAGTTGGTATGCTCGCCACGCCAAAAGCCTTGCAGCCAACCCCCATTTCCGTGCCTATGCAAATAGCACTTGGGCTGATGGAGGTATGGTTGCCGACTATACAGAAGATGATACAGAGAATATGGCACAAGGTGGTAAGTTAAAAAAAGGCGACCCCGACACTTATATTACAGAGGACGGGAAAGAGACTCGCCGAGGGCTTTGGGCAAATGTTCATATGAAGCAGGAACGTGAAAAACATAAGGCTAAAGGTTATGCCGATGGTGGCGAAGTCCAAATAGAAGATACTTCTGCACCTCTTAGAATAAATAAAGAAGTAAATATCCAACCTGATATGGCTGCACCACCAATGGCTCCAGAAGGTCCAAGCCTATTAGAAACAGGTGCAAAAACGGCATTGCCTATGGCTGCTGGTGCCGTTGGAACTGCCTTTGGAGGACCGTTAGGTGGTATTGCTGCGTCGGCACTAACAAGTATGATACTGCCTTATTTATTTGCTGATGGTGGTATGGTTGGAAGTTTTGCTTCACTAACCGATGCCATTGCTGCAAAAGAAAAGGTTAGTCCATTTCCAGAACCTACAAATGAAACAGCACGCAATAATATGACACCCAGTGTCCCTGTTGACAAACCGCAAACATTTGCAG
>Ga0315284_10016315_pt1 | contig 10544 bp, 3 predicted proteins | sample YL17G09_16_MG_FD_203696 | JGI IMG/M metagenome (GOLD analysis project Ga0315284, IMG submission 203696) | Sediment microbial communities from Yellowstone Lake, YNP, Wyoming, USA - YL17G09_16 | ecosystem: Environmental > Aquatic > Freshwater > Lake > Sediment | place: USA: Wyoming | collected...
TAAAGCCAGGGCAAACACAAAGCGAGAATCAGCTTAAAGGAACTCCGGCTGATGATTCGGCTGTTAATACTCTTTACCAAAAATATTTCGGCAGAGATGCTAGCGCTCAAGAATTAGCTTTTTGGAAAACTCAACCAGCCACGGGATTGGAAACTCAATTAGCAAATGATTATAAGGCAACCACAGGAATAGAATACGACGGTTCGCCTATAAAACCTGGGCAGAAACAGACAGAGAACCAAATCAAGGGTGCTCCGGCAACTGATGCCAATATTAATACTCTTTATCAAAAATATTTTGGCAGAGACGCTAATACAGCTGAACTGGCATTTTGGAAGACGCAACCAGCTACAGGACTAGAGACTCAATTAGCCGCTGACTATAAAACAGCAGCCGGGATAGATTATGATGGCTCTCCGATAAAACCAGGGAATAATAAAACTAATAATCAATTAGGTATAAATTCCGAAGGGCAATACGGAGCCGAAAGACTATCGAACGAAGTAGAAGTATGGACCGGACAATTCATCGGAACCGTTCTCACTACTTTAAAAAAGAGTGGTGGATTATCTGACGCAGTCTACAATAAAATCATCGCAGAACCTGCAGTACTTGGTAAATATATTAAAGCACTTCTCTATGGTGGTTATACCATGGATGACGTTTACCGAGACATGAAAATACAGGACTTAATCGCCAGCGGTGATACCAGATATACGGGTATGAAAGGTATAGACGAGACCATGAAGGCCGATGCTTTCTACGCCAGCGATGCCGGGAAACAGATTAAAGCTGACGCGGTTCTATCTCCCAGTCTTGGTTTAAGCGGCATGGATGCCGGATTATTCAGTAACCCAATATTTAAAATACCTGGTGCGGCCTTTTCCACTATTGTTAAACCGATAGATTGGAAATCTCCAGAATTTAAAGCTGAAGCAGACCAAATCGTCGCATCATATTATGATATTCTCGAACAGAATTATAGCGCCAAAAGTCAACAGGAACAACTCATCGCGAAGAACAATTTTGAAACCTTTAAGACTAATCTGCAAGACAAATATAATGTTACGCTAAGCGGGAACATTGATTCGGTGTGGCCCCAATTAGAACAATTGTTTGCTTCTAGTAATGAAGCTGGCACCCTCGGCAGCGGACTGGTTAACGAGGTTACCGATAAATATTTAACCGATGTCAGAAAGGGGCAAGACGTACTGCGCAAAGATACCGCTAACCAAGCGGATTTAGAACGAAGGAATTATTTAATGAAAAGCGGAACTCCTGCAGAAATAAAAGCTTATGTAGACCAGATAGGTATGGATAAGGCTACGCAATATGGATTAGTTGCCAGCCCTGAAGCTAGGGCGTTCTATAATGCTACTAATCTTAAATCTAAATATCCAGACATGACTGATTCAGAGATACAACATATTATTGATATGATGATTGACCCTGCGACTGGAATATACAACAGCCAGTTAACTCAGAACTTGGCCTCTAACCAATACGACATCGACCAACAAAGGACTACTTACCAACAGGGCAAATTATATGAACAAAAATTAGCCGAAGAACAGAAAGCTTACGCCCCTTTTACGGCTAGTAATCCTCTATCTTCGTACCAGCCGGAGTATAAAGATGTCGCTGGCAACGTGCCAGGAACATTGACTCCTCCATACCAAGAAAGTACTGCGAATACCTCATATGTTGGACCCGATAGTAGCAAGTGGAGTATCAGTCAACCTAACGTTGCAACTTCAACGGCAAGCACAGTTTGGACTGCACCGGCTGGTTATGAAAAAATAGCTAATCCGAGTTTACTAACTAGTTATACGGATAGATTAAAGAACCCCACACCTGGAGCAACAGATATTTGGGGTAAAAAAACAACAACTTTTTAATAATAAATTAAAATAAAAAATATGGCAGATTTAAAAATGAACGATGCATACTCCAGCGCCTCTCAGGCTATTTCTGCTATGGCAAGTAAATTATCTGCCATGGGGAAAAAGATACCGAGGAGTCGGGCTAGGTCCGCGGGCACGGAGCAATATAGCGGATTGGTTAATAATGTGAAAAGTAACTTGGGGCCCGTTGGAAAAATTTCTACAAATTTTATGGGTAGTACAAGATATGAACCGGGAGGTACACACATGGGAACAGATTATGCTGCTCGCATGGGAACTCCAGTACCAGCTTACGCCGGTGGAACGGTGACTGAGTCGGTTACCGGTAAACAGCACGGTGACTCTGGATATGGAAATTATATAAAAATTTTGGATGATAACGGGCGAGAATGGCGCTACAGTCATTTGGAAAAAGATTTTGTGCCAATAGTGGGGACTAGGGTACAAACCGGTCAAGAAATCGGGACAGTTGGCGCTACGGGGTCTACTTATTCTGCCTCTAAGACTTATGACCCAAACAACCCGGATACGTGGGGTTCACATTTAGATTTACGCATTTATGACACTTATAAAAAATATTTTCTTAATCCGCAAAAGTATATATAGTTAACAAATAATTATGCGTAAAAGTATTCCAATAGAAAAAATATGTCAGTATTGTGAAACATTATGGGATATAAATAACGGCATCACTCTTTGTAAAAAATGTCATGGAAAAACACACCACCATGAACCAGACTACTACCAACTTTTCACCGATATAATAAACGAAAAAAATAATATTTTAATAAAACAATATGCCACAAGTAATTGACAAGCAAGCAGTCAAGCACAAAGCATTCGTGATGAGGACAATCATGGGTGATTCAAAGTTGTCCAAAATTTTAACAGACGCCTGGAAAGCGCCAGTCGGCAGCACCAAAAACGCTAAAGCCAAAGCGATTCTAAGGTCTCTGCAGAAAACTCAACAGAGTTATGGCTATATCATGGATGGTCAGGGTGGCATGGGTAAACCTATCATGACGCAGAATCCTTTAGACGCTTATATTCAATCTATTACTAAGCAATCCAAGCCAGCGCCTAATCCTGCTACCTTGTCTAGTGGCGCGACCGTACCAGTCACTCCGGTCGGTATCTCTGGTTCTGAGGCGACTCCCGCTCCAATGCCAACTTACGCACCAACCGTAACGGGCGCACCTAATCCTACTATACCTAATATCACCTCAGGGCAAGTTCGCAGTGCTTTCACGTCTTTCGGTTACGAACCAGATTTGAATCATATGAATGATACAGGATATTGGATGACCAAACCTGCTACCGATATTAGTAAACTTATCAATGAATTAAGAAAACGCAGAGAAAAAGATAATACTATTCTGGAGGAAAGGAATCAAAAGGTTGAGACTGAGTCACGCTTAACTCCCGAACGAATTAAGCAACTTTATGATGCCTATGGTCTGAACGATGAAATCAAGAATGACAAAGACATCAACAAAATTCAACATGCTTTGCCTAACGACGAAAGTGCGTTAGTCAAAATTCTCGAAGCTGAACAAAAGAGAAAGTTGGCTGTTTATAAAGAAAAATTATCTCCAGCGGTTAAAAAGCAAGATGGCAAAGGTGGCGCGGCGACGTCGACACAACCGTTATCTGACCTACTTAAGAGCGTACAACCGTCGACTCAGTTAGGAAATCAATTCTTTAGTTTATCCTCTCCGTTTACTCCGAATACTTCTAGTAACTTTGGATTAAGTTTGGCCGGAGGGAATACTCTCCCAAATTTATCTCAACCGACCTCTTCCGTACAAGGATTATCATTGACGCCGCCAGCATCTACTTTCGGTTCTGCTACTACATCACCATTCCAGGCGGGCTTAACATTAGACCCAAAAACCGGTAGTATGGTACCTGGGATATCATCAAACACTTCATCTTCTAATCCTCTAGCTGGATTAATCAACACGGATATGGTACCAAAACAATATAAACTTAACCCTATCACTGGAATATTAGAAGAAGTTGTTCCAGGGACTACGTCCAGACCTAAGACCGGTGGTGCGACTTCTACAACTACTGCCCCAGCCACCACTGCGTGGGATAAAAATGAGGCTGACAGACTGGCCTCTCAGTTGAATGGGTCAGGTACAAAAAAATATTCTACATTGTCTGGCAAAGTAACTGGGTCAATTACTCCTATTACTCAGTCTGCGACCACTCCGTTGTCAGATATAGAAAGCGGATTTGCTAGCGGCCTCGGTCCCACCGGAACTGCCATAGGGATTTTAAGCAATAGAAAAAAATTAGCAGCATTTTTAGGGATGCCAGAGAGTTCTTTGGCAGAATTCATGCCATTAGAAAGCGGTTTACTCAGCGCGCAATTAGCGGGCATATATGCAGCCGAAGCTAAAGCTCATGGGTTAGATGCCGCCTATAAAAGTATGTTCGATGCTGCCAACAGGAACCTGAGCATTGAAGATAACCTGTCTGCATATATTAGAGGTAAGGATGTCTACCTAGGGGCCATAGATAAGTTAATCGACCAAGGAGTAGATATCATGGCCAATTCTGACACTTCTAATCCATACGTTGCCAAACAATTGGGAAATTATATGACTTACTTGAACGTTCTGCAAGGACGACAGAATACCCGTTATGTCAACATGTTAGATTTAGCCATTAAATCCAATAATAATGAATACCAGCAAGCCACCAACCTATATAACGCGGCAGAAAAGAAAGTAACTGACGACTACAATAGAGTCGGCGCAGTCACTGCCGAATTCTATAAAACTACTACAGATATGGTGAAAGAAATGTATGCTAACGTTGCCGGTAGGGACGAAACACTACAAAAAACTTTCGATTTTGAGATGAAAAAAGTAGACGCCATGTTTGACACCGCCACAAAATCTCTGGCTTTACTGCAGAAACAAAAAGATTTAGGTCTGCCAGTAGATTTTGATGCGCTCAAACGCATATATCCAAACGCTACCGATGCTGAATTGAGCAGTTATGCTTCCAACATGACCAGTTCTACGAAGTATGACAAAATAACCAACCTTGATATCGCCAACAGTTTGATGGGAATCACAACTGATTCTAAAACTGGAGCAGTCACCTTCTCTGATTACGACCCGATGTCGGCCATCGATGCTGCCGCTACCAGCCAGAACTATGACCCAGCGGTTTTGTTCAAACAGTATGAACAGGCCACAGGGAAGAATCTAGCGCAGAAAGCCGCTACAGGTAATTTCGAGAGTGAATTAAATGCTTACGGGCCAGCTTTATCTAATATGTATCAAGTAGCTGCCGCAAATCCTAATCTGAACAACGGATATCAGAGTATTAAGAACACTATCAAGTCTGGTTTGACCAAGGGTTTAACCGAATTCTTATCCGGCAAGAAAGACCGGTTGAAAGAAGCTATTAATTCATTAACTGGAGCTGGGATATTTAACAAACAAGTCACTGATAGGGCAAAATTTATTGCTGCTTATAGTGATTTAGGAGATGTGGCTGGACTGCTGTTCGATATTAATGTTGACTCTCAGGGTGGCCTTGACTCTACTAGTATAGTAGATGAACAATTTGATTTATTGGTGCAACAACTAGTTACCAGGGCAACAAGCAGCCCTACTAAATAAAAAAACTTATGTTGAATTTACCAGATTTGCCAATACAACAAACTGATAATACGACTACGACTGCGGTTCCAACGACGAAGTCTAGATTTTCTTCTATCCCGTCCGACTATAGATTTATTTCTCCTACGGCAGCAAGAGAATCGACTGATTATGTCCCAGCATCTCCTACGGCTAGGTTCGCTGGACTATCCCAGTTTTTAGGTGGTGGGCAATATACTCAAGACAGCGCTCAACCAAACCTTCTAGAAAAATCTAAGGCTGTTTATAGCCCAGATTTAAACAACGAACTAGCTGGTGGACCGTTGTTCAGGGGCAGAGTTGAAATCGACCATACCATCCCTCTCTGGTTGGGCGGGACAGATACTCCAGACAATAAAGTCGCGTTAAAACTTGCCGAACACGATATCAAGACTAAACAGAACGCAGTTATTCAGGCCTTATATTACGCTGGTAAATTAAGTTTACCAGAGGCTCGCGTAGAGGCTATAAACTGGCAAAATAAAGACATCAGCGGAATAAACCCTAATAGAAACACCGGTCAAGTGTCGTTATCTGTCGCTCAAAAGAAATACGAAGAGTGGAAGAAGCCTGTAAGTGTCGATATGTCCGACGTTTTAAAGACTTGGGCCAAGAAATTAGGTTCAGCAGCGACGTTTGGGGCATATAAGGGAGCACCATCTAAGACTGATTTAGGCGAACAGATGTACGCTAAATCGTTAGCCACAGGTTCAGACACTGTCGCTGGACAGTTTGCTCAGGGTTTAGGCTCTGGAGCTACCCTGGGTTGGCTACCAGCGGAAGGTAACGAAGGGGAAACGTTTGATAAGACTGTAGCTAGAGGTGCTGGACAACTAGCCGGTACACTATTAAGTTTCAGTTGGTTAGGCAAATTGGTAGGGTTGGCTGGTAAAGCCGTATTCGGAGCGAAAGCAATCCCCGCCGCCGCTAAAACTTCAGTTTGGACTAAACCTATCTTCGGTACTGGTAAAACTAAAGCTAATCTACCCGCTTGGCTAGACAGATTACAAACGACTGGGACAGTATGGAAATCAGGGAAAATAATTAAAGAAACTAAAGCAGCTGCTAATGCGGGTAAAGCCTTAACAACACTTAAGAAAGCCGAAAAAGCCGGAGAAATGGTGATGCCTCATAATAAAGCTTTTAAAGCCATTATGAGCTCTGGTTTATTTACTCTTCATGGCCAATTATCAAAACAAGAACAAAATGATTTCGAAGGTCGCGCTAAACGGTTTTTAACCGATGCTGCTTTCGGCGGCATGCTGGCCTTGCCATCTAGAAGTTTAAAACTCGGGGCGATGGATAGATTCACTGAAGAATTCAAAGGATATGCAGGATTAGCTGCCGGAGTTTATGTCCTATCAGCCTTCGAGGGTGCTGATGCTGGCGAAGCTTTAATGAATTCTGCCATATTAGTTGGCCTCCATGGAATTGGGGGTATTGGTTATGCCAAGAAAATGGACCCCATCATAAACAGGATGGCGATAGAAGAGAGAGCTAAATGGGGTATCAAATCTCCAGGTCCGACAGAACCGATTACTGCAGAAAGAATAGATGCAGAGAACAGGGCTGTTGCCGGCAGAGTAATGTTGGCATCAGAGAATCAAGAGGAATTCGCCAAGAATATGCAAGCGATAGTTACAGCTGGCCGTCAATTATATAAAGGAGGTATGGCAAGAGAACAGAGATTATTTGAAGACATGAAAGATGTTAGGTCTGTAGTCCAGCGTACTAATTTATTGACTGCAGGACAGTTGGATGGAGTTTCGGAAGATGCTGCCACTATATTTAGCGCGATGAGAAGCGGGGCTATAACCAGACAGGATATAGAAAATTCTATTACTCAACGACCTATTAGTATGCCTCAAGACTTTGGAAATGGTTTATTCGCTGGAACTGGTTTTAGTAGTAAGGTTGACCCAGCTAATAATACAAAAAATAAAAATCTTGTAGAATTTTCAAAACTCAGGGGAGAAGCAATCGCTAACGGTGTTCCATTCGATGACACTATCATATTAGAACTAGTCACTGACCCTAAGAGTGTAGATTATCTCCGCACCAAAAGTGAAAATTTACCGGTTGGCGAAACACCGTTCGACCCCACTACCGTTATTACCTTCACTGGTAATGTAGATGGAAAAAATTATGGTCTAGCCCATATGCCCACGAACGATAGATTGAATAAACCTGTAACAGGAATTAGAGCTTCTCAGGCGAAATCCGGTCTTCCGCCAGACAGGATACCAGCAGAAAATATGCACAATGAAACATTAATTCGCTGGATGAAAGAGCTTGGCGTTACTAAAATAACTGCTAAAATTAATTATATTACTCCTTCAGCTAAAAGAAGTGAAGAACCGTTTTTAAATGTTCAAATTTCAGAGGAAGGCTTAGCTCAAGCTCAAGTAATTAAGGATTATTTGAACAAGAAAGTTTCTGCTAAAATGTCGGACGCTATTACCGAGCAAACCGCCAAAGAACCTACCGCTATAGTGCCAGAAGGAGAACCAGGTACTATAATCAATACTATTACGCAAAAATATGGCCCAGAAAGCGACGGTTTAGGCATGGCGACTGAAGAGTATCGAAGTTTATTGACAGAAACTGACCCGATAATATTCAAAGATAGATTAAATAACGAATATGGAAAACTTGTAGACGTCGAAACTGCGAAGAAAATGATAGCCAACGCCGATAAAACGACAGTTGGCGACTTCATGAAAATGTTATTTGACCTAAAAGTCAAAAATCAACTTAGTAAAAGAGGTATTGTTCAGTTCAATTGGACGTGGGATTCTGCTTTCTATGGTAGATTATCACCCGCCGACAAACAATATATCAATAATCTTAGAATAATGGCTGAAGGTCCGACCCCTATAAAGTATGAGAAGACTGGAGAGATAGAGCAATCTGCTCCACTCACACCAGCTCCAGCAACTCCAACGATTCCGGTAGAAAAAAATATAGTCCTTACAGAAAGAGAGAAATCTATGGAAAAAATTTTAAAAACAGCATATGATAATGCACTTGAATATATAAGTTATCATCAGAATGTCATGGGTAGAGGACACTCTGGATACTCAACCCGTTTTCCAGCTAGATTGATAGGAAGCAATACTAAGCAGGGTCTTATTGATGAAGTTAATAAATTGTATAAAGAAGAACTAGATAAACTTTATAATAAGCAAACTTCTATACCTTTATCCGACCAACCGGCCAAGTTCACTGAACCGATTGTTTTGCCTACACCAAAAACCGAAGAACAACTTGTAGCAGATTACGAAAAAGTGGCCAGTAAGCAACCAACTTACATAGATAAGATAGCCGCGGCTAGGAAAATAGTGCAGCCAACTGCAGGAAAACAGACGAATATTGTTGAGGCGTTGAATAATAACAGCAAGAAAGTGTCTGCTAAGCCATCTATAACTGTCGAAAAATCACAACAAAAAAATACTTCAAAACTTTTAGATATAAAAGAAGCAGATATTTTAAGGCCGGGAAGCCATTTTCCTGAAGAATATTGGGGTTGGAAAGAAAGTAAACGGATTGCTTTTTCTAAAAATTTAGCTGAACAAGAAGATAAAAAAATTAAAAGTTTTATTATTGAAACAATTCCTCAGTTAAAAGGAGCAAAACCTGAAGATATTTTTTTCCATGGAACTGAATATGAATTCCGCAAATTTGATGAAAAGTACGCCGGACAACACGGTGTGAACTTTTTCAATAAAAAATCCATGTCTGGAGAAGAGAAAAATGGAATAACAAAAAATTTCAGAGACGCAGAGTCTTATATGCGTGGAGAGAGATGGATAGACCGAGAACCTGAAGCGAATGAAAGGCCAACTCAAGAAGGTAGAATTTTAGTCATTGATAATCGAACTGGAGAAAAGAATATAGTTGGAGAAATCAAAACGGAGAGAGAAGGTTCCGATTACTATTTAACTTCTTTTTCAGAACAACCGACTTATATAGACAAGATATCCGCGGCTAGGAAAATAATGCAGCCAACTGTCGAAAAACAGACGAATATTGTTGAGGCGTTGAATAATAACAGCAAGAAAGTGTCTGCTAAACCGCCTGCAACTGTCAAAAAAGCTATAAAAACGACAGTAAATCAACCCAAAAAGGTAGTAAATATAATAAAGAGCCTGACTATCGATGGTAAGGTGATGACAGAACAACAGATTAAAGCTAAATTTAAAGAAGCAAAGATTGCTGGTAATAAGAAAGAAATCAATAGATGGTCTAAGTTAGTAGATAAGATTGTCCAAGCGAAGGAAACTACATTAAATATACGGGAGACTCAAGCGTCCCCGTTACAGAGACAATTAGACGACTTGGCGTCAGACAGAATGAATTCAGAAAATTTTTTAACCGCAGAAGATATATCTAGAAAACCGTTAGAAACCACTCAAACAGGTAACATCTCTGAACTAACGGCAGAAACTACACCCAGAAACGTATTCGACGATGCCATAATGGGAGATATTATAGTGAAAAGAGACGGTGTCTATACTTATAATAAAGACCAGGTTAGGCATGAATATTCCGGTTTTAAGCAAGTAGGTGACTCAGTAGAGGGAATATATCTCGGCAGTAGAACTGGAGTGAATAAGTTCGACCCCAGCAAAGAACAACAAATTTATGAAGTCCAGAAGCCTGACGGAACTATTGTTGATGTTTACAGTAAGCCATCGATAGATAAACAAATGGACGGGATTAACCGTGGACAGGGAGTTAGATTCGAGTTAACAGATAAAATTAAATCTAAAACTCCTGGTTATAGCCCATTTAACGTTATCACTGTCTCGTCAGTCCCGACCAAGAAAAACGCCAAACCGATTACCGCGGAAGAGGGTGTGACGCTAGGTAGAGACACAAAAGAAGTCACGGATTATTTGGATAACAATAGAAAAACATATTTAAATATTATTTCTGACGTTAACAAGAAAAATGAAGGTTGGAAATATCCTGAAAA
>Ga0315284_10016318_pt1 | contig 10543 bp, 9 predicted proteins | sample YL17G09_16_MG_FD_203696 | JGI IMG/M metagenome (GOLD analysis project Ga0315284, IMG submission 203696) | Sediment microbial communities from Yellowstone Lake, YNP, Wyoming, USA - YL17G09_16 | ecosystem: Environmental > Aquatic > Freshwater > Lake > Sediment | place: USA: Wyoming | collected...
CAATTTACTATCGCTGCTTGGCCGTAGTTGTAAACTCCGGCGCTGTAGGTCATGTTGCCTGCGGAGCGGGGATTCAAAGACGCGCCTGCGTAACCGGTACAGGTGGTGGACGCAAAAGTGTTCGTATTTCCGCTGCAAACCCCCATCTGTAGACGCGGGGCAACAATGTTACCGGTGCCATTAACTAAGACGCGCATTCCAAGGCGCAGCTTGTTCCAGTTATTGCCAATCTCCATCTTGCGCACGAATTCTTCATTCCCAAGCTGGAGCGCCCGATCACCTGAAATAGTTTCAACAATGCTGGCCATAATCAGTAAAGAATGCCGTATCAAGCAAAGCGCACCACGGCCATGTCGTAAACGCAGAGCGTGGGTACCGCCCTGATCCAGTGGACAAACATGGAATTCCAGTCTTTGGTGAAGCGGGTGGGCAAGGGTGTCGACACCCCTCCGACGAAGGTTGCACCTGTTAATCCCGACTCATTCTCCATGTTCGCCAAGAACGTGCCGCGTGACATGTCAACGATAGCTTGGGCTGCGTTGGTGTAGCCTGTGCCCACAGTGACAGAGGCGGCTCCGACAGTTCCCTTGGTTAAGTCAAAAAAGAAACTTCCGCGCAGCAGAGTCGGATTGGCGGAGATGGATGCGTTGGTCACCTGCGTTCCACCGATTCCATCTACCGTTGTGCTGCCCGTTCGCTGCTGTATGAGCGTAGAAACCAGTATTGTTGCTGTGTAGTAGTTGTTGGGAGGAGTTCCGACGTAAGTGGTAGCTGTCCCCGCGTTCCAGTAGGGCAGCAGCAACGCGTCGGTACACACGCCGGAGTACATTGCATTGTTGCCGGTGCAAACTCCAATACCGGGCAGCACCCCGTCCGGTATTTTGGCGTAGCCGTTGGCCGCCCAACGCACGCCAAGCCGGATTTTTGACCAGTTGGTGCCGATTGAAAAGGGACGTATTATATCTTCGGCTCCCAACTGGATGCCGTGATCTCCGACGAATTGTTCAACAATAAAGGCCATATCAGTAAATCGAACCGTTGCTGCTCCAGTAACTACCCGCGTTGAGGGTAACCCCGGAAACAATGGTGCCGGTGCCGTAGAATTGAAACGTGTCAAACGGAAAACCGACCGATGTGCCCGCCAAGGCTTGGATGCCGCTCAAGGGAAACGGGTTGGGGCCGGTCGTGCCCACATAGGAAAAGGCCGCCACGCTAAAGACGGTTCCCGTGGTCGCCCAAAAAGAACCCGCTGTAAAAGTGGCTGTGGTTCCGTTATCACTGCCATTGTTTACAACGTAATCGGCAAAGGTGTCGTACGGCGTGCCGACATTGGTACCGGCCAGTTGCACGAACACCTGCGCAAACGTGTTGACAACGGATGGTTCAATGTATGCAAACGCTGTCCAGTACGAACCCAGATTGATCGTGGTACCGGAATCTACCGTGCCCGTGCTGTACTGCTCGAAGGGTTCGTCGGGACTGAAGGTTGTGCCCACATACTGGGTGAAAACTTGCGGGATAAAATTGCTCGATCTGTTGGCCTCGATGACTCCAGCGCCCGTCCAGTACGAACCCAGATTGATCGTGGTACCGGAATCTACCGTGCCCGTGCTGTACTGCTCGAAGGGTTCATTAGGGCAGTTCGTGGTGCCAACATATTGGGTGAAAACCTGCGCGGCCAGATTGCTGCTGTTGCTCAGGGTGCCCGCATTGTAGCGCGTGTACTCGATTGACCCAGCTGCCGACCAGCCAACGCCGCCCGTCAGCGCACCAGACACAGCGATGGAGCCAGAGGAGACGGCGTATTCTTCAAAGGTTTCGTCCGCGTCGCCTAACGACGTGTATATCAGCGGGCGGATGATCGTCGCTCCGAGGGCGCTGATCTCCAGAGGGAAGGTGTTTTTGCTCCAGAAAATCTCGAAAGTATCCACGTCAAGTCCGCTGGGCAGCGCGGAGTAATTGAGGGCCGTGGAGGCGTTGAGGACCGCCGTGAAAACGGCACCGCGCACGGAGGGCAGTCCCGGCTGGTCGAGGGCTTGCCAGAGATGGTCGGGGCGCAGGTCTTGCGCGATGCTGGCCGCAGTGACTGTGGCGTAAACGCTTAGGATGACAGCACCGTTGCCGCTTGCTGTCCTGGCGATGTCTACAATGACGATGCCCCGGCGGAAATTGGTGCGTGCGTCGCCCACCGGGATGTAGGCTGCCAGGGGCAGATAGATGCCCGACGAAAACGCCGCTGTGGCCTCCTGATAGAGGGTGCCGACCTTGTGGATTCCAAAGCCAGCCGTGGCTTGAAAGTAGGGGTTTCCAGCGTTGGCGTTATACGTCAGCGTGCGGTTGGCGGTGACAACGGTGAGTCCTCCGTTCAAGGTGGCTCCGAGGAAGTTGTCGGTGTAGTAGGCGGACCCCGGATTGGTCTGGCCCGCGCAAAGCCCCAGCATGAACACGGCATCAGTGATGTTGCCGGTGCCGTTGGGCGTAACCGCGCAGAGCACGCCGAGGCGGATGCGCTCCCACACGCCCAGCCCCCCGCTCAGTGGGCGGAGCCAGCTTGCGCCTCCGAGCTTGAGTATCCGGTCAGGAACAAAAGCGAAGCTGCGCTCGATGATGGAGGCTGTGAAAGGCATTTTATCCTAGTCTGTAAACAGCGATCTCAAACAGGTTAAAGGGAATGGTGTAGTGGCTCCAGAACACTTCCACCGTGTCCAAAGACCCGTAGGTCGTTTCGTTGAAGGCGATGGCGTTGCCCAGAGCAAGGTTCTGCAAGGCCGTGCCTTGGATGGTCGGGGTTACGTAGTACGTCTCCAGCGCGGTGTAAAGGTCGCTGGATGTGATGTCCAAGGACATGTGAGCCACGGCTCCGCCTTGAACGCCTTGGCTGAGGGTGCCCGATACCAGTGCGGATTTTGAAAGGTCCAGAATCCAGATGCCCCGGCGGGGGATCGCGCTGGCGTTCGTGGGAAAGTTTTGCTGTGAGACACCCGCGCTCGAAGTGACTGCGGTGCCTGCCGATGTCACGTAAAAGTTCCACGCGGCACTGGCCCAATAGCTGTTGCCGCCTGAGCCAGCGGTATAGACCATGGAACTGGCGTAAGTGGTCACGCCGGGTATCGCAGGTGTTCCGAACCCAGCGCAGTGCGCAGGTGCGTACAGGCCAACACTGCTCCTGATGCCGGAGCACACGCCGATACAGAGGCTTGGGCTGAAGATGTCGTATGTCGTGCCTTGAACCGTGCCGATGTTGCAGAGGATTCCGATGCGCAGACGCGTCCAGTTGGCCCCTATGCCGAGGGTGCGCTGATAGCCGTTGGCTCCCAGCGTCAGGTATTGCTGAGTTCCACCGGCAAAGTTCTGGGCGTAGATGACAGGCATGGCTATTTGACGAAATTCAAAGCGATGGCGTAAATCTCCAGCGGCAGCGCTGCGCTGCTCCAGTAGATGTCCAAAGTGTCCAGCGGGTTGGTTTCCCATCCAGCCCCCGGAGCGAGCGTCTGCGTGTTGACGACGGGCAGGGTGTTCAGCACGTTCATGCCGCTGTTCTGGTCAGCCCCGTAGAGGAAATGCTCGTACCAGACATCACTGGGCATTCCGCCAATGCCCACAGTAACACCGCTCATTCTGACCTGCGTGGCGCTGAGGCGCTGAATCAGGGCCGAGATGATGGATCGGCGCTGGGGTGAGCCTCCGTTGGTCACGATGTTGTGTCCGGCGACGCCCGCGTTGTCGGTGAGTTCGGTGACGCCGACGCGCCGCACCCCGTAGTGGCCCCCGGTGGCGTAGTAGCTTCCAGTGCCCGCGTTGTAGGTCCACGTGCTGGTAGCGCCTCCGAAAATGTATCCGCACGCGTGGAGGCACTGATTGGACCCGAATGGAAACGCGGTTCCGCTGCAAAGCCCAATGAAAAACTGAATGTTGGAGACAGTGGCCGCGCCATCGGACATTGCGCAGTGGACGCTAATCCTGAGCGTGTTCCACGAGTTGCCGAACCCGGTCAGGTCGATCTGGCGCGTGAACTCCTCGTTCGACAACCGCAGGTAAGTGTCAGTTGTCGGTGCCAGAACGAAGGCGCGTTGGGCGATGACAGGCATGGTTCAGCCAACTTTGTAGACAGCGATTTCGTAAAGCTGGAGCGGCGACACGTAGCTGCCCCAAAAAAGAAAAATCGTGTCGAGCAGCCCGTTGACGGTTTCATTGAAGGCGAGGGTGTTGCCCAGTGCCAGCCCGTTCATGGCGACCCCTTGTATCGTAGGCGTCGCGCTTGCCCAATCCAGCGCCCAGTAGAGGTCAGAGGATGTGATGTCCAAGCCCATGTGGCCTGCGGCGGTGGAATACGCCCCAAAAGTCAGGTTTCCAATCAGCGCCGCGCTCTTGTTGATGTCAACGATCAGCATACCTCTCCGCGCCAAGGCTCCGCCGAGCGTCGTCGTAGTGGGCGCGACTGTGGTAAAGGAGCCGACTGCGCCTGTAGCTAGTGAACCTGCGGTGTACTTGAAAAAAGCGTATCCGGCAGTGGAAAAGTAACTGTTGCCTGCGCTGCCTGCGTTGTACGTAAGGACGGTTGTGGGGGCGGCATTAACCGGCGCGGTGGGTACCGAGAACCCAGCGCAGTGGCTTGGAGATTGCACGCTGGGGCTGCTCGATGGTCCGCTGCTTACGCCGAGGCAGAGCGAAGGAGAACGGATTGACCACGCGTTTTCCGCGACGGTTCCCAGCGCGTAAAGAATACCGATGCGCAGGCGCAGCCAGCTTTGTCCGATGGTCAGCGTGCGCAGGTAGTCGCTGGAGGACAAGCTGAGGTACTGCTGAGTGCCCGTGGCAAAGTTTCTGGAGGCAATGATGGGCATATCAAGACGTGAATTGGGTGGCGATGGCGTAGATTTCCAAGCTGTACGTTGGGTTGCTCCAGTAGATGTCCAGCGTGTCCAAGACGTTGGTGTTCCAGCCCGCTCCCGGTGTAAGACTCTGCGCCGCGCCGCCGACGCACTGCACCTCCAGAACGTAAGGGGTGCCCGAGCCGCCGATTCCTTGGCTGGTAGAGTACATGAACTGCTCGAAGGAAACGTCTGAGGCTGCCGTGGCTGCCGCTTCGCTGTAGGCGTTGAAGGCTACCGTAGTGGCGGCCTGCGCAAGCATGACTTCGATGAAGCCACGGCGCTGTAAAGACCCTGCGGTTGTCGGTACGCTGATCGTCACGCTTCCAACGGTACCGTTGGTTTCCGTGACGCCCACCCGGCGCAAGTACCTAAACGTGGCGGCTGAGTAGTAAGGGTTGCCCGCGCCCGCGTTGTAGGTCCACGTCGCCGCCGCAGACCCGAACATCCATCCGACGGCGTGAACGCAGCTTATTGATCCGAACGGAAAGGCGGTCCCGCTGGACAGGCCAACAAAAAACTGGGTGTTGGCGATGTTCCCGCCGCCCGTGTCCGCGATGGCGCAAGAAATCCCAATCTTGATCTTCGACCAACTGTTTCCGAACCCGGTGAGGTCCAGCTTGCGCGTGAACTCCTCGTTCGCCAGCGAAACGAACGTGTCGGTCGTTGGCGGGAGGATGTAGTTGCGTTGTCCGATGACAGGCATAGCGGTTTAAGGTCTGTTGGAGCCGCTGTAGCACTGAGCGGTGCCGACCCAGCCGCCGCCTCCGTTCATTTCGGTGCCGCTGCTGCTCAACGTTCCAACGCTGTACGACTCGAACGTGTCGGTGCCGAGGAAGCGGAACCAGTACGTGTCGCCCCAAGATGTTCCCGAGCTTGTCCAGCCGGTGCCCTGATTCAGCGTGGTGCTGGTGATGGTCCCGGTCGGGTAGAGGTTCATCAAGTCGGTCCCGGCCACGCCCACCACGAGGCTGTTCGTGTAGATGCTGCCGTTGCCGTTCCACGACGTACCCTGATCCATGCCGGTGACGGGCGTTGTTCCGGTCGTGGTGCCGTAGTACTCAAAGTCTTCCCAGACGAACTTGCTGTCCTGCCGCCCGGCGACAATTCCGTTGATGAGCGTGAAGGCCGTGTCCGGTTTTCCATACCGAACGTACGATGTAAACAGGCTGATGGTGCCTTGGAAGCTAACGCCCAGTTCGGCAGCAAGCTGCTGGGCTAGGGCGTATGCGTCGTTTGCGGTGGTGCTGCCGCTGACGGCGATCCCGTAGGCGCTCCAGGCAATGTTGGTGACGGTTCCTGTCTGGACGTTCAGCCCGGCAACGGTGACATACGGGTTGTAAGCGGAAGGATTGCCGCTGTTGCCTGCCAAGGCCGCGTTCTGGTCGAGCGTGGTGTGAAAGAACTGGCTGTTCGTGCTGTTGCCGCCTTGGAGGCCGTCGAGGTTGTTGTGGGCGTACCCGATAGGCGTGTGGAAGTGGCTGTTGTGGGCGCTGCCGCTGTGGTAGAACGTCGCGGCCACCACATCTGTCCCAGTCCGGGCGAAGGCGTACTTAGCGACCAGCTTATCGGTCAGGGCGGTGAAGTAGCTGCCGGTCGTGACAATAGACGTGACCAGTTGGGGTGCGATGGCCACCACGTTTCCAGAGGTTCCGCTGAACAGGTATGTTTCGGCTCCGCTGATGTCGCGGGTGTAGATGTCGACGACCACGTTAGCGGCGGAAGCGAAGGTGCTGACTGAGGCGTACGTGTTGAACTCCCAGATTCCAGCACCGATGATCGTTCGGCTCAAAGTGCCGCTGATGTAGCCGTCGAGAGGCGCGTAGGGGATCGAGCCACCTACGAACACTGTGTCCTGATCTTCCGGGGTGCCGCTGGGGCTGGAGAGCAGCGTGAAGTAGCTGTCCGTTCCGCTGGCAACATTTTCGAGGAAGTAGGTGAACGCGCCGGGGGCGACCTGCGAGGGCGTGTCCGCCGCGACCCACAGACTGCCGTCGAAGGAGAGGACTTGGTTCGTGGTGGGCGACGGGATGCTTACATCCGGCAGCGTCGCGAGCGCCGGGGCTACCTGGGCGATCCAGTTGGTGTTGTTGGTTCCACCTTCAAGGTGAAACATCAGGTTGATTGTGCCTGCCACCCAGCAGGTCATGCCCTCCCGGCGGCGTTCCGTGGTGATGGCGTCGCGCTCCTCGATGACTGTGACGGAGTGCTGGCCGCCCTGCATCAAGTTCGTGTCGCCGATGCTGAACGTGTTGGCGGTGTCACCCGTGGTGATCTGGGACGCGAGGACTGTGCCTAAAAGTTGTGACATACGCTATGAGACTACGATCACGTAGGTTCCTGTCAGCAGGTTGGTTGAACGGTAGATGCGGTACGATTCAGAGTACCCCGACGCGTTGACGAACGCCCTTGTGACGAGCACCCAATCCGTGTTGAGCAGCCCGTTGACCGTGAACGTGGCCGCTCCAAACGAAGCCGGGTACGCGAAGTAGATGTACTCGCCGCTGGGCGAAAGCGTGCGGCTCTGCGCCCGGCTGCTGGCGAACTCGCCGCTCAGGGCTAGGACTTGTGCATCATTGAGCGAGGTCTGCGCGCTGTTGCCCCAGTAGCGCTTCTGCATAAAGGAGATGGTGGTGTTGCCGTTGCAGGAGTTGAGGTCATCGCTGGCCGTCAGACTGAAGGTGGTGTTCGAGACGTACGCCCCGCTGACCGTCAGCGCTCTCAGCGCGTAGGCGAGCGAGCCGACGCCTTGGTTCATGACCTGCGACGTGATCGCCTTGTTGTACGCCCACGCGAGGTTGACCACGGAGTAGCTGCCGCCTGTCTCCACGACGTTGAGGCTGTTGGTGAAGCTCGTGACCAGCGGGTAGACGTAGAACAGGGTGTCCAGCGCTGATCCGACGGTTGGCTGGCCGTTCCTGCCGTAGATGACCGTATCCGCCGTGATCGACCCGAACAAGCCCAAGAGGTAGTTGTCGCCTGCGATGCGGCTTCCAGTTTCCGCCGCGATGAGCACCGTGCCGGTCTGGGCCAGAATGTACGCTTCCGACCCGATGGCTGTTCCGACGTAGGCGACCTGAAGGGCTTGCTCCGCCAAGGTCCGGGCGTAGTAGTCGCTGCCCGCGTTGATGACGCTGCCGCCCCCTTCCTCCACGATGACGAGAGTTGACCAGTTTTCGTCTACAATCCCAGTGGGTGGCGTGTTGCTGTTCGGCGCAATCGCGACGTACTGGTCGACGCCGATCTGAACCACGTTCAGGATGTTGTAGAACGCTGACGATGACCACGGGCCACTGTCCACGAGTCCGCTCCCCAGAATGAAGTACGGATTCAGGTTCGTGTCGACGTACTGATAGGTTGTGGTTGAGACGACAGCCATTTGATTTAATTACGTTCAGGTTTGGTGGTTGCTGAGATGGGGGTGTTCATTGTTGGGCGTTAATGTTCAAGCGTCAGGGTGTGAAATTAGCCCACCGGGCTGCTCTTCCTTTGTACACCTTTAGATCGTCCACCCAGCCTTGGAAGTAGTAGCTGTCAACCTTGTAAGTCAGTCTACCGACACATGCATCATCGCTATTGTTCCACAGGTTTAGGGTTCGGACGGCTGAATTGATCTCGCTTCCGTTTTTGAAAAACTTCCACGATGTACCTTGTCTGGAAATCGCAAGGTGCTGCCATGTGTTAAGGTTGATTGAGCCTAGTGAGAACGGGTCGAAAGACCCTCCCATACCCCCTGCTGCTGGAACCCAATCCGTGCCGCCAGCAGATATGGCATACCATCTCCAGTTATTGGCTTCTTGCGTGATTCTCCACGGTCCAAAGGAAGTAGCTGACGCTGTCTTACCAAAAACGTCGGCTGATTCTGTGTAGGCTCCGTCAGGCCACGCCCAAAGCTCTATAGTGAAGTCGCCCAGAGCAAGGTTGCTCCACGTTCCTGTGGGAATTGACAAGTATGACTTGGCTGACTTCAAAAAGTACGCGGAAGTTGGGCTAGACTTGTAATTGGCATTGTCTGTCTTGGCGCTGCCGTGAGGTGTGACTACGTTTGCGCTCACAGAGCGGTCTACAAAGGTCGTGCCCTCGTCAGCGCCTGTGAAGTCCATCCAGAGGACAAGGTTAGGCTCTGGGGGCGGATCTGGGGGCTGCTGACCTAGCGAGCCAAGGTACTCGGGATTTCGTAATCGGATCATATCTGGGCGGAGGATGCTCCGAGGATGTTGGTGCCGGTGGCGCTGATGCAGGACAGGGCGACGAGTATCTTCTTGTTCGTCGTGGCTACTGTGAGCGGCACTTGCGTACCGAACCACGAGAAGCCGCTGTCGTAGGTGATGGCGAGTGACGTGCCGTCTGAGACAATGACCGCGCAAATCTCTGCTCCGTTGGACGTGTTCTTGGCCGAGACTCGGAAGCCGGACGTGGCTGTCGTGAGTTGGTACGCCGGGCCACTCATGTCGTAGTAGATTGTTCCGCTGACCGCACTGGAGACGGGAACCGTGCCTGTGCCTACCACAAGGTTGGGCACTTTCAAATTGCCGGTCATCGTGCCCCCGGCGGAGTAATCGGGGGAGCTAGAGCCGGTGCCCGTGCCTGCCAAAGCCAGTACGTAGGCGGCCCACGCTACGTTACTCCCGCTCGTAGCAAGGTTGTACGCTGCCGTCCCCGTGTTCGTTCCGATCTGAGCAAGAGCGTAGGCCACGTCGCCGACGAGCCGGGGATCGTAGGTGGTGACGAATTGGTTTGTGGCGGACGGATAGCCGCCTACGCCGGTCAGCGCGTTGTTTTGATCGAACGTGACGTGGTAAAACTGATCGGGCGATCCGCCTTGCAGCCCACCGAGGTCATTGTGCAGGAAGCCCAGCGGCGTGTGGATGTGCGAGTAGTGGTCGGTGCCGTTGTGGTAAACGCTGATCGTGAGCGGCGTGGCTGAGTCGGTGATGCCGTAGTACTTGGCGACGACCTTATCGTTCGGGCTGATGGTGTAGCTGCCCTGTACGGTTTGCGTGATGACCAGCGAGACAGGGATGGCCAAATTGCCCGTGTTGACTGTAAACAGTTGGGTTTCGAGGCCGCCGATGCTGCGCGTGTAAACTTCAACCATTACGCTGGAGGCCGCCGTGCCGTAGTCGATTGAGGCGTAGGTGTTGAATTCCCAAATGCCCGCGTCGATGCGCGTGCGGTTGAGCGTGCCGCTGATGTAGCTCTCGATGAGGGCCGTGCCGGACGAAAGGGTAACACTGTCCTGCTCCTCCGGGCCGATCATCGGGACCGGGCTGAGCGTCTGATACCCGGCGGTGCCGCTGGCCGTGTCGTCGAGGTAGTACGTGAAAGCCCCGGTTGCCACACTGGTCGCGTTATCTCCGGCGACCCAAACGCTGCCATTGAAGGTTAGGATTTGACCGAAGGTCGGCGCGGGCACGCTGACATCCTGAAGTTCGTCCAGAGAAGGCGGAATGGTGCCGAGTTGGGCCAGTGCGAAGGCAGCTTGAGCCACAGAGTAGGCGGCGCTGCCTGTGTTGGTGCCAATGACTGCGATGGAGAACGCGCTGTCGGCTGTGGACTTGGCCGTGCTCGCCAGATTATAGGCTGCTGTGCCTGTATTCGTTCCGATCTGAGCCAGAGCGTAGGCTTCGGCTGCCGTACTGCCTCCGGCAGTGGCGGCTAGGTTATAGGCT
>Ga0315284_10016320_pt1 | contig 10542 bp, 9 predicted proteins | sample YL17G09_16_MG_FD_203696 | JGI IMG/M metagenome (GOLD analysis project Ga0315284, IMG submission 203696) | Sediment microbial communities from Yellowstone Lake, YNP, Wyoming, USA - YL17G09_16 | ecosystem: Environmental > Aquatic > Freshwater > Lake > Sediment | place: USA: Wyoming | collected...
TAAAGGATGGTTCTTCATCCCTAGTTTGTGCTCCTATAGCTCAGTTGGTTAGAGCGATGTGCTTATGCCACATAGGTCTCCGGTTCAAATCCGGATAGGAGCACTAAAAATCACTAGAATTATATATTAGAAATTTTCATATATAATTCCATTTATAATTTATAAAATTTTAGCATTTCATGCTAGTTTTTCTTAATGCTTTTGAAGTTCATCCTTTGCATCCTCTGCTTTATGCCAAAATGCACTCTGCACTATATTAGAAAAGACTACTACCCTAGATTCAGCCCTAGATTCAGCCCTAGCAAAAGTATCGGTACTAGCAAAAAAATTGTTTTGAACAACAATATTGAAAAAATCGATCGCTGCTTGTAGAGACCTAACATTTTCGGCAGTTGGGAATATTCCAGTCTTCGGAAAACTATTAATAAGAAACGTGAGTATATTGTGGTCAGCCTTATAGTCAAATTCGTTCAATGTATTTTCGACAAAAAACTGAACAGCTTCCCAAAAAGAGCGATCGGCAGCAAGAATACTAGAAAGAGTTTCCTGGATAAAATCCAGTAAATGATTGGATTCATGTATGAACATCTCGCTTTCTTCTCCAGATAACTCATCTTCCTCATCAGATGATGAGTTATCCGGAGAAGGAGTAGATTTAAAAGATTTCTCCCATTTTTTGAATATTATTCTTTCACGACGTTCTGCATTACTTCCGGGTAGTCTCAAAAGAATTTCTTCATGATCTTTTCGAGACTTAATGACAGTTCCTTGAAGAATGAGAAGAATTGCAATAAAGTCAGTCTGGCTCATTTGACAACCATTTCTTCGCGAATTTCCAATTGCACGAATTGCAACTTCAAGTGCAAAAGCAGAATTAGTATCTGACGAATGAAGCAAACACAATGCAAACATTGGTGGTAAAACCAAATTACCTAGAACAAGGATTCCGGTAGGAATACGAGATCCTTGAAAATATAGATGTAAGTATTGCGTGTACATTCTCAGAGCACTCATCTCATCACCCAAAAAAACTAGAATTTTTGCAAATAATTTCATGTGTTTTCTGACAAGTTTTCGTCTGAGATACTGAAGCAATATTTGCATGCTTCCCAAATTTGGCATGCACAGAAAAGATGTCAAAAGCACCATCATTCGAAAATGTGGCACTGGAAACCTTGGATTTTGTACAAAATCCATTTGTCTTGCAAAACGTTGCAAAAGCAACATTGCTACAAATGCTAGATCTTGACAAAGCACTTGTGCAAACAACTCCACAAATAACCTTTTGAAGTATAGTAAATCATTCAGACCGATCGGGAAGTTAGGTCTAACAATACCTGACAACACACCAACAGAACCATCATTGACCAGGGTTTCCCAAAAAGGAGAAGGATAATCCAAAGAAGCCTCCATATTGAAGATATTCTTACCATTAGAATTCTGATTTTTTAAACCATCAATTTTTTATATTCTATTTCAACAAAAAATTATAAAATTTGGGTACTTTATTTACCAATAATTTTGGGAAAATAATAATCTAGAACAGATTTAGAGTTAATTTCACATCATTTAGATGATGAAAATACTATGTACATGATCTAGATGAGGATATCTTCTTCTCATTCGTTCGCAAATACCATCAACAAGCGTGTACAAATCTTGCAATGTATAAAGATTGTACTTCAGCTGTGTATATTCAGCACTTGGAACATCTCCAGTAAAGTCTACATAGACTAATGAGTGAGTAGTACAAGAAGAGTCTTTCAGGAGTGTTCCCAAAATTTCTAATGCAATCAGCATTTCAGTCTGACCATATTGAAGAGTAGGCAAAACATCCATGATCATGCGAAGAGTTTTACATGGGTTTTCATTTGTATTAAGAAAACCAGTCAATAATCGGAAGAAAATTGATGGTTCAGATGGTTGCCACATTTTTAAAATTTGTTGTGCACTAGAAAAGTTGCGGTTGAGAAAATGAGCTAATGCACCAGCATCAGTTACAGATCTAGCTGCATTAGATAGTACTCGTCGAGAGATCATCATCGAAAATTGTCCCCGATTACTGCAATTTGCAAATAATGCAGTAAAGTGATAGATCAACCAATGAGGCATCATACTGCATTTTCGGCGAAACTGAAGAGGAACTCCAGTAAGCTCTTGAAATTGAATACGTATGGCAGAATGACGACACTGTCTGTAAAAAGATGCAACAAGTTGCCTGAAATGGGGTGATGAAGGAGAAGGAGGAGGGATTGAAACTAGTTCATCTAATTCTGAATCTGAATCTGATCCTGATCCTGATCCTGAATTGGGGTAAGATTCAATCTTTTGAAGCATCTTAAACAATTCTTGCATGAAGTGAATATTCATCTTCCATAATCTTTCTTCAGATAGTGTCAATTTTCTCCGCTGATATAAATGTGGAGCTTGCATATTTGCTATATATATTATAAAAATTTAAGGGTTTTTTATAATCATTTTTTCAGCCAGCTTGAATCAATCTGTCAAGAACCTGGTAATAAGTTCAAGTAATCTATCAACTTTCTCTAGAAACTCCGCATTTTGGTAATAGAAAACTATATCATCATATCTAGTTGTATCTACATCACAATCTGCACAATTATCTACTAAGCTTGTGAATTCAATCGCAGAATTTTTCTGCGTTTGCATAATCATTTGTATAATTTCGAGTAAAAACTTCCACTCATTCTTGGACATATTTTTCTCTTCTTCCAAAAATGGTAAGAGATAAAATTGTACAACAATTTCAAATGCGGCATCACAATTGGGTACTTTTTCGTCAGAGACCACGCACAAATATGCCTGGAAAAGTGAAGGATGATAAAGTCTTGGAAACATTGGTTTTGGATTTCTAGCAATATCTAGATGATTCCTCGGGATTTTACAAAATTTACTGAACAAGTTCCAGGCATCTTGATGTCTGCCCATGTAAAAGCAAACTTCAGCAAAGAATTCTTGGGACATCCTCACAAATTTTCCTGCAATCCTTTTGAAGATGATCCTGCAGAATTTGTTAGAATCTTTAAAATTGAGAGATCCCCCAACAGTGAGACGTTGGCTGATCATCATAAACATCCACCACCATCTGACCGGAAAAAATGGAAAAATTGTCAGAGGAGAATGCGCCGCGGAACACTTGCAAAAAGAACTTTTCAGAATTGCCGCAGCAGATTGAGGTAAAGTGTCAAAATCATTCCCTTTTGGTTTTTGATATGCAGCAGAAATCAAATGAAATATACTGGTAACATCAAAGAATGCTAGATTTTCACGATAGTCACGATGATGTTTTTCTCCATCAATAGTTAAACTTTCGCGGCGTAAAGACATCTTGAGATATCAGATTCTTTAAAAAATAATAAAATTTACTATCATTTTTTTATCTATTCTATTCTATTACAATGATTAAAAATAGTTCAGACCCAAAGAATATTTTATATAAAATTATATTTGACAAAATCTCAATAGAAAGCCGCCGATTATACAATGAACTTTTTGCGACAATGTCAAGCATCCAAAATAACTACGAAAACAAGGTCTTTAAAAAAGATAAATATAGCAATCTAATGGAAAGATTGGATGAATTACTAACAAAATATAAGTCAATTGATGAAAAATCTTTAGAGCAAGGATTAATAAAGTATTACGAAATAAGGGAATCCTTGAAGGAAATTATCCAAGAAGGAGGATGCCGCCGTTGCTCGCAATTGATTTCTATATTTATTGGCTATGAATACAAAACAACTTTATCAGATAAATACATAAAATTACTAGATTTTTACGATAATTTCTTTATACCAACTGCAGCAACAACTGACAAAAAACCATTCACCAATAATTTACCTTATGTAAAAAAATTGAATGGGGCAGCAACAAAGTCTTTTTTGGAGAAAATAGAAGGTGCAGAAATTAATTTCCCAATTGCTTCTGAATCAACCATTATTATCATAAGCGGATATTTTAAAAAGGACCCCCTCAATATTATGAGAATTGGAGGAACACTTGGAGAAAAGCATTCCAGAATCGAAGAATTAATAAAGAATCTCCCCTATGAAGCTAATTTTAAAAATGGCTTTCTTGCACAAATTAGTCTCAGAGATTTCATGATTTGCACAGAACAAGAAATCAGCGAAATGATTACAAATGCAAACAAAGATCTGCAAAAATATAAAATGAAGCCCCTTTCTCTATTAGTCAAAGAATTTATAACAGGAAATACTGAAAAACAGCGCTATATTCTAACTCTCTTCTTATTGAGTGACAGCGAGGACCAATTTTTAGCGCATATTATTTACGACATGATTTGCAATACAAGTGAATTACTGAAACCACAGCCAATGGCAGAGGAAATTTATAAATCCCTTCATTATACTGTTCAAAAGTTATTTCGCATTGCTTTTAAAAATATGGAGACCAAAATTACACAGCTTCATGCTCTTACTGAAGATGATATACCCTATGAAAAACGCATTGCAATGATGAAAGCCCCTGACGTTGTAAAAAGCAAGGCTCTAGAGAAATTAAAAGAGACAAAAGGCTCCAGAGAAAGCAGCGCCAAAGCGCAACAATATCTCGACGGATTGCTAAAAATACCCTTTGGGATTATTAAGAAAGAACCCGTTTTGAATAAATTGGAAAATTTCAATCAGAAATTGAGCGGGATTGTAGAGAACACGAAAAAAAGCTTATATATGTATGAGCCAGCTACAGATTATGAGGATTATATTAAAACTACACTAGAACCACATCTTCAAACATTTAATAATGATAAGATAGAGTCATCAATTGATACATTTTTAAAAACATTTGATATCTTATTAAAAAATATATATTTATACACAGAAAAATTTGAGAAAGATGATCATATACTTGTGGATAATTGTAGAAAATTTTTAGATAAAATAGAAAAATTAAGTGAAGACAATGAAGAACTTGGATCAGTCAATTTTATAATTGACATTGATAATATTTTTATATCAATTGCTTCTAATTTCTTGGAGCTGTGGAAAGAATGGATTTTTTATAGAAAATCCAAAAAAGAATATTTAGAGAAAGTCCGAAAAAATCTGAATGAGTGTGTATATGGTCAAGAAGAAACGAAGATTCAATTGGAGCGATTAATTGCACAATGGATGAATGGAAAAACAGAGGGAACTGTTTTTGGTTTTCAGGGTCCGCCAGGTGTTGGAAAAACAACAATTGCAAAGAAGGGCATTGCAAAATGTTTTATAGATGAAGACGGAAATCCACGCCCTTTTGGTTTTCTTCCAATGGGAGGAAGTAGCAATGGCGCAATTTTAGAGGGTCATTCTTACACTTATTTAGGTTCTACATGGGGACGCATTGTAGATATATTAATGGAGACAAAATGTATGAATCCAATTATTTATATTGATGAAATTGATAAAGTATCAAATACTGACCATGGGCGTGAGATCATTGGTATATTAACGCATTTGACGGATTTTTCCCAGAATCATGAATTTACTGATAAATATTTCGCTGGGATTAAATTTGATTTGAGCAAAGTTCTATTTATTTTTTCTTATAATGATGCCAATGCGATTGACCGAGTTCTTCGTGACCGAATTACTGAAATTAACGTGAAAGCACTAACATTAAATGAGAAAATACACATTGTTCAGGATTATTCTTTGCCTGAGATATTAGAGACAGTGGGCTATAAAAGAGGAGATATTCGAATGCAGAAAGATATTATAAAATATATCATTTCAAATTATACGAATGAGGCTGGTGTTAGAAAAATAAGAGAGAAAATATTTGAGTTGGTTAGGGAAATCAATTTGAAAAAAATAACGGATGATAATATTAAATTGCCATTTGAGATCACAGAAGATTTTGTAAAAGAATTATTCAATGATAAACCAAAAGTTAATATTAAACGAATTGCCAAATTGCCACAAATTGGATTCGTCAATGGATTATATGCGACCGTAGCAGGAACCGGTGGAATTACAATTATTGAATGCGTAAAAACGCCGAGTGATCGTAAATTATCATTAGAATTAACTGGGCAACAGGGAGATGTAATGAAAGAGAGTATGATGTGTGCAAAAACACTGGCGTGGAATTTGATTCCAAAGAATATTAAGAAGGAAATCAATGATGAAATAGCTAGTTTCGGGAATTTTGGATTACATATTCATTGTCCAGAAGCGGCAACTCCTAAGGATGGTCCAAGTGCGGGGATAACAATTACAACCGCAATTATAAGCCGCCTTTGTAATATTCAGGTTCGCAATGATATTGCAATGACGGGGGAGATTGATTTGCATGGAAATATTCATGCGATTGGAGGTTTAGAGGCGAAATTGGAGGGTGCAAAAAGGGCGGGAGTTAGTTGTTGTTTAATTCCTAAAGATAATGAAGAGGATTATAATAAAATTATGCGAAAAAGAGGGGAGAATCATAGTCCGACTACGAATGGAGAATTGCCGGAAGTTATTATTGTAAGTCATATCAATGAAGTATTGAAAGAGGTATTTGTGAATAATGATTTGGAATTTGTTGAAATAAACTTTCTGAATTAAATTAATCATGATAAAAAATATTTTAGAAAATGCAAATACATATACATTATCAGATTTCCAGAAGCTAAAATTGGCGGAATCTTATAAAAAATTATATTCAGATACAGTACTTGAGAATGAACAAAGAAAGAAACAACAATATGATAAACGTATCTATAATCTTTCTTTGAAAGATTTATTCGAGAATTTTTTTACGGTTTGGACTCATATTATAAATGATATGACGACATTAATGTATGATAACGATAATAATAATAATAGAAGCTGGAATAATTATATATCAATTTTAGCAAAACATGACAGAATTTTATATGTTGGAATAATGTTTGTGCTTATTGGATTAATTCTTTATTTTATTTTTCTAACAAGATAATAAGGAATCATACATGGAATCAAATGTTATTTATAAAATTTTGTTAAAAGATAGTGCATTAAATCAGGCATCTCAAACCTATGAAGCCCCAATAAAAAATATATTTGAGAGAATAAATCCTTTTGAATTATTCAATATTTTGGGGAAAAATAATTTATTCATATTTGGAATTATTTTACTCATTTTATATAGTTGGTTTATTCGAGCAAATATATCAATTGGAGCAGTTTTTGGACTTTTATTTCTAGGATTTATTTTTTATTTATTTTTTCAATATCAATATTATTCCATAAAAGATTATACAGTCGATAAACAAGAGAAAACAAATTTTCTATCCAATATTTTGAGTAAAAATAATGATTACCCAATTGAAGGGACCAACTTTTTAAGCCCGAATTTTTTTGAATTGAATGATAATATTTTGCAAAATTATATATATTTTAATCCGGCAGTAGTAGATTTTTATTATTCCAATAAAGATTTTACAAAATATAGTTATCGAAATTTTGCAATGTCTTTGCAGTATATTAATACAATGATTTTATTGCAACAATATATTATAGGTGGTCTCGCAAATAGAGGAAATCAATTAACAGAAATTGAATTTTTGAGAAAAAAATGTTTAAATAGTTGGCAGTCTATAATTTATAATTTGCCGAGTTCCAATGCACTGAATGAAAAACAAAAAAATAGTATGAATCTTTTGACGGAATTAACACAAAAGATTATAAATGATTGTTATACAAAAGTAGAACAACAGAATATTCAAGATGGAATAAATATGGAATATTATCCAATTATACGAAATGCCCCAGAAGCAAATGACGTGGGGACATTTGGGTATAATGATCATTATGATTTTTTTTAATTACATATTTATTTTTTTTTAGTCAAAGAAGCTTTCTTCTTTGTTGCTGGTTTTTTGGCAGTAGCCGTCTTTTTCTTTTTAGTAGCAGCTGCTTTTGTTTCAGATGTTGATTTCTTCTTTTTAGTAGCAGTTGTTGCTTTTTTCTTAGAAGCAGCAGTTTTTGATTTTTTAACAGGTTTCTTCTTAGTTCCACCAATATAATCATTATATGCCATTGGATATGGGTTTTGGTCAGCAGAATAACCAGTCAAAATTGGGGCAGCTGCGAATTGAAGTTGGCTATTTGGTATAAATGTTCCTGTTTTATTAAAATAACGGAATCGATCAGCTGTTGGCTGATCTGGATAATTACTTGGACCACGTGATGCTACTGTAGTTGCAAAATCACTGCCACCACCTTTTAATTTATGGCTGAGACTTGATTTTTTATAACCACCCATCATTTCATCATATGTAAAATAATCAGATGCTGCCATTTGTGCATCAACACCTGACATATCTTTCATTGCAAATCCTCCTCTTGGAATATGTTGTGATTGTGCAAGAGGATTCATTTGAGTAGCTATTTCGGCAGGTTGGCTTGAAAAATTTGATCCTGGTGTGAAAATTGTATTGCCACCTCTTTTATTATATTTTTTATATTTACCACCACTCATAAAAGATTCAGTTATCATCCCTTTATTAGGCATGACAGATGGAATATATGGTTTATTCGGTGGAATGCCAGATGGAATTCTAGGTGGTGTGCTAGGTGGCATGCTAGATGGCATGCTAGATGGCATACTAGATGGCATGCTAGATGGCATGCTAGATGGCATGCTAGATGGCATACTAGATGGCATGCTAGATGGCATGCTAGATGGCATACTAGATGGCATGCTAGATGGCGTGCTAGATGGCATGCTAGATTGTGTGCTAGATGGCATGCTAAATGGCATTGCTGCTCCAGTTGGATTCGGATTTTGACTACCTCCTTTCTTATTATATTTTTTCCTTCCGCCACTTAATACAGGATACATGCCCTGTGTTGGAGCAGATGTGGATAAAAAAGAATGCTTTATCATTTCTTCTTCTGCTACTACATTATATCCACCAGTTTGTTTTTTAGCACGATTTAAAGTACCAGTATTGTTACTCTGAGTACTAGACATTTGATCAACTGAACCATTAAATTCATTGGGTCCAGCATCACCACCTTTTTTATTATATTTTTTCCTTCCACCAGCTTGAATTGCATAGGTTATTCCCATATTATTATTAAGAAAACTTTCAGTAAGAGGGTTCATTTTTTGAGGAACTCCAGAACCAGTTAAAGCATATTTTTGATTAGGACTGCTTAAGTAAGCATTTCCTGGATAGTCATTAATGGTAGATGGCTGTGAATAATCCCCAATATTATTTCCACCTCCTTGTTTTTTAGTCTTACTATTCTTACGCCCACCAAACATTGGAGTATATTGCGTTTTATAATAATTTTTCGGAAATGTCGGATAACACAAACCATCTCCAGATTGAAATGGAGTATTAAAGCTAACTAATGGGTCGTTCATATTATTCTATATTGAGAAATAAAAACAATTTAAAAAGATATTATATATAATATTTATTATGTCTTCAATAATTGAAAAAGATGGTTCAATTGATGATTTTATAGAGAATTTAGTTTGTTCTCCACCTCAAAGTCCTAAATCACTTAATCTTCAAATAAATACCGAAGATTATGAAAATATGTTTCAAGTTTTAGTGGAAATTTTCACTAAATCAATGAAATTTTTATATGGAGATAGTCGCGGAAGAGTTGATTTAGACAAAATGAATCAAACAGATTTGGATACAATGTCTAAATATTTTAAGAGTTTTGGATATAATATATATGTTGATAAAATTGAGGGAGCAAATATTACATCATATGGAGCAACAGAGAAGAATCCAGTAAATGAGAATGATTTAAAAGCGCATTGTCTAAAAATTCAGACCAAAGAGAATATGTATGTCATTTATTTTGAAAATCTCCAAGAAAACTAAAATCTAAATCTACATTAGAACATTATGAAAATTGCTTATTTTGCATGGGGCTCACTTTTATGGAATAGTGATGGATTAGAATTACAAATACCATGGAAAAAAACAAACATAAAACTCCCTCTAAATTTTTCAAGAATATCAGACAATGGTAAAGGAAGATTAACACTGGTTATTGATAATAAAGATGGTATTTTAAATCCAATTTATTATGCAATTTCAAAAACTGACAACCTAAATATAGCAATAGAAAATCTCAGAATAAGAGAGAAAACAATTAAAAAATATATAGGATATATCAATCTAAAAAATGATTCTTCCCGATTTTCAGATCGATTATCACCAAATGATATTCAAAAATTTAAATCATTTGCAATAAAGAATAAAATTGACGCTATTGTATGGACAGATTTATTCCCAAATTTCAAATATTTTAGCACAGATAATGCACTAAAATATATTGATAAACAAAAAAAAGATGTAAAATTATATAATAAAATAATTGAATACATATTTTTATGCTATATTCATGGAAATATTCAGACACCAATTACTAAAAGATTTTTATGAAAATTAATTTGTAATTTTTATGAAAATTAATTTGTAATTTTTATGAAAATTAATTTGTAATTTTTATGAAAATTAATTTGTAATTTTTATGAAAATTAATTTGTAATTTTTATGAAAATTAATTTGTAATTTTTATGAAA
>Ga0315284_10016321_pt1 | contig 10542 bp, 10 predicted proteins | sample YL17G09_16_MG_FD_203696 | JGI IMG/M metagenome (GOLD analysis project Ga0315284, IMG submission 203696) | Sediment microbial communities from Yellowstone Lake, YNP, Wyoming, USA - YL17G09_16 | ecosystem: Environmental > Aquatic > Freshwater > Lake > Sediment | place: USA: Wyoming | collected...
GTCACGGGCATGGTGTTGATCCTGATGTCGTGGTTCAGATCCACTTCCACAATCACAGAATCGCGTTTCACCTCTTTCGGCTGCTGAATCGCCGGTTTCGGCACCCTTACTTCCTGATCCCATTTCTTCATGGGAGTAGCCACCATGAAGATGATCAGCAGTACAAGAAGGATATCGATGTAGGGGGTGATATTGATGTCCGCATTATATCCCTTCTTCCCCACCGACATTGCCATAGGCACGATCTCCCTAAGAAGCGCCGACTCCGAAAGTCCAAAACTGCAATACTTCAGTAAAGCCGGAAAGTTACTTCTATGTTCGCCAGCACATCGACCGGAACACCCTTGAGCGTTCCGGGCTTGAATTTCCACTTTGTGGCGATGGTGTTAATGGACGATTCGTCCAAGCCGTATCCGAGCCCCTTGATGACCCTGAAACTGTCCACCGTCCCGTCTCTTCGGATAATGGCCTGGAGCACCAGAATCCCTTCGGTACGGGCTTTGCGCGCTTCTTCCGTGTAGGCAGGACGCGGCTGCAAAATAGGAACGGGCTCCGTAACTCCATTGCCAACTACGTAAGGGCCGACACCGCTGCCGATGCCACCGCCGCGCCCTCCACCCATGCCGCCGCCCTCACCCGGACCATATCCTGGACCTTTGCCGGGCCCGATGCCGGATCCCGATCCAGTCCCGATACCGCCGCCGCTCCCCGGCCCGGAAGAGGCCGTTGAGCCTGGCGGGCCCATCATATCTCCGATAGGCAAAGAGGATTCAGTCGGGAAATCGATCGGCATCTGCACGGTTGCCCTCATGTCCAACGGACTTTCCGACGGCACAAGCGGCTTTGGCTGGCCGGGATCAGGGGGCATGAATTGAACCCGCGCAGTTTCAGGCATGCGACCAAAGGAAGGAGGAGTTTTTTCATTTTTGCCGCCGCCACCACCGCCGCCGCCATTCGGGCCATTCCCCTCAAATGGCAGGTTCATGGGCGTGCTGACATACACGACCTCATCTTTCGAGGTTGGTGGATCCACCTTGTGGAATGCCAGATAGACCCCAAAACCGACAAGCATCACGTGAATCAAAATGGAAGCGACGCTCGCCTCCATTTTCCTCGTGCGCAGCTCCGCCCGTTCCTGAACCAGTTCATTCTGATCTGACCAGAGGGATGGGATATACAAAGCAAAGCGATAGTCGGTGAACAGGTCTTTGATCACCTCTTTCAGATTGAGAGGTGTGGATTTTTCCTCCTTGGCGACATATTCAAACAGAGAGGCGCGTGTGTGCGGAGCCTCGCGTTCCTCCTTGATGGAGTCCAACGGATGACGCAAAATTTTCCATAAGTCCGGCAGTACACTTTGCTCCGGCTCTTCATCCACATAATGGAAGAGCGATGGCCGCGGCTCCGGACCGCCTGAGATCCATTCCTTCAGCCGTTTCAACATCGAATGCCCGGTCGGACCCTCTGGCGGCATATCAAAAGCTCCTTCTACCCTTCATTTTCCCGAAATTCAAGGAATCCTGCCCTATTCAAACCGATCTATGGTCGCAACCCACTCGCACCTTCCAGACACCAGACCCTGCTAGTAAGACGCCAACAAAATCAAAAAGTATCATCTTTCAGGCAAAAAACTCCTTTGATCAGCCTGCAGAAGAAAAGCAGGCCCCGCCGCCTTGACATCCGACCTTACTATATACGACTCGGAAGTCGTACGCGTTGCAATTGATTGCATTCCCGTGCTTTCAACAGGAGGAGCCGCACCCTTTTAACCGGCAATTGACCCTTCGGAGTGCGGGCAGGCGTAAGCTGCAGACCGGGAATTTGAGAGTCGCTGCACAAACTCCCCGACGCAACGGCAGAAGCCGGTAGGAAAAGATGCCCGGGTAACCCTGACCAAACCCTAAGATTCACGAAACAGAAGAATACCACCCGGGCAATCACCCCGTCCAGATTCAAAAAATACCGCCCCGGGATCAGAACTACTTCAGCTCAGAAGTACAATGTGGACAGCGAGTTGCCTTGATCGGGATCGCCGACAGACAATAGCTGCAATCCTTCGTTGTCACCGCCGCAGGGGCGGGCGCCTTTTTCAGCCGATTAATCTGCTTTACCATGAGGAACATTTTGACCATGTTCGTGTGCCTCCAGCAAGTAGTTAATGAGCAAAAACTAGCCGGCAGATAAAGACGGCGGCGAACAGGCTGACAACGTCCGCCAGCAAGCCGGTAATCACTGCATATCGCGTCTTTTTGATGCCCACGGCGCCGAAATAAACGGCCAGCACGTAAAACGTCGTTTCCGTACTGCCGTACGCCGTTGCTGCCAGCCGGGCAAGAAAGGAATCGGGGCCGTGCACTTTGACCAATTCAGCGACGATGCCGTAGGACCCGCTCCCCGAGAGCGGCCTCATGATCGCCAGCGGCAGGATTTCCGCGGGCAGGCCGACCCAGCGCAATATCGGATCAAGCCACCGGGCCAGAATATCGATCGCCCCGGCGCCACGCAACATTCCTACCGCCACCATGATGGCAACCAGGTAAGGGATGATGCGGATTCCCACCTGGAAACCCTCTTTTGCACCCTCGACGAAGCACTCATAAACCTTCACTTTCCTGCAGGCTCCGTACAAGGGTATGAAAAGAAGAAAGACCGGAATTGCCCAGATTGAAACCAGGGAAATCGCATGCGCAATCATGATTTTTCCCCTCCTTCGACGACCCGACTTACCGAGAAGATCTTCATCCCCTCGAGGAGCTTGGCAGCGGTAACTCCCGCCACCAGGGCTACAAATGTCGAAGCCACCGCCGTGCCGATAATGGCGGTCGGTTCTTTCGATCCGGCCGATGCCATCAGGCTGATCATGGATGCCGGGATCAATTGCAGGCCTGAGGTATTGATCGTGAGGAAAAGGCACATCGCATTCGTTGCAACTCCGGGAGTGGGATTGAGCTTTTCCAGATCCTCCATTGCTTTCAAACCGAGCGGGGTTGCAGCATTGCTGAGCCCCAGCATGTTGGCAGCGATGTTCATCAGCATGCTGCCCATGGCCGGATGATCAGGCGGCACTTCGGGAAAAAGGCGTCGCATGACCGGGGCAATAGCCCGAGCCAGGAGAGACATCAGGCCGGATTGTTCGGCGATTTTCATGATCCCCAGCCAAAGGGCCATTACGCCCACGAGCCCGATGGCAATCGTCACGGAATTGCCCGCCGCATCAATCGCGGCCTTGGTCACGTTCTCGATTTTGCCGTTGATTCCCCCGAGGACTACGGCAACAATAACTAGGCCAAGCCAAATGTAGTTGAGCATCTCTTAACCTCAACGGTCTGGTCGGTTTATATATGTGAATTTCGGATTGGATCAGTCAACCCGGTTTCCAAAATTACTTTTGCATGGATCCCACATCCAAAATCCAAATTGAAAAACAGCTATTATATGCCTGGTGGCCTTTCTAATGGATATTCCTATTGTTCGTCCAAGAATTATCGCGCAGGGCGGCACAGTGGCGATTGTCGCCCCGGCGGGACCCATTGATCAGCGGGATGATCTGATGCGGGGCGTCGCCGCATTTGAACGCATGGGCTTCCGTGTTCGTTTTAATGAAGCCATCTTCCGTTCCACCGGCTATTTTGCCGGACCAGACGGAGAACGCGTCGACGAACTGATGCGCGCATTTGAGGATCCCGATGTGCAGGCGATTGTATCGCTGCGGGGCGGGTATGGGTGCTCTCGTCTCATTCCGTGGATCGACCAGGGGCGCATGCGCAATCACGCCAAAATCTTCATGGGCTTCAGCGACTTGACTACGCTCCACCTGTATTTCCGCCGGCGCTTTGGCTGGGTGACTTTCCACGGCCCCATGGTAACCTCCCCTGCCTTGGCGAACATCGGCCCCGAACCGGAGAAACACCTAATCAGACTCTGGACGGATCCCTCCTATTTGCCCTCGCTTGCATTTCCGGAATTGCAGACTTGGGTTCCAGGCTGCGCTGAAGGTGAACTCATAGGGGGATGTCTTTCACTGGTGGTCGCCAGCCTTGGAACTCCTTATGAACCGGTGATGGATGGAAAAATCCTCTTTCTCGAGGATCTTGGCGAGCCCCCCTACCGCATTGACCGCATGCTCACCCAGCTGCGGCTGGCGCGAAAGTTGGACGGAATTGCCGGCATCCTGCTCGGAGATTTTAAGGATTGTGACCCCGGCAACCAGGGTCAAACGGCAGAAGACACTCTAAAAGACCTCCTCGTAAGCCTGGAAGTTCCTGTATTAGCTAACTTTCCGTCCGGTCACGGCTCCGACAACTGGGTGCTGCCCCTGGGGATTCGAGTCCGCCTCGACGCCGGCAACCGCCGGCTGGACTTCCTCGAACATGCCGCCGAAGGGCCTATTTGAGGAGAATCTCCCCTGCAAAACTCAATAATTAGCTTTTTCTAATTAAAAACTTCATGGTGAGGACCGAGGAAATATCAACGAATTGCATCGTAGTTGAGAGATTTGAGCTTTACACAATATGGAATAGTTGTTAGACTCGTTCCGTCTAGTGATTCCCCTGCGGCCTGCGTAGTGCCTTTTTGGCAACATGTGCGAAGTTGAGTTTTTAATTAGAAACTATGGTCCGTCCTTTAACAACATTGCGAGGTTCTCTTTCCCAGCTGCAGAGAGCAGTCGCGAAGATTTATTCCCAGCTGCAACAACGTTTTGAAGGCAACTACCTGGTCAGTTCCGTGTGGGCTGCCATGGGTCACGATCTGCACGCCCAGGTTGAAAGCCTCAAGAAACTTCCGCCATCATTCTGGCAATCCTTGAAAAACCAGGAGAAAGAGCTGGCGCGCGCGGCAGAGCTGGTATACCCGGTATACCCGGCCAATGCGGATTGGCGGTCAGGATCGCTTCGCTCCTGCTTGACGCAGACGATTGATCTCGAGGAACCGATCATCCTCAAAGTCTATGCACCGTTTATTCGTCGTCTGAGAAGCGAATGGACGGAGCACGCGCTGGATTTCTATGTAATAGTCAAGGCGCACATTGCGCGTGTTGCCCACTCGATTCAGCTTTTTTCCGGCGATCCGGCGTTGAGCCTGCGGTGTGCGGTGCTGCTGCACAGCTTTGAAAAAGAAGTTCAGGAACCTCCTGAAGTGGAAGTTGCGCCATCAAAGAGGAAGAAGAGCGCCAAAAAATCTGCCCCTGCCAAACCCAAGACCAACAAGGCCGCCGTCCGGCGTGCGCCGGCATCTGCCAAGAAACGGCCCATCGGGCCGCTGGATAAGATCAAGAAGCATGCCAAGCCAATGGTCCGGAAGATCAAGCTCGCGCCCAGGCGCGCCCGTCGCTAATCTTTCGTCCATGCGCAATCCCCAATAGATTGATTTTTCCACGGCAATTCCTCATACTTTGAAGCATGCATTGCAGATGCTCTCTATGGAAGTGATTGAATCAAGGAGGTTTTTCTAATTGCCAAAGGATCCTACGCCGGCTTGGCCCAATCCCGATGAACTGCGTCGCGATATGGAAGAGTTTTTCAAAAACAAATATGGGGATCGCGTCCAGCTTGGGATGATGAATGCCCATCCGGATCAAGCCAGAACCGCGGATGAGGGAACTGAAACAACGGAAGCGCCCCTGGACCTGCATTTTGATTATCTGCCGCGCGACATTAAAAACTATCTTGATCGCTTTGTAATCCAGCAGGATAGCGCGAAAAAGGTGCTCGCGACAGCCATCTGCGACCACTACAACCATATCAAGCGATGTGCCAGCGGAAGCAGCTGCAAGGAGTACACGAAGCAGAACATCATCATGCTGGGACCAACCGGCGTCGGCAAGACCTATCTGGTGCGTACGATCGCCGATCTGATTGGAGTGCCTTTCGTAAAGGCAGATGCAACCAAGTTCTCCGAGACGGGATACGTCGGCGGTGACGTGGAGGATCTGGTACGCGAACTGGTTCAGAAAGCGGATGGGAACATCAGGTTGGCGGAATACGGAATCATCTATCTGGATGAAATCGACAAGATCGCCACCCCGGCCAATATCCTCGGGCGGGATGTGAGCGGTGGAGGCGTTCAGCGGGGCTTATTGAAACTGATGGAGGAAACCGAGGTCAGCCTGCGCACGCCATTCGACCTGACCTCCCAACTGCAGGCGGTGATGGAATTTCAATCGAAGGGCAAGGTCACGCGCTCCGTGATCAATACCCGCCACATCCTTTTCATTGTGAGTGGAGCGTTTAACGCGCTGGTCCCGATCATCCGCAAGCGTGTGGGTGCGCTGAGTATCGGTTTCCGCAGCCGCACGGCCGCATCCTTCAAGGACGAGGACTTTCTGTCCCTCGTCAAAAGCACGGATTTCATCGAATATGGTTTCGAATCCGAATTTGTGGGTCGCCTGCCCGTCGTGGTTGCCTGCCAGGAACTGGGGGTGGAAGACCTGTTCCAGATATTAAAACACTCGGAAGGGTCGATCATCCGTCAGTATATTCAGGCTTTCGAAGCGTATGGGGTCGAAATCCTGTTCAACGACGATGGACTTCACCGTATCGCCGAAAAAGCCTCCCTGGAGCAAACCGGGGCCCGGAGCCTGGTGAGTGTGTGCGAGCGCACTTTCCGGGAGTTCAAGTACCATCTCCCTCATTCCTCAGTACGCAAACTGGAAGCAACCGCCGAGCTCGTGGATCATCCGGCCGAGATCCTGGAGCAGATGCAGCAGGCCTCTGCGATACAAGAGGTGGAAGCTTTGGAGCTGGCTGTCGAAGGAATCGCCAGGCAGTGGTCGGAGCGGAACGGGATTGAGATCCACTTGCAGGTGGAAGCCGCGAGGCTGCTGGCGCAAAAGGCGATCGACAGCGGCAAAAATATCGAGGTGATATTCGACGAGACCTTCAGGAATTATGAACACGGATTGGACCTGATCCGCAAGACGCGGGGGATCACTCACTTTGAAATCACGCCGGAAGTGATCAAGGACCCCGCGGTGACCCTGGACAGCTGGATCCGCGCGTACTATATCCGGTAGCCCGAGAGGAGGAGCCATCATGAAGGTGATCAAGATAGCTCAGGTGCCGCCGCCTGTAGTCCCCATCACAGCGACCATCAGACAAGCCGTACCCATTATGGGGAGTGAGCAAGGATGCGCGCTTGCCGTCATGGATGGAGATCGACTGGCCGGCACACTATCCAAAGAAGAGGTAATGAAGCGAGTGATCGCCGGAGGCCTGAATCCGGACACGACGAAGGTGGGGGAGATCATGCGATTTCCCGCGGAGACCATTTCGGTCGACACCGAAGCCGGCGAAGCATTAAGGCTGATGTTCGCTCACGGCCGTTGTTACTATCCGGTGGTAGACGGGCAGGGAGTCCTCCGGGGATGGCTCTCCCTCTGCAACCTGTTTAAAAATCACGTTGAGGATCTTGACCACGAGCTGAACGCTCTCGAGTCGTATCTTTCCGCGGATGGTCCCGGCGGCTAGCCAAGCGCAAAGCGCTCAAAAAAACAGAATCAACCAGGAAGATTCGGCCCCGGAATTACTGGGGCATGAACATATTCAGGATCTTCTCTTTTGGCAGGCCCTTCCCCTTGAGTGCCTCGTGTCTCTCCTTTGCCGCGTCTTCAAATGTCGGCGCAGGATTCGGAGTGCGATAGAAAACCCCTGTATAAAGCTTGGAGCCATAATCCTGAGCCATGTCCATGGCGCTGAGGCGGTTCGTGGCATCGTGGCCTAGTGTCTCCAGGCTCTGCATCATCTCCTTGTGCGCCTTAATCTGGGCTTCCGGCTGCCCATAGGTGACGCATGGGGACTGCACATTGATGAATGCAAATCCGGGAAAACGGATGCCTTCTTCAACGATGGTCGCCAACCCATCCATGTCCGCGGGTGTGCCCTGGGCCACGAATCCGGCTCCGTATGCCAGGACATAGAGGAGGGGATTGATCGGAGCTTCCAGGCTGCCGAATGCGGAAGATGCGGTCTTCAGGCCGCGCGGCGAAGTCGGCGAGAGCTGCCCTTTGGTAAGCCCGTAGATTTGATTGTCCATCACGATATAAGTGATATCAATATTCCGGCGCACAGCATGGGCCACGTGGCCGCCACCGATGGAGAAGCCGTCACCGTCGCCTCCGGCACAAAGCACCAGCAGTTCCGGGCTGGCCAGCTTAATGCCCTGCGCGATCGGCAAGGCGCGGCCGTGGACGGTGTTAAAGCCATATGCGGTCGTATATCCTGGAATGCGGCTTGAACAACCGATGCCGGAAACAAAAGCAATTTCATGCGGCGGCCTGCCGATGTTCGCCAGCGCGCGATAGATCGCGCTCACGACGCCGAAATCTCCGCACCCGGGACACCAGATGGGCTTGAGGTCGCTCTTATAATCCTTGGCAACATATTCCCGCAATGAATGGCTCGCACTCATGATTGCACTGCCTTTCCTGATCTGACTGACTCTAAGTTTTCGACAAGGAAACGCGCCGATTTGCCGGCACATTCCTTTCCCGCGTTCATCCAAATTCGGGCTCCGGTTCGTTTTTCACCTGGCGCTGCAATGACCTCAGCAGGCTTCTCAGCCGCTCCAGCACCTCCGTTGCCAGGATCGGATTCGAACCGCTTTTTGCCAGGAATTCCACGCCGCGAGGCACATCCACATACATCCGAATCAGATGATAGAGTTGTGCCTGGTAGGACTGCTCGACCACCAATCCCATTTTCACAGATGCAAGAAACTCGTTGAAGATTTCTTCCGAAATGGGGAACAGAAGCTTCGGGATCAACAGCTTCGCCTTGATTCCTTCCGCGCGCGCCATATGGAGGGCTTCAGTGGCGATGCCGGCCACGCTTCCCCAGGAAATCAGGGCCAACGGCGCATCCATATCACCCTCAAAAATGAAGAGATCGCGACGGCCTTTCAAAGGATTGAGCTTGCGGATGCGCTTTTCGTTCATCTTGGCATGAATTTCACCTTTAGCCGTCGGCGCGCCCGCCTCATTGTGCTCGATGCCGGATGCCAGATAATTGCCACCCGCCATTCCGGGATGGCTGATCGGGCTGATGCAGGTCTCCGTCACGCGGAAGCGAACGTAGTTTTCCAGTTCACTTTTCGTCGGCGCCCGCCGCTCGATGAGTTTGAATGCTGTAGTGTCGATGGGATCCACGGTTTCCTTGCGATGGCCGATTTCCTGATCGCTAAGAACGATTACGGGCGTCTGATACTGTTCTGCGATATTGAATGCCTCCACCGTGATGCCGAAAACATCGGGGACGCTCACAGGCGCAAGCACGGGGCGCATTGAATCTCCATGGCTGGAGAAGGCGGCGGCAAATAAATCCGACTGCTCGCTCTTGGTCGGAATACCCGTGGAGGGGCCTCCGCGCTGGACGTTGACGCATACCAGAGGAAGTTCGGCGATCGTCGCCAGGCCAAGCATCTCGGTTTTCAGCGACATGCCCGGGCCGGAGGTTGCCGTCAGAGCTTTCTTGCCGGCGAAGGAAGCGCCGACGACGGCGCCGATGCCTGCAATCTCATCTTCCGCTTGCATAATCGTTCCACCGTACTTCCAGATTTCCCGGCTCAGGAAATGCATGATTTCAGAAGAAGGCGTGATCGGATAGCCGCCGAAGAAGGTGCAGCCGGCAAAAAGCGCGGCGGCAGCGCACATGTCATTGCCGTCGGTGAGCAGCTTGGAGCCTTTGCCGTCTATGGCAGGACTCATCCGGAGATCGTCCGAAAGCGGGTGGGCATGGGTGTATTCGACGCCGGAGGCAAATGCTCTTTCACTGGCTTCGAAAACCTCCTGCCCTTTCTTGGCAAGTTTCTTGTGCAGCCCGGCCAGGATGGACTGGGGCGCAATGCCGAACCAACCCGCGAGCAAGCCGAGCACAACGGCGTTTTTGGCCTTATCAGTCGCCGCGGCCTTGCGGGACATCTCGCCGATCGGAACGGCCAGCACCACCGCGGGTTTTACTCCTACAAGAGGTATCTTGTCGGGCGCAACACCGGTTTTACTTTCGTAGATGACGATGGTATTGCCTCCCACCGGAAGCTCAGCGCCGAACCTCAGGAAATCCTCCCAGTTCAGCGCAACAGCAACGTCGAGTGTGCCGCCGGCATTGAATACCTTCTCGGTAGACAGGCGCAGCCGACAGGAGGATTCGCCTCCCCGAATCTGCGGGCCGAAACTCTTAGTCATGATTGCGTGATACCCTTCTAGCGCGGCCGCGGTAATGAGGAATTCGCCGGCGGATACGATGCCGTCACCGCCTGAGCCTGCCATCCCAATAGCCAAATCGCTTCTCATAGTTCCCTTCTCTGCAGGTTGTTTGCCCGCGCCCTGCGCGCGCGCCCTGACCGGGAAATCGCAAGCGGATCCGATTAGGCTCCGATCAGGCATGCCCTCCAAAACCACTTATAATATCAGAATACGTCCCGATACTTCCATGCGTCTTGCATAAATCTGCGATTCAGACAGTAGAGGATAGCCGTGCAAACGGAGCCGCGCGCGTCAGCAAGCGGATATGTGAAAGTCAAACAGTTTGTGTCCAATGCGGCTGAAAG
>Ga0315284_10016322_pt1 | contig 10541 bp, 8 predicted proteins | sample YL17G09_16_MG_FD_203696 | JGI IMG/M metagenome (GOLD analysis project Ga0315284, IMG submission 203696) | Sediment microbial communities from Yellowstone Lake, YNP, Wyoming, USA - YL17G09_16 | ecosystem: Environmental > Aquatic > Freshwater > Lake > Sediment | place: USA: Wyoming | collected...
CTTGGTCTCGGCGGTTCGGATCTTGACAATCGCCTTGACGGTGGCCGGGGGGCGGACGACGACGAGTGGCGCGGCGACGACCTCGACGGGGACGTCGACCTGATGCGAGCCTTCAGGCAGGTCGAGGACCTTCTTCATGTCCGCGTAGACTTCCGGGGTGACGCCTTGGATGGCGGATTGCGGGCCTTCGACGGTGACCTTGTCAGGCTGGAACTCGACGGAGCCGCCGATCTTGGCCTGGTCGGTGGGTCTGATCATGACGGGGACGGTGAGGGTCTCCTTTTTCTCGATGTGGATGGTGACCGTGGCGGGCCGAGCGTGCGAGACGGTGACGGCTTCGCGGGTGAGGATGTCGCTACGGCCGATCCATTCTCCGATCGGGACTTCGCCGCTGAAGGGGGGTTGGAGGTCGTCGGGGAGGGTGACGTCAAGGGTGCCTCGCTTGTCGGCCAGCGCATCGCGGACGATAGCGAGGCTGGATCGCGGGCCTTTGAGTTCGAGGGAGATCTGACGGTTTTCGGGGCTGGTGAGAGAGACGACGCGGTCGGCGGCGTTGGTGCGGACGCGGATGGTGACGGGGATATCGGAGACGACCTCGATCTGTTGTCGCTCGGCGTAGACCCAGATGAGCGCGGTGAGGGGCAGGACCCAGAGGAAGGTCTTGATGCCGTCGGCGATGCGAGTCCTGGGTGGAGGCTTGCCCTTGTGGCGGGTGTGGGGCAAGCCGCCGGGTGAATCGGCCGGCGCGGGTCGATCGGAGGAGTCGCTCGTCGGGGCCGATGGGTTGTTGGGGGATGGGTCGCTCATGGCAGTGGTCGAGTTTGTTGAGAGCACTCTTTCATGTATTCCGCATAGTCTGGTGCTCCGCGGGCTAGGGGACGGCGGCGTTAGGGGCTTTCGGGCTGACATTGCGTCCGAGCAGCTCAAGGAGGAGCTGGCGGAGGGCGTCGGGCTGGAGCTTGCGGACGAGTTTGCCGCGTTCAGCGACGCTGATGTCGCCGGTTTCTTCGGAGACGACGATGACGATGGCGTCGGTTTCCTGGCTCATGCCGACGGCGGCGCGGTGTCGGCTGCCGAGTTCCTGTTCGAGTTCGCCGCTTTCCGCGAGGGGGAACTGGACGCCGGCGTATCTGACGCGCCCGTTGCCGACGATGACGCCCAGGTCGTGCAGAGGGGAATTAGGCCAGAAGATGGTGTTGAGCAGGCGAGAGGAGAGGTCGGCGTCGACGCGGGTGCCGCTCTCCGCGATTCCGCCAAGGCCGACATCGCGTTCAATGGCGACCAGAGCGCCGATTTTCCGCCGCGAGAGGAAGGCGGCCGATTCGACGAGGGCATCGATATCGGCGTCGAGCTGGCCGGAGAAGTTTCTGAAAAAGCGTGTTTCGCCGAGTTGCATGAGGGCGCGGCGGATTTCGGGCTGGAAGACGACGATCGCGGCGAGGAAGCCGACCAGGAGCAGGCGGCCGTAGAGGAACTCGATGCGTTCGAGCCGCAGTTCGCGGCCGATAAGGGCGACGATCAGGTAGGTGACAATGAGGAGGAGGCCGATGCCTTTGAGCATGCGCACTCCGCGGGTTCCGCGGAGGAAGCGAAGGACGCCGTAGACGAACAGGCCGATCAGGAGCCACTCGATGGCGACGCGGAACGGTCCGTAGACGCGGATGGCGTTCCAGAAGTTGTTGAGGCTGAAGAGAGCCATAAGCGAGGCCGATCCGTGCTGCTTTCCGGCCGCGCCGGCCAGCACATCCGTTCGCTTCACTATATAGAGGTAGCGGCTAAGCGACCACCTCGCCCGGAAAAATCCCTGATGCGGGGGATCAAGGCGAGTTATCAGGCAGATGGCCGGCCTGGATGGCGCGTATGGTGCGAACGACATCGCTCATGGCCTTGACATCATGGACGCGGACGATGGCGGCCCCGTTGGCGGCGGACCAGGCGACGGAGGCGGCGGTGCCGAAGATCCGCTGGGCGGGTTGGGACTGGCCGGTGATGCGGCCGATAAAGCTCTTTCTGCTGACTCCGACGACGAGGGGTTGGCGGAGCTGTGCCAGGCGGGGCAGGTTGCCAAGGAGCTGGAGGTTGTGTTCCAGGGCCTTTCCGAAGCCGATGCCGGGGTCCAGCAGGATGCGGTCCGGGGGGATGCCAGCGTCGCGGGCGGCCTCGAGGCGTTGTCGGAGGAAAGCCATGACGTCGTCGGTCACGTCGCGGTAGGCGGGGTTGAGCTGCATATCCGCGGGCCGGCCCTGCATGTGCATGAGGATGGCGGCGGCTCCGGAACTGGCCATGAGGGGGAGCATGTCGGCGTCGTCGCGGGCGGCGGAAATGTCATTGATGACGGTTGCCCCGGCGTCAAGGGCGGCACGCGCGACTTCGGCGCGGGTGGTGTCGACCGACAGGACGACCGGAAGGCGACGGCCGACCGATCGGAGCACAGGCAGGACACGGCGGATCTGCTCGGCCGGATCAACGCGGGCCGAGCCTGGGCGGGTGGATTCGCCCCCGACGTCGATCAGGTCGGCGCCGTCGCGGTACATTTGCTCGGCAGCGGCGATCGCGGAGTCGTCCGTGAAGAAGAGGCCGCCGTCGCTGAAGCTGTCGGGTGTGACGTTCAGCACGCCCATGACGAGGCATCGGCGGTCGGTGTCTTTAAGCCAGGTTGTGAAGTCGGCGGCTTTCACGGGCATCACCCATCGTGGACGTACGGGCCAGGCGTCCGCGCGGCCTCAGTCAAGCAGGTTCCTTTCGAAGACGATGAGGTTGTCGGCGTGGGTGGAATCCCAGCGGATGCCGACGATGTCGTAGCAGAGCTTCACGGCGAAGTGGAGGTACTCCCGCTGGTGGTTCATGCACTCGCTACGGAGGTATTCGTAGCCATGGTCCTTGGCCCAGGCCTGCTGCGCTTCGGCCATCTGCCGGGCGATGTTGTGGCGGCGGAATTCCGGGAGGACGCCCCCGAGCCAGTGATAGAACATGCCGGGTTTGAGCTCGAAGCCGATCCAGAAACCGACCGGGCGGCCCTCGACGCGGGCCAGGAGATTGAGAACGTTGTACCGGCCCATGAAGCGGCGCTTGAAGTAATCGATCTCGCGTTTCGGGCGGAAGACGCAGTTATAGATTTCGACTGCCTGGGGGAGCAGACTCTCGTCGGCGATGATGATGTCGGCTTGGGCCACGGCGCTAGCGCCTCACAAAACATCGGTTGACGGTCGGATTGTAGCGTAAGGGAAAGCCGATGGGAAAAGAGGCGGACGGCGCGGACGATGATGGGCGGGTTCCGACAGCCAGGGCATGAAGGGCGTGCGGGCGCTTCATCCTGGGGCGGGGAGCGGGCCTTGGCCGAGGCCCGGGCGGACATCCGGCATGGGGGATTCGAGTCCGGCCTGAACGGCGGGTCGCCGGGCCTTCTCCTTCTCCAGCAGATCACTGACGGTGGGCCTGGTGAGGTTCTCGCCGCGCATGATGCGGTCGATGTCCTGGGTATCAAGGGTTTCGTACTTGAGCAGCGCGTTGGCCATCGCATCGACGCGGTCGCGGTTGTTCTGGAGGAGTTCGCGGGCTTCGTTCCAGAGGCGGTCGATGAGTTTCTTGACTTCCTCGTCGATGGCCTTGGCGGTCTCTTCAGAGTAATCGCGCGCGCCGCCCAGCTCTCCGAGGAAGCCGGTCCTGCCTTCCTCTTCGCCATAGTAGACAAAGCCCAGGCGTTCGCTCATGCCCCACTCGCGGACCATGTGGCGGGCGACGTTGGTCGCCTGGCGGATGTCCATGGCGGCGCCGGTGTTGACGTCGCCGCAGAACATCTCTTCGGCGATGCGCCCTCCGAAGCAAGTTTTGATGAAGGCGACGCACCAGTTGCGGGAGAGGCTGTTGCGGTCCTTCTCGGGGAAGGACATGGTGGCGCCGCCCATCTGCCCGCGGGGGATGATGGTGACTTTGTGGATGGGATCGGCGTCCTTGGTGAGGAACTGGACGACGGCGTGTCCGGACTCGTGGTAAGCCGTGGCGAGTTTCTCCTTCTCGTCGATGACGCGGCTTTTTCTGGCGCGGCCCCAGCGGACCTTGTCGCGGGACTCTTCCAGGTCATCCATTTCGATGAAATCCTTGGAGGCCATGGTGGCGTGGAGGGCGGCTTCGTTGATGATGGCGGCCAGGTCAGCGCCGCTGAAGCCCGGCGTGGCTTTCGCCAGGCGCATGAAGTCGACATCGGGGCCGAGCTTCACTTTCCGGCTGTGGACCTTGAGGATGTCGAGGCGGCCCTTGATGTCGGGCAGCGGCACGTAGATCTGGCGGTCAAAGCGGCCTGGGCGGGTAAGCGCGGGGTCGAGAACATCGACGCGGTTGGTGGCGGCGCAAATGATGACCTGGTCGTTCGTGTCGAACCCATCCATCTCCACCAGAATCGCGTTAAGGGTCTGCTCGCGTTCGTCGTGTCCGCCGGAGCTGAATCCGCTGCCGCGGCGGCGGCCGACGGCGTCAATTTCGTCGAGGAAGATGATGCAGGGGGAGTTGTCCTTGGCCTGCTTGAAAAGGTCGCGGACGCGCGATGCGCCGACGCCGACGAACATCTCCACGAAATCGGAGCCGGAGATGCTGAAGAACGGAACGTCGGCTTCGCCCGCGATCGCCTTCGCCAGCAGCGTCTTTCCCGTCCCCGGATCGCCCACGAGCAGCACGCCCCGAGGAATGCGCCCGCCCAGCCGCTGGAACTTCTTCGGGTTCTTGAGGAACTCGACGATCTCCATGACCTCGTCTTTGGCTTCCTCGACCCCGGCGACGTCATCAAACGTGATGTTGGTGTGTTCTTTGCTCGTGATTTTGTGTCGGCTGCGCCCGAAGTTGCCGAGCATCCCGCCGGTGCTGGCGCTGTTCCGCAGTTGGCGGAACACGAAGAACCAGATGAAGCCGAAGATCAGGAGCCACGGGATGAGCGGCAGGAGAATGGAGACAAGCAGATTCTGGTTGTTTTCGGCGAGAATGTCGGCCTTGCCCCGGTTCTCCAGGAGCCAGATGAGGAAACTGTATTTATCGGGATCAGGAGGGATGGCGGCGCGGAAGCGGACCACCGGCTGGGGCGAGGACTGTGACTGGGCCATCGCAAAAGGCGTGGGATTGATGAACTCGCCTTTGATCTGATCGGTCTCCATGGAAATGACGCGGACGTTCCCGTTCTTGAGCTGCCCGACGACGTCCGAGAGGTTGAGCGTTGTGTACGGGCGAGTTTCCTTGTTCAGGAGGTAGAACAGAGAGATGCACAGGACGCCGAAGATGAACCAGCCGACCAGGCCGCGGCTGAAGTACATACCCCCACTGCCGGGAGGGCGTCCATCCTTTCGAGGCGGACGCTCTGGTTTCTGTTCTGTCATGGGCGATATCCTTCAGTCGAAGGCTCCACAGCACGGGTAACATCGGCCTTGGCCTTGGTCGCGGATGGCCTGCACCGTCAAGTACCCGATCATACGTAAACTGGCAAGGCGATTTCCAGACGGCGGAGGGTTTACCAGTCCGCCTGAAGCTCTTGGACGATCACCAGCGCGAATCGCTCGATGGCCTGTTGGGAACCGACGAACTCGCCCTCGCCGAGGTTCTCGTAGTATACGGCCGACTGCGTCAAACCTTTTCTCTGGCAGAGGATGCGACCATTTCGCAAGTCTTTCCAGATCAGGTCTACGGTGAGCGTCACCTGCTGCTCGCGGGGCAGGTTGGTCCGGTAGTCCTTGCTGATGGTCTGGCCTCTGACCTCGGTGATCTGGCCTTCGAGGATGGTATCAGCGCGCTCCCTCGGGACGACTTTATAGGGTGCGTGCAGCTCCATCTGCTTGATCACCGCTTCGGTGAGGCGGAACTCCGTGCCTCTGCGGAAATCCCTGTTGGTGAAGATCGGGACGGCGACGGTCTGTACGTCCTCGCGGTAGAGCGAATTCCAGCGGTAACCGCCTTCGAGCTTATTCTTGTCGCTCCCCTGCTGGTTGTAGCCGCAGCCGGCGAAGCTCAGGAGCAGCGCCACGGCCAGCAGGCCCAGTCGCATGTCCCCGATCCGCCCGGCAGATGCGGCAGTCGCCAGGTTGTCAGTTACAGGAATCATCGGCTCTCCCGGCTGGTCGGTGAAGCGGGTTGCGTGGTCGGCAGATCCGCCGGGCGTTGAGTGTCGGCGGGGAGCTTGGCGAGTTTGGCTTCGGCGGCTTTGGCCTCGGGCGAATCGGGGTAGGTCTTGATGAGAAGGCGATAGTGATAGGCCGAGGCCGCGGGTTTATGGGTCCTGCGGTAGAAGTCGGCGGTGTCGAACAGTTTCTTGGCCAGCGCTGAGTCGATGCGATGGATGATGGCGGGAATGTTCTCCTCGTCGGCGATGACGGGGTAGGCGGCGGCCAGGTCCAGGAGCTGTTGACGGGCGTCGAGCACGGGTGTCGCATCGAACTGGATGCCGCGGAATTGAGCGAGGGCTGAGAAGGCCTGGCGCAGCCTGACACGCGGGATCAGGGGGCTGCGCGGGTACGAACGGATGTAGGCGGCGTAAGTGTCGGCGGCGATGTCGAAGTCGGATTCCGAGTAGTAATAGTCTGCGGCGCGCAGAAGCGCTTTCTCCGCGATGGGCGAGCCGGGCGCGCGCTGCTGGATCCGGTAGAGCATCTCGGTGGCTTCGCTCCTGGCTGCGATCATGGGTATGCCGAGAAACTTGCGCTTGTAGCCTTTGAGGTACTGGTCGGCGATGTCGAATTGCCGTTCGAGGGCGGGGTAGTAGTAACGGCTGCCGGGATATTTGTCGAGCACCTCATCGAAGTTGTAGAAGGCCATGATGCGGTCGCCGATCAGGGAATTGGCCTGGCCGAGGAGATAGATGCCGCGGTCGCGGGCGGGGGAATCCTTGTTGAGCTTAAGCCAGGCGACGGCGATCTTCTTGGCGGGGACGCCTTGCTTGGCCTTGATCATCTCCTCGATGTGGTCGAGGGTTTCATCCTGGATGGGAGGCGCGGTGGGTTCCTCGACACGTTGCCAACGCCCGCCGTCGCGGAGTTCCCACGCGGGTGCGGTGGTTGGCTGGGCGGACGCTGATGTGGCTGAGACGAGCAGGATGGCCGGGAGGATGCAGCCCATTTTTCGCATAGGTCAGCGATTGTACAGGCGGGCCTCTGGGGCATCAACACGGCAACTGTCGCGGCAGCGAGTTGCCGCGCTATCGGCCCGGGAGGATGAAAGACGCCAGTCGGAGGGGGCGGCTGAGCGTGTGCTGGATATGCTGCGCGAGAAGACGGTTGATGGGGTCGGTCTGGTGGCGTGTGAGAACGGGGAGGCGGGCGGGTGACGCATCGTGGCGGGTCATCCCCAGGACGTACTGCATGATGCGAAGGAGGCGGCCGTCGAGGCTGGTTCGCTGGGGGAAAGCCCGTTCGCAGTCGCGGCAGACGACGCCGGAACGCTCAAAGGCGAAGCAGACTGCCCAGACGGAGGGGACACTCTTGCCGCAGGCGGCGCACGCGGTAAGCTCGGGCAGATACCCGGCTTGGCGGAGCAGGTGCATCTGGAAGGCGAGGAAGGCCTGCTCGGTGCGCGGGGTGCCCAGCTCCAGGAGGACGTGCTCCAGGCGGTCGAAGAGCTGGGGGTGGGGGTCGTGCTCCTCGATGAGGAGGCTGACCAGCTCGGCGGCGTAGAAGGCCAGGTGCAGTGCTCGCAGGTTCTTGCGGAGATGAAGATGCCCTTCACGCAGTTCCCACTCGGTGAGGGTGGCCAGGTCCTTCTCGGGGCGGGCGGTGAAGACGGCCAGGCCCAGGTCGAGCAGGTCGATCCCCCCGCCGAACTTGCTGGCGCCGGCTTGGGTCTTGCGGTGGGCGCCTTTGGCGATGGCCCGCAGCAGGCCGTGCTCGCGCGCCAGGAGCGTGAGGATCTGCGAAGTCTCGCTGTACTCCACGATGCGGAGGCAGATGCAGCGGTCCTGGGCAAGGAACATCAGCGGGATTATACGTGCCTGGGGAGAAGGGATCACGGGCGTGGTCGGCTACGTGTTCGACCGGAGGTACCCGGACATATCGAACTTGCGCTGCAGCCCGGCGGCGTTCATGTAGCGGACGGTGCCGAAAACCGGACGCGGCGAGAACGGGCGGTCGTGGAGGCCGAAGAGCCAGGCGACGTTCCCGTAGGCATTGGGGTCGCGGCCGCAGAGGAAGTACCTGTTGTTGAGGTACAGCGCGTCGGCAAAGGCTGCCTGGGGCGTCCGCTTCCACTCCAGAATCTTCTTGCCCCAGTACATGCGCATGTAGCCGTGCATGAAGCCCGTGCGGACCATCTCACGCTGGGCGGCATTCCAGAAGGGGTCGTGTGTGGCGGCGGCGTCGAGCTGGTCGCGGGTATAGAGGTAAGGGCGCTTGTCACGCCGGTGCTGGCGGAGCGTGAGCCGCGCCCAGAGGGGAAGACAGTCATAGGAGTCGTAGGCGGCCGTGTAGTGAACATGGTTGATCGAGAGCTCGCGGCGAACGATGAGCTGCTCCAAGTAGGCGTCACGGTCGGCGGCGGTCGCGCGGGGGCGGCGGAGCACTTCCAACGCGATCTCGACCGGGGAGATCTGGCCGAAGTGCAGATAGGGGCTGAGGGTCGAGCTGGCGGCCAGGGCAGGATCATCGTGACGGTCGGCGTAGCCTCTGAGGTTCTCGCGGAGGAACTGGCGGAGGATTCGGCGGGCGTGGGTTGTGCCGCCGACGAAACGCGGCGAGGGGGCGACGGTGCGGTCGATGTCGAGTCTGGCCAGCGACCCGTCGATGTCGTCGGGATCGATGTCGGAGGGAACGTTCAGCGACAGGGAGGTCCGCTTGAGGGGAAACGCACGCAGGCCGTGCAGAAAGTCATCCCAGAGGCGGTGGATTCGGGGGCGGATGGTGCGGGCCGAGAACTCGTGTTTGTCGGAGGCGGCCTCGACGGGAACGACCACGTCGGTTTCGACCTGCACGACCCGGCGATGGGCATGCTCGGCGACGCGCTGGCGCCACTGTTTCTGGTGGCGCAGGTAGCCTCGGTCGCAGACGACGAGAGAGGCGTTGCGGGTGAGGTTGAGGGCGGCGGTGTCGGGGGAGGCGAGCTGGACGACGAAGCGGATGCCGCGGTGGCGCAGGGCCGCGTTCACATCACGCAGGCCCTGGAGCATGAAGACATAGTGGCGCTGGTTGGCCTCGGGATAGCCGTCCGTCAGCCCGAAGGCGACGACCAGGGGGCGATCCAGACGGTTGGCCTCCGCAACGGCATACTCCAGGGCGTGGTTGTGCTCCGCTCGCTGCGAGGTCTGCATCCAATAGAGAACGTAAGGGCCTTCGCAAACGGGGTCATCGTTCAGGCAACAGATGCGAGCGGGGTGAATCATGGCGGGATTATAGGTCGTTGCGGGGCGAATACCTCCCGGCTGTGCGGGGGAGTTTGACATCCAGACGGTGTCTGGCTTAGGCTTTCGGCCGCCATCAACTGCTCAAGGGACCACGGCCGGCCGCCCGAGCGCTTGAGTTTAGAACGCTCTCATGTGTGGCGGACCTTGAACGGAGCGGTGGGCTTGGAACGTAACTTGTTTTTCTATAGGTAGTTGACCTTTCGCTGTGCGGAGATGCGTGTGGTTTGCCTGAGGACGCCTGTGGTGCCGGCCGACGAGTTGCCCCAAAGTTGATTGGGCGTGGACACACTGTGATGGATGCCATCAACGAAGGCAGCCAAGAGAAAGAGGAGCTTCCGGCTGCGCTGAGTCTTCTGGCCGGCGAGCGCCCCCGGAACGTGGGATGGCTGGGTGCGGCGGGGTTGCTGTTCGGGGACTGGGGCACCAGCCGGCTCTACGTGCTCGGATTGGCTTTTCTGTTGGCGGGGCCGAGCAGTTTCTACCTCATTGCCGCCATGAGCCTGCTGATTCTGGCGGTGGGGTGGGCGTATACCCAGATATGCCGGATCTATCCTGACGGCGGTGGGGTGTATTCGGCGGCTCGGCACCGGAACCGCGTGCTGGGAGTGGTTGGTGCGCTGCTTCTGTTTGCGGACTACACGGTGACGGCATCGCTCAGCGCGGTGGACGCATTTCACTACTTCGGGCTGAGCGATACCGGATCGACCTTGGGCTGGCAGAGCCCTGGGCTGTGGGCCATCATCTCCATTTTGCTCATTGGCGCGGTCAATTTGCTGGGGCCTAAGCATACATCCGGCTACGCGGTGTTGGCGGCGATCCCGATGGTCATGCTTACGTTGCTCGTCGCCGTGGTCGCGGTGCCGCAGGTTAACTGGAAGGCCTTGAACGTCAGTCTGGCGGGGCAGTCGGCGCATGGTCTGGGCCTCGGATTTGTGGGGATCATCTTGGCGCTGTCGGGCGTCGAAGCGATTGCAAACCTCACCGGGGTGATGAAAAAGCCCGTGTACACGACGGCCAGGAAGAGCATCTGGGTCGTGGCCGGCGAGGTGGCCCTGTTCAACCTGCTTCTGGCGGTGGTGATGGTGGCGATTGCCGGGCTGGACCAGCAGAAGCACAAAGAGGACATGCTGGCGTTCCTTGCGAAGCACTACATAGGCGGGTGGGGGGAACTGCCCGTGCG